>Ga0209088_10000447_pt1 | contig 29523 bp, 22 predicted proteins | sample S_140625_EF_Meta_FD_187324 | JGI IMG/M metagenome (GOLD analysis project Ga0209088, IMG submission 187324) | Freshwater microbial communities from Lake Simoncouche, Canada to study carbon cycling - S_140625_EF_MetaG (SPAdes) (version 2) | ecosystem: Environmental > Aquatic > Freshwater > Lake ... | reverse complement strand
TCGATCGTTGCCACTGTTCCTGCGTCCCACGTTGCGGCGCCTGACGGGTTTCGTGCTTGTTCCGGTGTTGATGGCGGCCCTGCTCGCCGCCGCACCGATCCCCGCCCAGGCCGCCAGTGGCGGCCGCATTGGCGGCGGCAGTTTTCGTTCGGCTCCTTCGGCGCCCCGGAATTACGGCGGCGGCGGTGGTGGCGGCTCGTACCGCGGTGGTTATCGCGGTGGCTACGGCGGTGGTGGTGGTTACTACGGGGGCGGTGGTTACTACGGCGGTGGTGGGTACTACGGCGGCGGCGGTTTTGGTGTGCCGTTCGTGGTGCCGATGTTCGGATTCGGCGGTGGGCTGCTCGGCCTGCTGGTGTTGATGGCCGTGGTGGGAGCCCTGCTCAACGGGCTGCGCAACTCCGGTGGCAGCCTTTCCGGTTCCGATTCCGCCGGCAGCCTCGCAGGTTCCGTCGATGGTCCCGTGGCGATCGCCGAAGTTCAGGTGGGTCTGCTGGCCTCTGCCCGCGAACTCCAGGCCGATCTGCGTCGCATGGCCGCCACGGCCGACACCACCACCACGGCGGGTCTGCAGCGGGTTCTGCAGGAAACCAGCCTCTCCCTGCTCCGCAACCCCGAGCTTTGGGTCTACGCCAACGGCGAGGTGGGTCAGGTTCCCTTTGCCAGTGCCGAGTCCACCTTCAACCGCCTCGCCGTGCGGGAGCGCAGCAAGCTTGAGCGGGAGATCACCACCAATGTGGCCGGATCGCGCAGCTCCGCTTCCACAGCGGTGGCTGCCGGCAGCAGCGACGCCGCCAGTGATTACATCGCGGTCACCCTGCTGATCGCCAGCCGTCGAGCCCTCGACATCAAGGGCACGGATACGGCCGAGGCGCTTCGTGAAACCCTGCAGCGTCTTGGCTCGGTGGGTGTCGAGGATCTCCTCGCCCTCGAGGTGATTTGGCAGCCCGAGGGAGTGGGCGAGGTGCTCACCGCCGACCAGTTGCTGGGGGCCTATCCCGAACTTCAGCACCTCTGAACCGCGCCAGCCGTTGCCGGCAGCTGGCGCCTTTCCCCAGGCGTCCCGCTGATGCCTGCGGATGGGCTTCCGAGCTTGCGGCGGCCATGCCCCCGCCGCACACTGCCACCATGCCGCGCTGGGCACCCCATGGTTCGGACCGCAAGATCACCGCACTGGGTGAACACTTCCGTGCTTGTCCAGGCCATCGAACGTTACGAGCAAGGACTCTTGCCCCGCTCGATGCACCTTTGGGTGCGCAGCGTTTTGGAGCTTGATCAGGAGCCTGGATCAGCCCCGCTCAGGCTCCATGGCTGAAGCCCCCAGGATGCGCAGGGCCGCCATCGCTGCTCCGTAGCCGTTGTCGATGTTCACCACGGTGAGTCCCGGCGCGCAGCTCGCGAGCATGCCCTGGAGGGCCGCCTGTCCACCGGCGCTTACCCCATAGCCCACAGACACCGGCACGCCGATCACCGGTTGGGACAACAGGCCGGCCAGCACGGTGGGCAGGGCGCCCTCCATACCGGCACAGGCGATCAGCAGCGGAGCCCGCCTGAGGCGATCCAGCTGCCCGAGCAGGCGATGCAGCCCCGCCACGCCCACATCCAGCACCAGATCGCTGGCGATCCCATGGCAGGCCAGGGCCAGGCTGGCTTCGCTCGCCACGCCCAGGTCGCTGCTGCCCCCGGCCACGATCGCCACCGCTGCCCGTTCGGGATCCGCCTGGGGCAGCAGCACAGAGCAGATGCAGCGGCCGTCCGGGTGATAGCGCCAGGTTGTGGGGTCATGCCCCCTGGCCGCCAGGCCCGTGAGCACTGCCTCGGCCTTGGCGGGAACCACGCGGGTCACCAGGCCGACTTGGCCGGCCTGGTGCAGAGCCTCGAGGGCCGCCGCGATCTGCCCTGCACTCTTGTGTTCGCCCCAGATCGCCTCCACCATCCCCAGCCGGCTGCGGCGATCGAGGTCGAGACGGAGGTCGGCAGGCCCAGGGGATTGGGTCATGGCCGCTGCAAAAGGGCGACCGCATGGCAGGCGATGCCCTCGTCCCGCCCGGTGGCATCGAGACGTTCATTGGTGGTGGCCTTCACCCCCACCCGATCGGGCTCCACCCCGAGGCGGCCGGCGATGGCTGCCTGCATCGCCGCGATGTGGGGCCGAAGCTTTGGCTGCTCCGCCACCACCACCGCATCCACATTCACCACATCCCAGCCCCGCTCCCGGATCAGGCCCATCACCCGCTCCAGCAGCTCCAGGCTGTCGGCCCCCTTCCAGCGGGGATCGTCCGGGGGGAAATATTGGCCGATATCCCCCAGCCCCAATGCTCCAAGCAGGGCATCCATCAGGGCGTGCACCAGCACATCGGCATCGCTGTGGCCATCGAGGCCCAGCCCGGCCGGATGCTCCAGCCGCTGCCCCCCCAGGATTAGGGGCCGTCCGCTCACCAGGCGGTGAATGTCATAGCCGTTGCCGATCCGCAGCTGCATGCTGTCCTGACGTTGGGCGTTCGATGCTGGGTCAGTCTTCCAGCCTGGGCGCTCCGCCGCCTTCGTTTGGCTGCTAACGGCGCCAGCGGATCCCTGCTCTTGGAGCCAGCGTGCATAGAGATCGGGCCGCCGCTGGAGGGTGCGCTCCTGCTGCTGCTCGAATCGCCAGCGGGCGATGGCTCCGTGGTCGCCGCTGCGCAGGATGGCGGGCACCGCCACGCCGCGGAACTCGGCCGGTCGCGTGTAGTGGGGGTGCTCCAACAGCAGGCTGCTGTGGCTCTCCTCCTCCAGGGAGGCGGCGGTGCCCACGGTGCCCGGCAGGAGCCGCACCACCCCATTGATGACCGTGGCGGCGGGCAGTTCGCCGCCGGTGAGCACGAAGTCGCCGACCGACACCTCCTCATCGGCCAGGCTGCGGATCCGCTCGTCAAAGCCCTCGTAGTGGCCGCAGAGCAGCACCAACTGGTCGTAGGCCCTGGCCCAGCGCTGCAGATCCGACTGGTGCAGCGGCCGGCCCTGGGGGCTCATCAGCAGCACGCGGCGTTGGCCCTGGCGGGGAATGGCCTCGAAGGCGGCGAACACCGGCTCCGGTTTGAGCACCATGCCCGCCCCCCCGCCGTAGGGCTCATCGTCCACCTTGCGGTAGCGGTCCGTGGCGTGGTCGCGGGGATTGTGGAGGTGCAGTGCGGCGATGCCCGCCGTGAAGGCACGGCCGATCACCCCGAGGCTGAGCAGGGGGGCGAAGGCCTCGGGGGCCAGGCTCACCACATCCAGACGCATCACGGCGTGGGGCGGCTGACGCGGCGAATCTCGGAACTGAAGCTGGCCCGCGCCGGGGTCCCATCGAGGTGGCGTTCCACGCTGCTCCGCAGGCGCAGATTGGGCTTGGTGAACCAGATCCGCTCCCGCACCACGGCGTCCGTCCCGGCCTGGGTGAGCTCCAGACTGCCGTCGCTCCAGAGTTCCCAGTTGCCCTGGCTCTGAAGGTTGCCGGCCTGATCCTGGCGCTCAAAAACGCCGCAGGCCTGGAAGTGAAACCGCTGCGGTATGCCTGGTCGGCTATCGAGCGTCGGCGGCGTGACCTGTAAACCCCCCGGTTCGTCGCGCTCCACCGGCTCCAGGTACGCCACCAGCAGGGCGCCGCGGGCGCTGTCGTGCCACTGCTCCTGGGGCGCGGTAGCGCTTGAGCCAGCGTCATCACTTCCGAAGGGCCCTTGAATGGTTGGCTCTGCCAATGCCGCTAGCCCGGCCCCCGCCGGAGGAGTTGAGGTGGCGTCGTCATCCCCGGTGTTCTGAAGCTCGAAGCGGCTCCTTACCGTGAGCCACTCGCCGTCACAGAGGCGCAGAAAACTCGCCAGGTCGGAGGGGGGAAACTCGCTCAAGCTGATCGCCCATGCATCGATGCATTGTCTCAGCAGCCCCGTCTCAATTCCCCGTGTAACCCAGCTCGGCCAGGCGGGAGGCACTGCGCCGCCAATGGGGCACCACTTTCACGAACAGCTCTAGGTAGACGGGCCCGTCGAACACCTTCTGCATCTGCAGCCGGGCGCCCCGGCCGATCTCCCGCAGCATGCTTCCGCCCTTACCGATCAGGATCGCCTTCTGGCTGCTGCGTTCCACCACCACGGTGGCCAGCACCGCCGTACGGGGGCCATCCTCCACGATTCGCTCGACCCGCACCGCCACCGAATGGGGCACCTCCTCCCGGGTGTGGTGCAGCACCTGCTCTCGAATCAGTTCAGCCAGGAGAAGCTGCTCCGGCTGGTCGCTCACGGCATCCGCCGGGTAGAGGTGGGGTCCGGGCGGGAGGTCGGCCGCCAGGCTGCTCACAAGCTCGGCGGTGCCCTCCCCGGTGAGGGCACTCACCGGATGGAGGGGCCAGGGGCGGCTGGATTCACCTTCTCCGCCGGCCAGCAGCTCCCGATAGGAGTCCGCCAGTTCCTTAGCCCGGCCGGGTTCCACCAAGTCGTGCTTGTTGAGCGCGAGGTGCACCGGCAGGTTCCCCTGGCGCAGCAGTTCGACGATGTAGGCATCCCCCCGGCCCGCCGGTTGGCTGCCATCCACCAGCAACAGCACCACATCCACCTCGCCGATCGCCCCACGGGCGCTTTGCACCAGGCGCTCACCCAGCAGGTGGTGCGGTTTGTGGATCCCCGGTGTGTCCAGCAGCACCAGCTGGGCCGTGGGCGTCGTGAGAATGGCCCTCAGTCTGTTGCGGGTGGTCTGGGCCACGGGGGAGGTGATCGCCACCTTTTCACCCACCAGCTGGTTGAGCAGGGTGGACTTGCCCACATTGGGGCGACCGATCAGGGCTACGAAGCCGGATCGAAATCCTTCGGGGCTGGCCGGCAAGGCCTGGGGAATCTCCATGCAATAAGCCTGGCAGCTGGCGCTCCCCTACGGGAGCAACGCCTGGCGGTCCTGGCCGCCATTCCATAGTCTGGAGATCCGCTGCTGGGTTCCATCCGCATGAGTGTCGACTCTGGAGCCGCCACACCCACCTTCCCCCAGGCGATGGAGTTAGCAGCCCAGGGGCTTGCCCTCTGGGAGGCCGGCGAGCTCAGCGATGAGGTGCTTGCCGATCAGGTGGGCCACCTGGTCAACAGCCGTGATGGCGCCCGCGGCTTCTTTGTTGTGAGTCTCAGCAGCGATAGTCCCCTGATGGATCGCCTCCCCGAGCCTTTGGTGCTGGAGCTGCGGGCGGCGGGCGAGGGGGTGGTGGATCTCACGGTCCGCAATCTGGCGATGTCCACGGCGATGGCGCTGCACCATCAGCGCAGCGGCGATGCTGCCCAACAGGCCCGATCCGAACGGGTGAGGGACCGGAGCACCGAACTGTTGCGCCAGCTCGATCCGCATCTGGTCAAGGAGCGCCTGGTGGTTCTGCTGGAGGCAGCCGGCCAGGCCAGTGGAGCCGATCTCGAATTTCTCGACCGCTGGGGATACGACCCCGAACAGCGACGGGCGATCAGCGAGGCAGCGCTGGCCGTGGCTGAGTAGGCCCTTTTGCCGGCATTAGCCCCCCTGCCAGAGGGGGGGCGAGTTGATCACTGCCGGGGTCGGCCTAGCCCAGCCTGGCGCTGGGCTAGGCCTGGTCTGAAGCCACACCCATCCTGGAGAGGCTCCGGGGGGCGGCGGCACGGGAGACCAGCTGGGGACGGAGTGGGGTTGGGGGCTGGCTGCCGTTGAGCCCTGATCCGCGACTGGAGGGACAGCTGGGTTCGTGGTCCAGGTTGCCCGGGTTCCCATTGCCTGCGCCAAGGACTCCCCCGACCAGGCGGGCACGGAAGTGGCGCAGGCCAAGCCGAGGGCTAGCAAGCAGCCGCGCCGTACCGGGGCCTTCAGGAGCATGGCTGCCATCGCGGTTAGGGGAGGTTGGCTCCGGCCCCTGGTGAGACCGTGCTGCCGGCGGATGGAGCAGGTGCAGCTGCTGGGGCCGCCTCGGGGGCTGGAGCGGCGGCAACTGGCGCGGGGGCGGCGGGGGCCGGCGCAACAGCCACGGGAGGTGGACTGGGCGCGGGAGCGGGTTCAGCGGCGGCGGGGCGGCTGCTTGTCGCCACGGGGGCTGGAGCCGGAGCGACCGCTGTGGCTCGGGCGACAGGCGGCGCCGGATTGCTGGGCGCCTCGGGTAGGGGCTCCAGGTGGACCACCGCGGCGGTCACCCCGGGCTGTCCCGAGGTGGACTGCCGTGAGGACCACTGGCGGATTTCATCCACCACGGCCGGGTTGTCAGGTTTGGTGAGGATGTCGACGCTGCCATCGGACTGCACCGCCACGGGCACCGGGGTGGACTTCTGCACTCGGAGCGAGGGCACATGAACCACCCGGGCGGCAGTGACACTGGCGGGTGCCCCCTTGCTAGCCGCCAGGCCATGCAGGGCCCGGCGCATCGGTTCCCTCCAGGCTCCTGGCAGGGGGGCCAAGGGATCACCGCTCCCTTGCCAGCGGGCCCGTTCGGCCATGGCTAGGGGTGGCATGGGGGCGCTGTTGAGATCCCGGAGGCCGATGGTGCCGCCGAGCAATTCCGCCCTGTTGAAGGTGTGGAGCAAGGAGGGCTGCCAGCCCGTGTTGGAAATCACGAGGGGGGAGCCACCGCGTGCGCGTGGCTGATCACGATCCCCACGCCTGGCAGCTGCGGCTGAAGCAATGGCTGGATTGGAGGTTGCCCCGCGGCTAGCGGTGGGGGATGGCACGCTCGGGGCAAAGCCGTCCAGGTTCGGCTCGCTAAGGAGGTCGCTCCGGTTGGAGGGATTCAGGGGTGAACGACGGGCACTTCCGAGTAGGAGGCCGGTGTCCGTCAGCTTGCCGTTGGCGGTTGTGGCGGCACCGGGGCGTTGGGTTTGCGGGATCGTTTCCTTAGGGGAGCGGCGAAGCGCAGCTTCAGCAATCTCCTGTTGTTCCCGAATCTGGGCCTGCCAGCGGTCGTGGAGATCCAGTGCCATTAGGGGCAACCAGATGGTCTGGCTTAGCAGGGCCCAAGCCAGGGCGGTGTTGGGGGTTGAGCGGCGGGAATGGAGGGCCATGGGAAGGGAGAGCGAATGGGGTTGAGCTGAAAGGCGATGGAGAGTGAATGATAAGCTTTAGTTATTGTTGTTGTTATTCCATCTTTGGGACCAGAAATACCAGCTATTAGCCAGGTTGGCAGCGCTGCTTGCGGCTCCAATCGGTATGGAAATATCGCGGAAGACATCCAAAACTTTTCCGTAGGTGCTGGTCTTCACGATGATCGTGTCGCCATTTCGTAATGGGGGATTTTTAAGAGATATATTGGTGGTGTCGTTGTAGCTGAAGATCTCGCGTATCACCTTGCCTTCCCGGGTGAAGCGGATTAGTTCAACCTGATTTTTATTGGCCCGCCAACGCACTGGACCGCCGGCGCGGAAGATCGCTTCAACTAGGGGCGTGTTGGCTGAAAGGGCCAAGGAGCCTGGTGATTTCACCTCACCCAGCACCGTCACGTTGATGGCCGTTGGAGCGAGGTTCGTAGCCCCGATCTGGCGAATTTCAGCAGGTAACTCCTTGGTGTGGCCGATGATCAGGGTGTCACCATCGAACAAAACCGGATTCTGAAGTTGGTTGCCATTGAGCAAGACTTGGCTGATGTCGAGGGTGGCTTGCTTTTGGCTTCCATCCATGCCGGCCTGACGCCGAAGGATCACCTTCCGGATGTCGGAATTTAACGTGATTCCACCGGCCTGCTGAATGGCTGAAACAGGGGTGGAGAAGGGTGCGAGTGGATAAAGGCCAGGCTTTTCAACCTCACCGATGATCGAAACCTTGACCGGGCGGGGTGTGACCAGTGTGAGATAGAGCTGCGGGCGTTTCAGCTGCTTCCCGTACAAGCTGGTCAACCAGCGGCTGGCCTGACTGATGGTGAGCCCGGTTAGCTGAACCGAACCGAGCAAGGGAAGGCTGCTGGTGCCATCGGGCAGGATTCCGAAGGATCCGCCGACATCCTTGGCCGCTGGATCGAGGAAAGTGAGTTGCAGGCCATCGCCGGGGCCAAGCACGTATAAGTCGGCATACACCTCACTGATGCTCAGCCTTGCCGGGACCATGGCAGGATTCGAACCACCACCTCGCTGACCGGGGTGAAAAGGAGCGAGATCCTGGTTTTGGGAGGAATAGGGGTTGGATCCTGCTTGGACCAGTTCAGCGAATGGGCCGCAGATCAGCAGCGCTGCCACGAGGGCACCGTTCAGCCTGGTGAGACAGCGAGTGTGGGGCCTGCGGCTAAAAAGCCTGGGCCAGGCATGAATCCGCCCGGATTGGAGGCCTCGCCTGGAGTCGGGTACGGGCACGCGTCGATCGGAACCGGATCCCCACATTACCGGGTTCCCGAGGGGTGAGGACGCCCAGGGTGCCATATCTTGACTGGATCTCCGGACGGCGCTGCAGCGCGAAGAGCTCTAAGATTAAGACTTCTATGCCGGACCTTCCGTGACAATTACGGGCGCCTCCCGCCAACCTCTCCCCGGCGGTAACCTGCCCGGCGGGGAGGCTTTGATGGCTGGAGCCCCTCCCGGCGTTAGATATCAGGGATTTGATTCCGGCCTTTCACCGTCTCCACTGGGTTCCGGGGAGGGATCCGGTGGTGGCGGTATGAAGGGTCTGATTCGAACAATCAATCGAAGGCAAGGCGTCTTTCTTTTGACGTTTGGTCTCGTCACGGGAGCTTTGGCACTGGACACGTTGCGCCAAAGAATTTTTTCGCCCGTTTATCAGGGTGGATTTCAGATTCAGATCAGCAATCCTTTTGAGGCTGCGGTTTCTGGTGGTGGAGAAAATAAACTCGAGACGATTGCAAGGCAAGCCCCTAAAAATGATGTACCAAGCCTGATTGTACTGATGCGATCACCCTTGCTTGTGAAGCCGGTGGCGGATCGGATGGGGGTTTCAATGAATGATCTTATTTCTAACCTAACGATTGCTCCTGCTAGCAACGTTGAACAGGTTCTCAGCGTCAATCTGCGGTGGCGAGATCCAGGTAAGGGGAGATTAATCCTGAATGAATTAGCAAAGGACTACACTGAGTTTTCCCAGTTGCAGCGCCAGGCGGCGCTCAATTCCGGCGTCGACTTTCTCGAGCAGCAAGCTCCGGCTCTTCGCAATAATGTTTCCAGATTGGAATCTCAGCTTCAAGACTTTCGGCAAAAGTATAATGTTCTTGATCCCAGTGGTTTGGCTGCGAAAATCGTGGCTAGTCGGGATGATCTAGTTGCTAAGTCCATGGCTCTTCAAGTGGAGCACACCGAGCTCGAAAGTAAGTTGACTTCTGTCCAGTCAGGGCGTTTGAACTGGACACCAAGTGGTGCCCCCACACCCATTCAGCAGTTGGGTCGCCAAGGGACTGTGATTCCTGGGCGGGGTGAAGTTAAGGAGGCCGGGGGCGGTCAAGCAACTCCGAACGAAACCCTTGATAAGTTCGAGCAACAGTTAGCCAATGCGCGGGCCGTTTATAAAGATGATTCCCCGATTGTTCAATCTATTCTCGCCCAACGTGATGCCATCCTTCCGGTGGTTCGCAAACAGTCGACCGATGCTATTCGAGCTCAGCTTTTTGCAAATCAAGCACAGCAGGATGAGCTCAACCGCCAGATTCTGTTGTTGAACGAAAACTTCAGGGCCAGTCCAACGATGATGAAAAAATATGAAGGGCTTGCCGCCAATCTCACGACCGCGCGTGAAAACTATAATGCGTACTTGATTGCACGAGATAACTATCGTCTCCAGCGGGCTCGATCAACCTCTCCTTGGCAGGTGATTGCTCCAGCTGAGTTTGGGGATATCCCCGTGGAACCCAATTTGCAGCGCAATCTGCTGCGCGCTTTGATGCTCGGCCTCCTTTCCGGTTTGGGTGCTGCGATGCTTCGCGAGCGCACTGACAACGTGTTCCACACACCGATGGAAACGGAGCGCGAACTGCAACTCCCCGTTCTGGGTTTGATCCCCTACCTTCCTCTTGAGCCCGGGGAGGAGATCTCCACCAGTCTCTCCAAGATGAGTTCCAGTGAGCGCTTTGCAATCAAGGAATCATTGCGTAGTTTGTTCACCACCTTCCGTCTGCTTCGGGCTGATCGCAACATCCGCCTAGTAGCGGTGACCTCATCCACCCAAGGGGAAGGCAAATCGACAGCTGTCACCGTCTTTGCTCGCACTCTTGCCGATCTTGGTCTCAAGGTTCTTGTTGTTGATGCCGATATGCGTCTGCCCATGCAGGCCCGTTTCCTTGGATTGGCACAAGGTGAGGGCTTTTCAACCATTCTTACCGATTCTTCGGTTCCACTGAAATCTTTGATTAAAACGATTCAGGATAATCTCGACATCTTGCCTGCCGGACCCAAGCCTCCCGACCCGGCAAAGCTGTTGAATTCAGCCCGCGCTCAGGAAGTTATCAACGATATCCGCGCTCTCACGGAATATGACATTGTCCTATTTGACGCACCACCCTGTCTGATGCTCTCTGACCCCATTCTTTTGGGAGAGAAACTCGATGGAATTCTCTTTTTAGTTGGTCTTGGCAAGGTCAGCCGTGAACTCGCACCTCAAGCCTGTCGCCGCATCAAGGCCACCGGAGTTGACGTTTTGGGCTTGATTTGTAATCAGGTTAACTTCCCAAGTCGACTCAACGACTATGGTTACGAATATGGTTATTACTATCACTACGCCTATGCAAATGCTGGCGGTTACGGCCCAACCCGTTACAGCGATTCCTATCACACTGATCGATTCATCCGAGATGGCAGCGGCTCTGCCGTTCAGCGTTATCACGAGGAGGGAGTCAGCCGAGAATTGCGCCAGTCAAAGTCGAATACTGATCGTGCTGTAACGAAGTCAGCCCCTAAAGCTGACACGTCGGAAGACATGAATCAACCGAATGGTTCCGATGGACCAGACGGCCTGTCTGACACCCCCCCCACGAGTGGGTCCGGTGGATGGCTAAAGAAATTGCCCTTCCGCCGCTGACGTTTTCGGTAAACCTTGGCTATGTGCGCCTAGCCGCAAAGGTCTGGCTCAATTGACTTCAACAGTTGTTCAAGCTGATCCAGATCGCTGAAGATTGGAGTGGCGCCGGGATGAGATCGGCGCACATGGTCTAGGGCTGTGAGAATATCAATACCCTCGCTTCTTGCGAGCAGTCCCACGGCAATCAAGGGTGAACGCTCCCGTCCGGCAAAGCAGTGCAGATAGGTGGCTGGCTGGGACGCAATAACAGCTTCCGCCTTGATTAAGGCCTTGGCCAAAATCTCTGGTTTCATGATTTCTTGGCGACGATGATCTGGTAGTGATACCCGATCGCTCAGCCATGAACTGGGAGCAGCCGCATAAATTTCTTCTTCGGGATAGCAACAGCTGAATCGGCTTCGGAAACCGGCTTGCTCCAGTTGAAGCCATTGTTCTGGGGTTTGGGGCATGGGACCGACCGCAAATTTTCCATTCAGGATCCAGCTGTATAGAAGCGGACGGCTCCCTTGGCGTGTTGGTTGTTGATATTTTGGATCGCTATTTCTTAGCAGACGATCAAGTAAACCCATGACGGCAATATTGGAGATTCAGGTTGGTTCTGATTTTAGGGTTGAGCTTGTATGGATGGCTGGCTTGATTTTGATTGCAAGGCGGATTGAATTATGCTTAGCATGCGAAGCCATGTTGGCTGGTCAATTGATGAAACTGACTTGTTTGTTGATTGTGCTTGAATCAAGATGCATTGATAATCGCGATTCGCTTGAAGGCCAATGATCGATTTTAAATTGCTCGATTTGCTTTTGCTGGCCTGATCAATCAGTAGGGAGAGGTCGTTGCGCGTGACAGCGAATGACTCCTTGTTTCGGCCTCCTTCGACAAGGCAGGTTTGGTTCGTGGGTTGCGATTTAATCAATCCAATCGCATAGGAGGGAGATCCTTTCGATAGGTGCCTTTGATTTATGCGCAGCTCAGGGTGTGATTTAGTGAGGAAGGCGGCTTGAAAGTTAAATCTTTTACGCGCAACGCCCCTCATTAGCCTAAGTTCTAGGCCATTGCCAGTGGAATAGCCAATAACCTCTGATGTGGCGAGCTCGGAATCGCTTTTGGCGGCCAATTGCTTAAGCGGAGAAGGGTTAAATCCGCCATCAGTTAGGGCCTTGCTTATCAGTTCTTGATCCAGTGATTGAGCCACTGGCCGCATGGGCCACACCATTGCTTTTGTGGCCGCAATCGTTGCAAAAAATACAAGGAAGGAGTAGAGGAGGCGAAGCTTATTCTGGCTGACGATCCGATTATTCATGGTGAGACGACTCAGGCTTGATGGTCACAGGTAGGGGCGGAAGTTCCCGCTCTAGTAAGCGCATATAGAGAATGCCAAACACGAAAACTGCTACACCTGAAAAAATCAATGACCCCATGTCGTCATGAAAGAAGGTAAATAGCCCGCTACCTTTGCCATTGCCATTGGCAACGCATAGGGCCAAAATGGCAATCCGAATTGTGTTGCTGGCTAGGCCAATCAGAGGTGCGAGGCTGAAGATGATGATTTTGCTCATCAATGATCTAAGAGGAAAGGCAAGTTGGAAGATCACAGCGATGCAGATAACCTGTGCAATCATGTCGACCCCATTGCATGCAGGTAGTACCTCAACGCCTCCGGTCGGCATGAGAACGCTCTTGTAGCGAACAATATTGTCGAAGCCAAGAATTCCAAGCCAAAAGCCACTAAGGTTCGCAGTCAAGACGCTCAGCGGATCTTGAGGAATCAGCTTCATTATGATGTTAAAGGCTGGAAGCATCAACAAACAGAGAAGCGAATCACGAAATCTACCGATCCCTTTGATGGGCTCGCAAAGCAGTGCCAAGGCGATGCAGCCAATGAGAGGCATGATGAAAATCATTCCATCCCAGTGAAGGATGATGGCCGTGCGCGCGATCACCCAGCTCAGAAGAGCAGATCCAATCACCAAGCCTGGCCATTGAGGATTTGGATCTAAGAATTCCAGCTGATCTTCTAGGCAGATCAGGGCACCACCCCAAATCAGAGCTGCAAAAACTGTGATGTGTTCATCCTGGCTGCTTTGAAAAACGGCAAGATTCTGGGTCGCCACAACCGCCGCCAACAGAAGCCATAAGTTCCGGGGCGTGGCCGGAGGTATGGACGGGATTTTGGACTTGAGGCTGGGTGGAATATGGCTTAAAAGTTGGATCATGGAGCGGTGGATAGTTTGGGGGTGGCTGGACGGTCCGAATCAGTCGCTCGTCCATCAGGTTTTCCTGAAATGGCTATTGGCTCTCCGATGTTTAGCTTTTTGTACTCGGGAACCAGCCGGGAGAGGGCTTGCATTGTAGCTTCCTCATCCCATTGTTCAAGGGCATCTCTCAGTGCCTTGACCATCGGTGCAAGGTCCGCACTGCTGTGGTTCGGCTCTTTGGCTTTGCGAATGAGCGGATGTTGTGTGGCTTCATCCTGAGCGCTGATCAATAATTCTTCGTAGAGTTTTTCACCCGGCCGCAAGCCGCTGTATTGAATGGAGATATCGCCATTGGGATTCTGTTCATCTCTTACGCGAAGTCCAGATAGTTCAATCATCTGGCGCGCTAGTTCTGCGATCCTCACTGGCTCTCCCATATCAAGAAGGAAGAGTTCTCCTCCTTGTGCCATGCCGGTGGCCTGCAACACCAGCTGCACCGCTTCCGGGATAGTCATGAAGTAGCGCGTGATGGCTGGGTGGGTTACGGTGATCGGACCACCATTAGCAATCTGCTCATGGAAGAGTGGAATCACGGATCCTGATGATCCGAGAACATTTCCGAATCGGACCATGGTCATGACCGGTTGGTCGCCAACCAGATCGGCGGCGGCTGCCTGGATCAGGAGTTCACAAACCCTTTTACTGGCTCCCATCGCATTCGTGGGCCTGACGGCCTTATCGGTAGAAATTAGGGTTAATCGCTCGATGCCAGCGGCCGTAGCAGCGTGAATCACGGATTGGGTGGCGCGGAGGTTGTTTGAAATTCCTGCGCAGAGATTGGATTCGATCAGAGGAACATGCTTGTAGGCCGCAGCATGGAAGATGGTCTGCACACCATGTTCACGACAGATTTTTGTCAGTCTTCCAGCATCTGCAGCGTCTCCAAGGATCGGTTGGACTTCACCTCGTATTTTTTCGAGTCTGAGTTCTTTTTCAATGCTGTAGAGAGCGTATTCATTCAGGTCAAGTAATAGGAGCTTGCTGGCCTCAAGCGCGAGGATCTGCCGGCACAATTCACTGCCAATCGAACCACCTGCCCCTGTCACGAGCACACATTTTCCTTTCACACTCGCTCCTAGAAGATCTGGATCAGCTTTGCTTGGTTCCCTGCCAAGTAAATCTTCAATGAGTACCGGTTGGATGTCGCTAACGATTCTCTGGCCATTGGCTAGCTGCGCTAGGGAGGGAATGGAAAGTACTTCCAGGCTGAGATGGCTGAGTTGATCAACCAGGTGTCTTTTCCGTTCCCGCGAAAGGGAAGGAATGGCCAACAGGACTTTGTTGACGCCATGGTCAATCGCTAGGGTGCGAAGGCGAGTCGGACTATGGATTTTAAGATTCTGAAGCGTTCTTCCATGCAGTTTTATGTCATCATCTAGAAAGCCAATAATGCGAAACCGGCGGTCATTCCGAAGCGCATTGAGGAGATTCATGCCCGACTGACCCGCACCGTAGATCAAGGTTGAGTTTGGTTGTTCTCCAGAAATTTGCTTACTACTTTTTTGATCGAGTTGGGTCACCAGAACGTCGCGCAGCACGATGCGGCTGGCGATCGCTCCCCCCGAAAACAGCATCAGATAGAGCAACCAGAACGAGCGGGGCGGTTGAGCCCCGCCCAACAGGGTGTTCGCCATCAACAGGACGAGCACCATGACAACGGCACGGGGAATCAGGCCGTAGAGCGAGTGGCTGCCCGCGTAGCGGGTGAGTCCCCGGTACCAACCGGAGAACAGCAACACGGGGAGCCCGCTAATCAGGGCGAGCCAGGGCAACCAGCGCACGTTGGCCATGACGGCGGCCATCGTTTCTTTCTCCTGCAGGCGGAGCGCAAATGCTCCATAAAATGCCGCCAAGATCAAGAGCCCATCAAAGGCCACTAAGTAGGTACGCCGGATCAGCACGGAGTCGGCAAGCCCTGCCCACGGCGATCGACGCCTGGCGGCCTTGAAGTGGGACGCTTCCCGTGAAAGGGCTGGATTCTTCCTGGGTGAAGTGCCCACAGCCTGATCAGGGGATGTCAAATGGCGATCCATTCTATTGCTCGTGGCCTGTGGGGAGGGGGGCAAGTTGGTGCTGGCACTGATGCTTGTTTTAAGTTATTCAACACTAGTCTTGACATTCTTGCCTGGCAGGCTGGCCAATTTTTGACTCGTTTTTACGTAACATCAAGGATGGCCTTGGTAGCATCTTGTGTTGGCTTGATGTTTTGGCGTTTGCCATCTTTGTGTTTCAGCACTTTACGCCGATTTTGCCTCATCTTGGAAGCTTACGGCCCGATTGCGCTCCAGCCACAGCGCGAACAGCATTTCAGCGCCGATCAGCAGCGGCAGAGATGCAGCGCCGCCGAGTTGACGTGCAATTGCCAGGATTCCGGTGGCGCCCCCAAAAACTAGGCTGACCCTGGCATGGCTCCAGCCTCCTCGTTGCAGCCTTTGGAACAGATGCAAGCGGTGGGCTTGGAAGACTGGTTGCCCTGCCCGGAACCTGCGAAGCACGCAGACCAGGGCATCTCCCAGCAGGGGGAACCCCACCAGCAGGAGGGAAATGGCTTCCCATGGTCCGGACTGCTGCAGCACCATTCCGGCAAACACGGCCCCGATCCAGGTGCTCCCCACATCGCCCATGAACACCTTGGCCGGACTCCAGTTCCATGCCAGAAACCCCAGGAGAGCCCCGGCCACCGGCCACAGTCCGGCGGAGACCATCAGCACGACTCCGCACAGGGCCACGAGCCCGTCGAGCCCGTCCATGAAATTGGTGAAATTGATCACCGCTGTGATGGCCACCACCACCACCGGCAGAGTCCAGATCGGCAGCGGAACGGCCGCCACCGCCACGAGAGCTGAGGCCGTGGCGAGTTGGGCTGCGTAGCGCAATCCTGCCGGCAGGTCGTAGCGATCATCGAGAAGACCAACCAGGGCCAGGGGACAGCAGATCAGCGGGATCCAAGCGCTTGCGCCCTCCCCCCAGGCGAGGCTGAGCAGGCTCCCGACCAGCACGAACACCACACCGCCACCCCTGGGTGTGGCCACCCGGTGGGAGCTGCGGGCGTTGGGCTGATCGAGAAGCTGTCTCCGCAGCCAAGGGATCAGCCTCCAAAGCATGATCCAACTCATCAGTGCTGAGCTGCCCGTAGCGATCAAGACGAATGACAGCATGGGCTGGTGCAGCACACTGAACGGCATGGTCATGGCGCTCCCGCGGCGGGTGAGGGCGGATGCCAGGCCAGCGGGGCCACGGGAAAAGCTTCCGGTTCGGTGCCCAGCACGGTGTGGACGGGGGTGAAGCCGGCGAGGTCGGCCTCCATCCTCAGGACCGCCTCAAAACCCTTGGCTGAGATCGGTAGCAGCGGGGCGGCCAGCAGGTGAAAGACGGCTGGGGGCAGGGGTAGCAATCGGCACCGCCCGGCCCGATCCAGGGGATCGCGCTGCCTGGCTGCCTGCTGCAGACGTTGCAGCATGGTGGTGTAGGAGAGGCTTTCATCTCCGCCGAGGGTGATCCGATGGCTGGATGGTGGTCCCGTCTCTTTGGCGGCTCGATCCGCCACGTGGATGGCCGCCGCGGCTAGCTGGCGCCCATGGATCGGTTGGCGGAGTCCTGTCTCCGCCGGCAAGGGAAGGAACGGCACCCGTCGCATCATCTGCAGGAGCCGGCTGAGATTCTGATCACCTCGGTCTCCGGCCTGCCCGTAGATCAGGGTGGGACGCAGAATGCGGCAGGGGATGGAGGCCGTAGTGCATGTGGCCGCCACGCTGTCCTCGGCCCGCAGGAGCCGCTCCACCAAGCGCCGGTCTTGACGGTTGGCGGCAAAGCGCTTCGTGATCACCGAGGACGAGGAGCAGGCCACCACCGTGGCAATTGGCAAAGGCCGCCCCAGGCCAGCCAGGCAATCTTGGAGGGCCGCCAGGAACGGGGCCAGCAACCAGATCGGCGCAAAGCTCACCAGCAGGGCCCCCTCAGGCAGGGGGTCTGGGCTGGGCAGGGAGGCCGCGTTGAGGTCGATGGCGAGAAAGCGATCGAGGGGCCAGCCTGGTGGTCGGCTCCTTCCAGCTACCACCACGGGCCGTCCGGCGGTTAGTTCGAGACAGGCGGCACCGCTGGCTGTGGTGGCCCCGAACAGAAGAATGGGAGGCGTGGTTGTCGTCATGGCCGGCTCGGCGCTGGATCGAAGCGGCTGAGAATTTTCTGCCCGTAGCGCAGCAGAAACGGCACGGCCCAGAACCCCCCGAAGGCCCTCCGGTAGGCCCGGCGCACTTCATGTAGGCGGCGGCGGGTCTGCTGGCCGCTCACCCCACCGTCGCCCATGTGAACCAGTTCGAGATCGCTGCGGCACACCTCCAGGTCGGGATGGGTGGACAGCCGGAGGAAGTAATCCAGATCGGCAGAGAGGTAGAAGCCTGCCGCATAGTCGGCCACCCTGGCCCGGGCGCCCGGCCCGATCAGGGTGGCCTGGTGGGGCGGGGTGGACCCCAGCAGCAGGGAACGGCGATAGGAGTTGCGCCAGCGGAAGGCGGTCGTTCGGGAGGGACTCGGGGGGAGTTCAGCGGGGAGGTGGTAGTAGCGCCCGCGGCAGACCAGAAGGTCGGGAATGCGGCCGCTCCGGCTGCAGCGTTCCAGGCTGGCGCCGGCTGCCGCGAGCACCTCCGGACCGGCCGCCCAGTCGTCACTTCCCCAGAACAGGAGCCAGTCGCTGGGCGCCGCCAGGGCGAAACCCTGGTTCATCGCCCCGAAGATGCCGGCGAATTGGGCGTCCTGGCCCAGCCAGCGGAAGCGCCGGTCGCTGTGGCAAAGGGCATTGAGCCAGGCCTGGTGCTCGGTGCCGCTTCCCCCATCGATGAACGTCACCCGCCAGTTCTCCTCGGTCTGGCCTTGGAGCGAGGACACCAGTCGCGGAAGCAGCCGGTGGGAATTGCGGGTCGGCACGATCAGATGAATCGGGTAAGGGCTGGCTGCCGCCCCGGATGGGCCGCTGGCCACGCTGGTCGATGCCGCGCCCATCTCAGCTCCGCCTGCGAATCACCATGGGGCCCAGAACCAGCACATCCATGCGGGTCCTCAGGAAGCAGTCGAGGGCCTGGCCCGGAGTGCAGACGATCGGTTCGTTCTCATTGAACGAGGTGTTGAGCACCATCGGCACGCCGGTGCGCTCCGCAAAGGCGCGGATCAGTCGGTAGTAGCGGCCGTTGCCGGCCTCGCTCACGGTCTGCAGCCGACCGGTGCCATCCACATGGGTCACCGCCGGGATCAGGGTCCGTTTCTCTTCCCGGATTGGATACACCTGCATCATGAACGGCACGTCGCCATCGCGCTCAAACCACTCCGGCACCGCCTCCCGCAGCACCGAGGGGGCGAAGGGGCGGAACGATTCGCGCCGCTTGATTTTGAGATTCAGGATGTCCTTCATGTCGGCCCGGCGGGGATCGCCGAGGATCGAGCGGTGGCCGAGGGCCCGCGGCCCCCATTCCATCCGTCCGTCGAACCAGCCGATCACGAGCCCATCGGCGATGGCGGCGGCCACTTGGTCACACAACTGCTCTTCGGCGGGCCGTTCGATGGTGCAGCCCGCCTCCTGCAGGGCGGTCGCACGGCCCGGGTCGGCCAGCAGCGCTTCGATGGCCGTCTCGCTGGCTTCGCTGCCCAGGTAAGCGTTGCGCATCGGCTGGCTGCGGGGATTCCCTAGGCCATGCCACACCTCGAGGGCGGCGCCGAGGGCACCGCCGGCGTCGCCGGCGGCCGCCTGGACGTACACCTGGCGGAACGGCGTGGCCACCGTGACCTTGCCGTTGGCCACGGAGTTAGCGCCGCATCCCCCGGCGATGCAGAGGTTGTCGGTGGGATGGCGGCGGTGCATCGCCTTCAGGAGGTGGAAGAAGGCTTCCTCGTACATCACCTGGGCCGAGCGGGCGATGTCCATGTGGTGCTGTTCCAGGGGCTGCTCGGGCCGGCGGGCCGGGCCGAGCAGGGTCTCCAGGGCAGGACTCCAGTGCTGGCCCACGGTGGGAATGCCGTTGCTCCATTGGTGGGGCAGGTTCTGGCCGGCGTGCTGGAACCAGCGCAGGTCGAGGCGGTAGGTGCCGTCCTCCTGGAGCCGCACGATGCGCCGCATGGCCTCCATCCGGGTGGGCTGGCCGTAGGGGGCCAGGCCCATCACCTTGTATTCATCCCCGTAGTGGGGGAAGCCGAGATATTGGGTGATGGCGGTGTAGAAGGCGCCGAGGGAGTGGGGGAACCAGATCTGGCCATCGATCGCCAATTCCGTGTCCCTGCCGTAGCCCCAGGCGCCGCTGGAAAAGTCACCGAAGCCATCCACCGAGACCACCGCCGCCTCCTGGTAGGGGGACGCGTAGAAGGCCGAAGCCAGGTGGGCGCGGTGGTGCTCCACGAAATGGAGGTGGGCCGGGATCGTCTGCGTGGGGAAGGCGGTGGCGAGCTGGTCGGCCAGGCCGGCCCGTTCCCGCTTGTTGCGCCAGCGGGCCAGCAGGAAGCGGGGATCGGGGCGCGAGGTGGCCGTGTAGAGGAGTTTGCGCAGCCGGTGGGCGCCCGGCAGGGAGTTGATGGCGATGTGATCGACATCGCCAATCGCCACACCCGCATCGGCCAGGCACCAGGCCATCGCTTCGGTGGGGAAGCCGGCCCAGTGTTTAATGCGGCGGAAACGCTCCTCCTCGGCTGCGGCGATGATCTCCCCATCGCGGACCAGGGCCGCGGCGGCGTCGGCGTGAAAGGCGTTGATCCCGAGAATGAGCGTCATGGATGGGGAAGGTCGATCGCCAAGTGGTGGCGGAGCCAGCTCTCCAGAACCATGAGGTTCCAGCGGCGGTACCAGGGCCGCAAATCCAGGCCCGCTGGGGTGGAGGGTACCCGCAGAGCGAGTGGCGATTGGGGGTCGTCCAGCCAGAGCTGGAAGGGGAACCGGAATCCCTGCTTGGGCCGATTTGTGAACCAGCCTGGCAGTTCGGGAACACTGGCCTGGAGCAGCGCCTTGGCCGGCGCCAAGCGAACCGACGGAACGATCGGGGCGAGTTGGCCCTGCAGCGTGGCGTCCACGTAGGGGAGACGTAGCTCCAGGGCCGTGGCCATCGCCATCGCATCGCTATCGGGCAGCAGCTGATTGCGCAGATAGCGGCTGCCCTCCAGCCAGGCCACGCCTTCGGTTGGATCCAGTTCATCCGGGGGGGCGTCTGTGCTGGCGTAGGCGAGGAAGCCCTGGGGGGTAGGCAGGCCCCAGTGCCGCATCAAGGCCTCAACCTCCGGGGTGGTGAACTGCCCCCGCAGGCAGCGGTGGGCCGCCTGCAGGGAGGGGGCACCCCGGAACAATTCCGCGAGCCGTTGGCGCTTCTGTTCGCTTCCCCCCGGACTCCGGCTCAGGGCGGCGGCCGCTAGCGGGCCGAGCGGTCCGAGCCGGCGCCGCCAACGATGCAAACGCGGCACCGTGCGGAAACTCGGGTAGCCACCGAACAGCTCATCACCACCCAGGCCGGAGAGGGCCACTTTCAGCCCCCGCTCACTGGCCAGCCGCGAGACGCACCAGGTGTTGAAGCCGTCGATGGAGGGTTGGTCCTGGCTGGCCAGGAATTCGGGGAGCCAGGTGCGGGCCTGTTCGGCGCGCAGGGTTAGGGGCGTGTGGTCGGCCCCGAACAGGGCCGCGATTTTCGCAGCCGGCTCGGACTCATCAAACCCCTCGCTGCCAGGGTCGTCGAAGCCGATGGTGAACGTGTGCAGGCCAGGCGGCGCCAGGGCCAGCAGGGCGGCCGAATCCAGGCCGGCACTGAGAAATAGGCCTACAGGCACGTCACTCACCATGTGGGCGGCCACGGACTCCCGTAGGCCGGAGCGGGTCAGCTGAATAGCCGCCTGCTGATCGTCAATCGGAGATGGGCGGCTTGAGCTCTCCCGATTCCCCTCCATCAGCAGGCTCTCCGGCAGGGGCCACCAGGGCTCGATCCGGCTCGCCCCGTCCCTCCAGTGGAGCCAGTGGCCGGCTCCCAGGCGCCTCACGCCGGCCACCAGGGTGGCCGGTTCGGGCACCGAGCCGGTGGCCAGGTAGGCGGCGATGGCCTCAGGGTCGCTTTGGCGGGGGATCCGGCCGCTGGCCAGCAGGGCCCGCAGTTCCGAGGCAAAGGCCAGCTCTCCGGAAGGGCCCTGCCAGATGTAGAGCGGCTTGATGCCATGGGGATCGCGGGCCAGCAGGGCGCTGCCGTCGCGGGTGTCCACCAGGCAAAAGGCGTACATGCCCCGCAGATCGTCCAGTCCTGCGCGGCCGCGGCGGGCCATCCAGCGCAACAGAACCTCGGTGTCGCCGCTGCCCTGGAATCGCTCGCCCTCCGCCTCAAGCCGTTGGCGCAGGCTGGCGTGGTTGTAAATCTCGCCGTTGAACACCAGTTGCCAGCGGCCGCAGGGGGACGCCATGGGTTGGTGGCCGCTGGGGGAGAGATCGAGAATGGCCAGACGCGTCTGCACCAGGCAGACGCTGGTGTTCTGCCAGGTGCCAGTGTCGTCCGGCCCCCGGTGGGTGATGGCCGGGCGGACCCGATCTGCAAAGGAACCAGGCTCCGCCCCGAGCAGGCCCGCGATGCCGCACATCAGCCCTCCTCCGGTTGGGGGATGGCCAGATGGGGCCACGTCGCCCCGAGCTGGCGGCGGAAGGTGGCCCGGGCGGCGGCCGTGCTGGCGTTGGCTGCAATCCATTGCAGTGCCCCCTGGGCCAGGCGCTCCCGGCGGGGCCGGTCGGCTGCGATGGACGCGATGGCTCTGGCCAGCTCTTCGGGATCGGAGGCGACCAGTTGGCCGGTTCTTTCATTGAGCACGTACTGCTCCGGACCACCACAGCGGGTGCTCACCACCGGCGTGCCGCAGGCCATGGCTTCCAGGGCCGCGATGCAGAGTCCCTCCTGGTGGGAGGGGATCACGAAGACATCAAGGGTTTGCAGCAGCCCCGCCAGCTCCGGGGGCTCGAGGGGGGGATGGCAGTGAACCTGTTGCGGGATCCCCAATTCCTGCAATCGGGATTGCAGCACGCTCACGTCCTTCTCTCCGGCCAGGTGGAGCTCCACCGGCGCCCCCCGTTCGTGGAGCAGCTGGATGGAACGCAGCAGCAGGTCGATGTTTTTGCGCGGGTCGGCGTAGCGGCCGGCAAAGCCGATCCGCCAAGGCACCACGGCGGTGGGCTCGGGCCGGAAGATGGTGCTGTCCACCGGCATGAGCAGCACATCCGCCATGGGGCGCCCGGCCACCTGGCCTAGGGCGTCGGCGGTGTACTGGCTCAGCGCCAGGATCTTGCCCTCGGGGGCCTGGAGCACCTGCCGTTCCAGCCGGCGCAGCACCGGACCATTGAGACCCCGGTCGAGCAGGCGACGGGGCAGGCTGAAGCCCCGCACCCGGTTGGCGCGATCCGCTTCCCACGGGGTGGCCACCCAGGCCAGGAAGGGCAGGCCCATCCGGGCATAGGGCAGGGCGCAGAGGGGGTTTCCCGTGACCGAGAGGTGCAGCTGGCAACTGGCGATTCGATCGCGCCAGGCCCGGCGGGGCAGGTAGTGGGTGAACTCCAGCTCCGGCAACCAGCTGCCCAGGGCATGGGCCTCGTGGTCGCCGTAGGCCCGTTGATCAAGGGCGGCTGGCCGCCTCCCGCTCGGCAGGGCGTAGAGGGGCACGGAAAGGGACGGATGCTGGCTCCAGGGCGCGTACCAGGCGTACACAGGTTCAATGTCGAGCTCCTCAAGCAGGCCCGTGATGCAGCGGGTCATGGTGGGGACGCCACCATCGATCGGTTCGATCGTGCTGATCAGCGCCCTCAGTCTTGCGCCGCTCATCCCTTGAGGAAGTCGAACAGGTCGCGGTTCTCCCGCACCCAGCGGATCAGGTCACGCACGCCATCGTTCACCCCGATCTGCGGTTGCCAGCCCATCAGTTCACCGGCCTTGCGGATGTCGCACACGAACACGGGTTGATCGCCCGGGCGGGTTGCGCCGGTGCGGGGGGTGATCGTGATCTCCAGCTCCTCCTGCAGGAACCCGAGCAGGTCCCGCAAGCAGAGGGTGTTGGCCGGGCCTCCACCGATGTTGAAGGCCTGGCCACTCACGGCGCTGCGGTGGTCCCAGGCGGCCTCGTAGGCCCGGGCCAGATCCTTCACGTTCAGCACGTCACGGGTCTGCCAGCCGTCGCCGTAGAGGGTGATCGGTTTGTCGAGCAGGGCCGCAATGCTGAACCAGGCCACCCAGCCCTGGTCTTCGATGCCGAACTGGCGGATGCCGTAGATGCACGACTGGCGGAAGCTGCAGGTGTGCAGGTCGTAGATGCGGGCGTAATCGATGGCGTATTGATCGGCCACCCCCTTAGAGCAGCCGTAGGGCGAGTGGAAATCCAGCGGCTGGTGCTCTGGGACCCCGAGGGGCAGCTCCGCAAAGCGATAGCCGTGCTCCCCCAACACCACCGGCACGGTTTCCATGCCGCCGTACACCTTGTTGGTGGAGGCATAGAGCACGAAAGCCTCGGGCGCCCGCAGCCGCACGGCTTCCATCACGTTGAAACTGCCGAGGGCGTTGATCTCGAAATCTTCCCTGGGGTTGGTGTAAGAGGTGGTCACGGCCACCTGGGCGGCCAGGTGGAGAACCATGTCGGGACTGCGTTCGGCAAACACAGCCGCCAGGGCCTCGAAATCGCGGATATCGACCTGGTGGAAGCCGATCTCGGGCCGCTGCTCAAGCAACCAGGCCAGGTTTTTCTCGGTGCCCCGGCGGGAGAGGTTGTCCACGATGCTCACCGTCCAGCCCTTGGAGGCGAAGTGGAGGGCGGCATTGGTGCCGATGAAACCGGCGCCGCCGGTAATCAGGATCGAAGCCATCAACCGGGACGGTGGGATTGGGGGGGAGACGAGGTGAGCGTAAGCCGCCCGGCGGGCCAACTCCGGATCATGTCCGTGAACCGGCCTTGTTCGGGAGCCTGTTCGTCAAGGGCTCCCCGGAAGAGAGGGAGGCAGTGGGGAGGTCGACCTGCCGCTTTCGTGAATCGTCCAGCATGAGGACCAGCAGCAGTTCGGCGTAGGCGCGCTGCAGGGCGTAGATGAGACCCGCCCTGCCGTCGAGGAATCCACCGCGCAGCACCAGGCAGAAGGTGAGGGCCGCCAAGGGCGAAAGCGGGGTGTGCTTGCGGAGCCGATCCACCCACGACAGCCGGTGGCTCGGTGTGCCGAGCAGATTGGCCGCCTCGATGCGCAGATACTTTTGCTGGGAGCCCAACCAGCGCTCCAGGGGCTTGCGATCGTCATGCAGGAGGGGGATGGCCAGCGGAGCCACCTCGCCCTGGACAACCACCCGATGGCCGTGACCCTCATCGCAGTAGCGCCCCCGGCGGGTTCGATAGAGGCAGGTTCGTGGGGGCAGGAGGGAGCCCCGCAGGGGCCGGCCGTCGATGCAGTAGCGAAAGGGGAGACGGAAGCCTGCGAGATTCTCCCGTTCGGCCCGCTCCAACAGGCTGGGCATCAAGCGGGCCAACTCCGCGGGAACGCCGTAGTCGGCATCGAGGCTGAACACCCACTCCGTGCTGATTCGATCGAGCCCGAAGTTGCATTGCCCGGCAAAACTATCGAACTCCCGATTCAGGACCCGCACGTTGGGGTAGGCAGCCAGCAACTCCAAGGTTCCGTCGGTGCTGCCGCTGTCGATCACCAGAATGTCGCTCAACCACCACAGGCCAGCCAGGGTGCGGCCGATGTTGGCGGTCTCGTTCCAGGTGAGCAGAAGGGCCGTCAGGGGGAGTGATCTCATCGGGCCGTGGTGAAGGACTGGCCGGGTGATGGCGGCTGCGATTGCAGATAAGCCAGTTGGGCCTGCTGACGGGCGATCAGGGTGGGCACGGTTAGAAAAGATCCGAAGCAGATCCCCAAAAGGATCAGAATGAACGGATCTGAGTACACCTGTGCCGCTGAAAAGAAGAAAACCAGGTTGGCGAGGCCGAAGGCGACCAGTCCCAGCAACAGGGCGGAGATGCGGGGCTCCAGCAGGCGTAGTAAGCGGAAGTTTCTCCGCAAAGTGAGAAGAACTAGAACGGCAATGACGCCCCCTACAATGATTCCGGGTAGGCCTAACTCAGCAACAATTCTTCCACCTCCCCCTTCCGATACATAGCCCAGGCTGCGAATGCCCTGCCGGACTGCTTGGGCGCCGGATTCGAGTTTGAGGTTCCCTAGATTGGCCCCAGCTCCCACCCCCAGCCCAAAGCCCTGGGAAACCTCGAGCGCCTTGAAAAGAGCACCGATACCCTGGGATTGGAAACGGTTCAACAGTTCATCCTTGGCGCTCAGGGATCGATTGAGGTAGGTGTCGAAGGAGTCCCCTTTGGCGGTGATCAGGAATAGGGCATAGGCCCCGTAGGCCATGGCGGCTCCCCCCAGCACGCTGCTGATCACTCGCTCCCGGGATGCAGGGGACGCCCTGCGGCTAAAGAGCAGCAGGTAAAAGGCGGTGAAAACCAACACGAGTACCAGGGCCTTGCGGCGCCCGGTGGGGATCGTGAGATAGGTGAAAGCCGCGGCCAGAACGAACAGTAAAATCTGCCTCCCCCTCTCTTGGGTGCTGACCGCGAGGGTGATTGAGAAGCAAGCCCCTGCAGCGAGGTGCCATGCGGCAATCTCACTAGTGCGCCAAAGGCCAGAAACCCCTGCGGCGGAAAAACCTTCAAAGGTGATCAGAATGCCCTTGCCAACTTCTTGGAAAAGAATGCTATCGAGGCCGCGAAAGTCGAGCCAGGCTGATATTCCAAATAAGCTGCAGAATGCCACATAAGTAATGATCGTTCTTTGTAATGCCTTCGGGTTGAGTCCCACTTCATAGCCGGCCCAAAGGGCTACGGCGGGTGCCACGTAAAATGCGACGCCTAGGCCCATGAGTCGGATGTCTCCGAAGCGGAGAAAGGAGTTCATCGCCTGGGCTGCGATCACCGCGAAGTAGAGGGGAATCCAGTCCAGTATTTCCGGCACGGTCCAGAACATGCTGCGCAGATCGATCCTGCCTTTTTTCTGTTCGTAGATCACCAGGATGGTGAGAACGAAGCTGATCAGTACCAGGCCCACCAAGGTGCTGGGTTGGTCCGGTGTGAGCTTCCGGATTGGATCCTGGAGAAAGCCGATCACGACGGTGACAAGCAGTCCTGCTCGCCAGTTCCCATCAAGCAGGACCACGGCGAGGCTGCCGAACATCAGAACCAGGAACAGCGATGTCATCGACGGGCTTTGGGGAGGGCTGATGCGGATGCTGCGGTGCTGGGGCGGTGCGCCTTCACGATGTCGGTATAGGTGGCCTCCAGGGAAGTGGCGATGGCTGGCCAGGCCAGGCGCTTGACCGCCAGGCTACGGGCCGCCTGACGGGTTGCAGGGCTGGGACCCCCAAGGGCTGCCTCGAGGGTAAGGGCCAGTTCGGGGGGGGTACTGGCACAGACCAGGCCGGCTCCGGCCGCTGCCACCAGCTCGGACACCGCCACCTCGGGCGAAAGGATGGCCGGGGTGCCGGCCGCCAGGGCTTCCACCACGGCGATGCCGAAATTTTCAGCCGCCGAGGGAAGCACCAGCCAGTCGGCATCGGCGAGTTCCTGTTCCTTGCGCTCGCCCTCCACCTGGCCGAGCCACAGGCAGCGGTCCCCCAGGCCAAGGGACTCGGCCTGGTCTCGGAGCTGCCGCTCGTAGCCGTGTTCACCCTGGCCGGCGATCCTCAGTTCCCAGGGTCGATCAGGCCGTTGTTGGTTGAGCAGGGCCAGCGCCTCCAGCAGGCGATCGAGTTGCTTCTTGGGATGCAGCCGCGAGAGGAACAGAAAACGGGTGATGCGATCGGCGCCGTCGCCGCCTTCCTTGGCCCGGTGGCTGGTTTGGGTGTTCAGCCGTACCCCGAGGGGCAGCACCAGGGGGGGGGGGAGCAGGCCGAGTGCGGCCACCTCATCCCTTTCCGCCCCGGAGGTGAAATGCAGGGCAGCGGCCCCATTGAGGTTGCGCTGCTCGATCAGCCGCAGCATCCAGAGCTTGCGAGAGCGGCTCTGCGCCAGGCTCCAGGGACTGAGCTGGCCGATCGTCCGCACCAGGTAAGGAATGCTGGCGTGGCGCGCCTCACGCATGGCCCAAGTGGAGGGAAACGAGAAGATCGCATGGACGTGCAGGAGGTCGTAGTTGTGGATATGGCCTTTGAGCCATCGCACCAGATCGGGGCTGAAGGCGAACTCCCGAAGGGCAGGAACGGGGGGACTCCAGCGTGGAAAGGCGATCAGCGGCAGGCCCTGGCGCTCGATCCAATGCCCGGTGGGCAGCGACGGATCCACACCTGGACCATGGTCATTGGTGGTGAGGATCGAGGCGTCGACTCCCCGCTGGCGGAGGGCTTCCACCATCTCCATCACCGCCTTGCTCGGTCCGCCCCGCAGCGGGCTGATCGAGGGAATCACATGGAGTACCCGGAGGGGGGCGCTCATCGCTCCTTGGCGGCAGGGGTTCGTCCGACCACCCGCATCACCCCGGCCCGGATACCGGCCGCGGCGGCCTCCACCGTGAACGCGTGCTCCACCAGATCCTTGCCTCTCTGGCCCATCCAACGACTGGTCTCCGGATCAAGGGCCATGCGGGCCAGGCAGGACGCCAGAGCGGAGGAATCGCCACAGGGGTAGCTCAGGCCTGTTTCACCTTCCACGATCAGGTCCTCCCTGCAGCCCACCAGGTCGCTGACCACCGCCGGCAGGCCGCAGGCCATGGCCTCATTGACCACCAGTCCCCAGGTCTCCCCGTGGTCGGAGGGGAGCACCAGGCAATCGCTGGCGGCGTAGGCCGAGGCGATCTCCGATTGGTTGAGGAAGCCGGCAAAGCTCACCGGGAGGCCTTGGGCTGCCACCTGAACGCGGCAGGCCTCCTCCAGATGGCCACTGCCCACGATCAGCAGATGAACCGGGCGAGGGCTCGTTGGCGTTTGCCCCTTGAGCAGGCGTATCGCTTCCAGCAGGTCCTGGGGCCGTTTTTTGTCCTGAAGCTTGCCGGCGAACAGAAAGCAGAAGGCCTGCTCAGGGATCCCCCAGCGCTGGCGCAGCTCCTGGCGTTGGTTGCGCTGCTCGGCGGCCTGGGCGGCGAAGCTGGCGTTGTCGATGAAGTGGGGAGAGTGGATCAGCCGATCTTCAGGCACGCCATTGCTTCGGTACCAGCGGGCATTGGCCATCCCCACCGGCAGCCCGACCGCCACCCCCCGGAACAGGACGCGATAGATCTGATTGAGCAACCAGGAACGGGGGCGGGCCCCGTTGGAATCCATCCGCAGGATCACCGGGATCCGCAGCAGCCGGGCCACCAGATGCACCTGCACCAGCCCCAGGAAATGCCAGCCGGTGAGGAAGATCGCATCCGGCCGCAATCGGGAGGGTCCCCAGCCCAGCTCCACCAGGGGGTTGGCCAGCCAGACCCCGCCGTAGCCGCTGGTGATGCCCTGGCCGCGGCCGCTGCGGGCCTGGTGCCAGGGGTAGCCCTCCAGCAGGGGCACATCCCAGGTGAAGGCCACGCCGAAGCCCAGCCCCTGGGTGCGCGCATCCGGTAGGGAGAGGTAGAGAACATCGCTCGCCAGGGCCGGATCAGCGGCCAGGGTGCGGAACATCGGGGTGTGGTATTGCACCGGATGGCTTCCCACCACGAGCAGCCGGGGGGTTCGGGTGTCGAGCAGGCCCGGCCCCCGGGCGTTGAGGCGTAACGCCCAGAGCAGGCCCCGCAGCTCGGCCAGCAGGGTGGCCGGAATCCACCAGGGCCGCCTGAGGTGGTGGCGGGTCCGCACCGACTGCAGCAGGGCGGCGATCGAGCCGATCAGGGCCTCGCCAGGCGCCCGGGTGCGCAGCAGGAAGTAGTACCGCCCCACCGCGTGATCGGGCTGCAGGGTGGTGAGGTGCTTGCCGTAGCTGCGGGTGCCACCCCGTTCGGCGCGCAGATGGTGGATCAGGGCGGTGGGGTCGTAGTTGATGCGGCCGCCGCTCTCGCACCAGCGGTGGGCGAACTCGGCCTCGAAGTGATAGGCCACCTTCACGAAGTTGGTGTCGAAGCCCCCCAGGTCGCGGGCCCGCGGCAGCGGAATGGCCACGTTGCCCCCCATGAAGGCCTGCACGCTGCGGGGTTCGAGGCTGTTGAACAGGAAGGGCGCCCCGGGGGGATCCTCCCGTTCGTTGTGCCAGGGCTGCAGCACCCGGCCGGCCACCATCGCCTCGGGATCGTGTTCGCCAGCCCGTTGGTGGGCCCTCAGCAGGTTGGGGTCGGGGCGGATGTCGTCGTCGAGGAACAGGATGCGATCGCCGCGGGCCTCTACCAGGGCGCGATTCATGG
>Ga0209088_10000444_pt1 | contig 29568 bp, 24 predicted proteins | sample S_140625_EF_Meta_FD_187324 | JGI IMG/M metagenome (GOLD analysis project Ga0209088, IMG submission 187324) | Freshwater microbial communities from Lake Simoncouche, Canada to study carbon cycling - S_140625_EF_MetaG (SPAdes) (version 2) | ecosystem: Environmental > Aquatic > Freshwater > Lake ... | reverse complement strand
CCATTGAGCGCGACTGCTCGGACCGCCTGTTGAGGAATATTCTCCCGTTGCCCATTGCGGAGCGCCTGAAGCAAAGCCACGACCTCATCGCTGATGACTTTGAGGAGGCAACGGTCTTGTTCGCAGATATTGTTGATTTTACTCAATACAGCGAGACTGTCAGCCCGAAACAGTTGATCTCGTTGCTGAACTCAGTATTCACCGAGTTTGATGATCTCAGCCTAAAACACCGCGCTGAGAAAATCAAAACCATCGGTGATGCCTACATGGCCGTCGCCGGTGTACCGATCCAGTGCACCAACCATGCCGAACAAATGGCTGCCATGGCTCTGGAAATGGGTCAGGTCATTCAGCGCTACAACCGTGATACGGGGAAGTCTTTCCAGATCAGGATCGGGCTCCATTCGGGACCGCTCGTTGCTGGGGTGATCGGTAAGCAGAAGTTCGCTTACGACCTATGGGGTGACACCGTGAACACTGCTGCCAGGATGGAATCCCATGGTGTGCCTGGCGAAATCCAGGTCACGCCCGTGACGTATGCGTTGCTTAAGCCCTATTACCATTTCGAAGAGCGTGGCTTCATCGATATCAAAGGTAAAGGGCCAACCCAGGTGTTCTTCCTGAAGGGCAAGCGCTGAGGTTGGCGTTAGCTTCGGGGTAGCCCCCGCTGGCCTCGGTTCACGCGGCGGATCGCCCAGCCTCTGGCTGGGCTGCCGCTGCCGTCGCCTGGCCGACCCACCAAGGTGCCGCGTGATGCGCCGCGCCTCGGGCTCGTTCACCAGATTGAGTCTCGATGGGCCGTCGACACCCCTGCGGACCCACCCGCCTGGCGAGCTCTCCGATCGGGACTAGGGGAGGTCCACCCAGTCAGCGTGGAGGCTCCTCCCAGTCGACTGGCCACCCAATGCCAACTAGCTCGTCTATGAATCACCGCGCGGGCTTGATCCAGTTGCAAGGGCAAGAGGACACTCAGGGCTTGGAGACGGGCTTACATTCGGCTTGATTAGAGCCACTGCCACATCGCCCCTTCGGAACAGACCGGGCCGGTGCCAGATTCACCGTCAGGAGAGCAGACTTGGAGGACGAGGCGGAAGACGCCGACTCATAATCTTCCGACACATTCTGATCGATGACAAACAGGGTATTGTCGAAGATGTAGGTATTTTGAGTGGGTCTCAAATCTGGGCGTGGTTGGTCCCGACTGTTGCTTACGCCGTTGTTGCCTACAACACTGTTATCCGTAGCATTGGTTATAGTAATCGAATTATTACCACCACCACCTCCTATAGGATTATCCTTGTTATCCTTGCCTACGGTAGGGTTAATCATAGGAAGTGAGGTGGCTACGGTGACAGAAATGGAATTATTGCCACCCCCATCGCCATTGTAAAACCAGTACATGCCGCCATCTGGAGTCTTATCGGGGCCCAGTTCCTTGGCATAGTCTTTATTGTTCAGAAACGTTTGTGCTACTGGGCCTTGGGTGGGAAAGTGTTTTTTTGTGTCATAGGTTTCTTCTGGAATTTCGTTACTCCCGAGATAAACTGTCGCAATCTGAGCCACATCAGGAGCATAAAACTGCAAGCCTTCTAGGCGACCTCCTCCCCTCCGATTGCCAGGATCAAAACCAAATTCCAGCCTAGCCAGCGCAGAAAGCTTGAATGTAGACTGATCAGGTGCATCGTAGGCGTATCCCGATATGATACGCGTGTCGGTTAAGTCAACTCCAGCATAAATAGCATACCCAATTTTATCACCTGGTGTGATTTCTAGATTGTCTGGGTTCTGATTGAAGTCATTCACAACAGCATCTCTGCCCAGCTTAAAACGTTCTATCCCATCATCATCAGGAGTGACGGAAGACTTTCCTTGTCCACAATTCTTGGCGGTGCAAGCCAAGCCATAGGACCTGAGCAGAACCTTCCAAGTAGAGCCTATGGGTACATTGTCGCCAGAGAACATGTCCAGACCAGTTATTTTCAGCATGGAAACCGTCCCGGAATATGAGACCCCATCAATTTGTGTTGTGTCTTTGTCGTAAAGCTTTGATGCCAGGGAACCAACGCCAGGACTGTCAATCGGCAATGGCTCTCTGATCAGGATTTCTGTATTCGAAGTGAACGCCGAGCGCTGCGTCGCCGACCCAGTGATGATGAGATTCTGAGTCACGATCGCCAAGCCATCACCTTGGCCAAACTGGTCTTCCTTAAAGGCATTGGGATTTCCAGGTGTTTCCCCCCGAGCCGTGAGGGAAGCCGAGCTTATCGTGATTGGAGCCTTGTGGGTTACCAATAGCAGGCTTTTGTCGACTGTCAGGCTACTGCCCTCGGCAATCTGGATGCCAAAGCTCTTGCTGCGGTCGAACGATTCGGCTTGCCAGGTGTCATCGGAATTAAGATTTCCGAAAAATCTAGAATCGTTGGTATCACCTTCTTTGAGGTTGTTTATTAATATTTCGGCAAGTTTTGTTTTCGGTTCTTCTGTAAGATTAGCGGCGACGTCTGTGGCGTAAACATCAAATATATTTTCACCAAGCGCCAGCTTTGACGACGTTGTCAACAGCAAAGTGTTGACATTATTAAAGGCTGCGCCACGTTCAATCCTGATGCCGAGCGGCGATAGAAAATACAAATTGCCTTTCAGTGCGAGTCCCACTGGCTTGTTGATCTCGCTTTTGCTGGTGACACCAACGATCACATTGACAAGATCGTTTTTAAACTGAACGTCTTTAAACTGAACGTCTGAAATGCCTTCTGTGCGGGTATTAAATTCTGACAGTCGAAAGAATTGGTTGCTGCCTCGTTTCACGCCTGCGGAAATCTCCCTGGTGGTGCCGACGGTGCGCACCTCGGTGCCCGATCCAAACAGCGCGACGATGTCGGCCCGAGCTGCTCCAGCCAGGAGTAGCGGCATCAGTAACAGGGGACCGGCGAGGGCTTGGGCCCGGGGGGAGCGCGCACGGGGCTTCAAAAAGCTTGGCATCGAGGTGCGCTTTACTCCGCAAAATTTGCCAACCATCGACAGACAACCATCGCATATCTTCCACCAATACCGCAGGACCTGGCGAACTGTCAAGCATTGAGGTGGCCTTTCTCTTTGGTCTCTTGAAGGCCATTGGACAGTTCTTCAGCATGCATGTACGTTCACTTCAATTGATCGTTTGGTCGTGTTCGTCCCTGTTCTGATCGCCCAGCTCGTGGCGCCTCCCACCCAGCAGGGTCCGATCCGGCTGCCGGCGGCCACGCCCCAGAACGAACGGCCGGCCGCCCCCAGCACCACCCCCAAGCTCGACATCGAGCCACCGTCTCCACCACTCAAGACACCCCTTCCCCAGACCCCTCCCCAGTCCTCAGCGCCGCGACCGCGCAACCAGCGTCCCGTCCTCCCCTACCCCATCGAGGGGCGAACGCCCTATTCCGATGAGCAGCTGGAGGCCCTGCTGCGGGGATGCCCCGACCCAGACGCCTGCGCCGAACGCCTGCGGCAGCGGCTCGCCGCCGATGGCTATCTCAACACCCTGGTGGTTGCCCAGCGCTCCCCTGACGGCGTGCGCGTGGTCCTCGGTCGCCTGGAGAAGCTTCGCGCCGAGGGGCCGAGCCCCTGGCTCAATCGCCGGGTGCAGCGCCTGCTCAGTGTGCTGGAGAGTCAGCCCCTCCGCCTTCCGGAGATCCAGCGACAGCTGAGGCTGCTGCAGCGCCAGCCCGGCATCCGTTCGGTCCAAGGGAGTCTCACCTCCATCGACAACGATCCCTACCGCGCCCAGCTGGTTCTGCGGATCGAGCCAGGTCCCCAGCCCCTTCAGGGGGATTTCAGCCTGCGCAACGACGGCACCAATGGCTCCGGCGAGTTCCGCGCCACCGGGGTGCTGCTGAAGAACGCCCTGGCGCTTCCAGGAGACAGCCTGTTGCTGTACGGAGAACTGGACAGCACCGACACCCCCGAGCTCGGTGCCGTGATCGGCTCGATCAGCTACACCCTGCCGCTGGCGGATACCCTCGGCCTCACCGGTTCCTTCGGCTACAACCGCCAGACCCCGGTGGAACTCGAGTCTCCCGGTGATCTGTTCACGACCAGGCAATACCAGGGCCAGCTGCAGCTGGAGTGGACATTCCATGAAACGCTGCTGCAGCGCTGGTCCCTCACCACGGCGATCAGCGCCAATGAAAACCAGTTGACGTTCGACGGCGAATCGCTTCCTTCTTTTTATCCCTCCGTGCTGCGTAACCCGCGCACTGGCTTCCTGCGCGTGGGCGTCAACGGCAATGGCCTAGCTGGCCCCGTGGGCTGGTTCGGCACCGGCTATGTGCTCCAGGGGGTTGCTGGGATGACGCCGGAAGATCAACGCAACGACCTGGCCAGCCTCGGCATCGCTCCGGGCGAAGCGACGGCCTTCGGAGCGCTCGCTTCCGCCAACTGGCTTATCGCCCCAACCTGGCAGCTCAACATGCGAGCCGGTGGCCAGATCGCCCTGCACCCGCTCACCTCGGCGATGAAGTTCAGCCTCGGCTCCGATGTGGGCATCCGCGGCCTACCAGGACAGCTGGTGAGTGGCGATAGCGGCTGGCTCACCACGGGTGAACTGGTCTGGACCTTCTGGCAGAAGGATCGTCAGGCCTTGCAACTGATCCCCTTCATCGGAGCCGGTGGTGTTTACACCAGTCTGAATGCAGGTCAGTTCAATGATGTGGTCGGATCCGGTGGCTTGCTTGCCCGCTGGCTCGCCGGAGAACACCTCAGTCTGGAGCTGGGCTATGCCCAAAGTTTCAACACCGACAACAACGAGGGTGCATGGGACAACTGGCTGCTGGGCAGCGGTCTCTACGCCAAGGCCAGCTACCGATTCTGAGCTGTTCGCTGACGCTTGCGATGCGCCGGTCGCGGCAGCTTGGGGCTGCCATGGCCCTTGCCATTCTGCTTCTCTCTCCAGCTGGCGCCCGGAGCGCGCCCTATCCCGCCGAGATCGAGCAGCTCGGGATCAAGGCGCTGCAGCTGGTGCGATCGGGGCAGTACCTGCAGGCACTTCCCCTGTGGGAGCGCCTGCAGCAATGGCAATACCAACACCTTGGTCCCAGCGACCCACGCCGTCTTCGCAGCTTGCGCAATCTGGCGGGGCTCTATCTCGGAGCCGGACAGCCAAAGCAGGCGGCCGAAGCTTTTCAGCGCCATCTCGAGCAGGTGATTGCGCTGCATGGCTCGTCCAGCCTGGAGAGCGTTGCCGCCAGCCTCGACCTGGCCAAGGCACTGCGCACCCTGGCCCGCTTCGAGGCAGCCGAGGCCCTCACCCGCCCTGCTCTGGACGTGCTGGCCACCATGCCCTCCTCGCCGGAGACCATCACGCTGCGGGCCCATGGCTACGAATTGCTGGGGGTGATCGCCCATGAGCGGGGGCTCTATCCCCTGGCCGAACAGGAACACCGGCGGGCGCTGAGCCTGAGGCGATCACTGCCTTCGACGCTGCCGGATCTGACCATCGCCAACAGCACGGCCAATGTCGCCCAGGCGGTCATGCGCCAGGGCCGCTTCGCGCAGGCGCTGGATCTGGAGCTGGAGGCGATGCGTCTCTATCGCAGCCTGCCCCAGCTGGAGAGCCGGGGGCAGCGATCCACAGTGCTGGCCAACATCGGTCTCACCCACGACCTTCTCGGGAATCGCTCCGGCGCCATTGCGGCGATGCAAGAGGCCCTGCCGCTGCGCCTCGAGGTGTCGGGGCCCAGCCATCCCGAAACGGCCCGACTGCTTCTGAACCTGGGTGCCCTCGAAGTGGCGGCTGGAGATCCGGCCCGGGGACTGAGCCGCTCCCAGCAGGCCCTGTCCATCCTGGAACAGCGGATGGGCCCCGAGCACATCAGCACCGCCTTCGCCATCCAGCGCCTGGCTGATCTGAGCCGCGATCAGGGGCAGGTCGCCAGGGCGGAGGGCTTGTATCAACGCACCCTGCGCATCCGACGCCGGCAGCTGCGCCCGGACCATCCCGATCTCGCGACCACTCTGCTCGGCCTGGCCCTGACCGAATTGCAGCAGCAGCGACCCGACGCCGCCAGACACGATTTGCAGGAAGCCCTGAGGATCCGGCGCTCCGCTTTCGGGCCCCACCATCCCTACACGGCGAACACCGAGCTGCTGCTTGGGCTGCTGCGCTGGGAGCAGGCGGCCGATCCTGAAGCGGTCGAGCACCTCCGCGCCGCAGGGTCGGCCTATGCCGCCTTCCTGCAGGGCGAGGCGGCCCTGCTGCCGGTGCAGGAGCGGCGGCGACTGATGGCGACGGTTCAGGAAAGTCGCAATGTGCTCCACGGGCTAGCCCTTCAGGGCGAGGCCGGCACACAACTGGCCCTAGAGGCCCGGCTCAATCTGCAGGGCCTGCTGGAGGAACTGGAACGCCGCCAGGCAGACCTTCTGCGTCGCAACCCTCAGCGCCGCAATGAACTGGCCGCCCTGAACAGCATGACGACCCAACTGGCCGGAATTGATCAAAGTGACCGGGAGCGGGAGCGGTTGATGCAGCGCCGGGACGCGCTCGAGCGAGCCCTCTTCCGCCAGCTGCAAGACGGCCAACCCAGCACGGGCTGGCTGACCAGCCAGCGCATCGCCCAGGCACTGCCGAAGGACGGGGTCCTAGTGGAGTTCCTCCGCTACGACCCGGTGCGGTTCCGTTCAGGCTCCCTGCAGACCCTTGGGGCCGGTCGGTATGCCGCTCTCATCCTCCAGGCGGATGGCCGGTCCAGCGCCGTGGATCTTGGCCCGGCAGAGACCATCAATCGCGCCATCTGGCAGGCCCTGATTCATACGCAGCGGATCGATCTGGAGGCCCCTTCCGCCTGGAACCGGGTCCGTGCTCTGGTGATCGAGCCGCTGCTCCCCAGCATCGGCCGGCAACGACGCTGGTTCCTGTCCCTCGACGGCGAACTGCATCGCGTGCCTTTCGCCGCGCTCGGCCCCTTGGGCCCTAATGGGCTGGAACCCCTGGGCGACCGCCACCGGATCCATCTGCTCACCAGTGCCCGGGAGCTGCTGGCCAGCGCCAAGCCTGGCAAAACCATGGAAGTTCCCTTGGTGCTGGCGGATCCAGACTTCGACGCCCCGCAGAAGGAAGACTCCGCCCCCATCCCTGCCGAGGCTGATCGCGGTCAGGAGCTTCCGGTTCAATGGCGCGATCAACGCTGGAGTCGTCTGCCGGGAACGCGTGCCGAAGGGGCGGCCGTGGCTTTGCTCACTGGCGCGAGTTTGCGCACCGGTCCTGAGGCGCGCACGCGAGCGATCACACAGCGGCGAACTCCTCTCATCCTGCATATCGCCAGTCATGGGGCCTTTCTGCCAGATCCAGAACGGGGAACAACGACCCATGGAAGCAACCGTCTCGAGACTCTGGAAGGCAAGGGGCCGATCGGTAGGGATCCCATGCTGCGCAGTGTGGTGTTATTGGCAGGCGCCAACCGCCGCGGTGTCTCCTCCGATGACGACGGCCTGCTCACCGCCCTCGAAGTCTCGAAGTTAGATCTAGAGGGTACCCAGTTGGTCACTCTTTCCGCCTGTGATACTGGCAAGGGCAGCATTGAACTGGGCAACGGCGTCTATGGGTTACGCCGCGGCATTGCCGTCGCAGGTGCAGAGAGTTCCCTGCTGTCTCTGTGGAAAGTGAGTGACCAGGAGACGAACATTCTGATGCAGGCCTTCTACCGCCATCTGAATCAGGGGCTACGGCCGGAACAAGCCCTGTTGCAATCCCAGCAGGAACTACGCCGTCATCCCAATGGCCTCTGGAGGCACCCCTATTACTGGGCCGCCTTCCAACTCTATGGACGCAGTTGGTGATGGGAACGCGCTGATTTCAGCCAACGGCAGGCTCCCTGCCTCAAACATTCCTGGACAGGCCCTGCAACTGATGCATCCGAATTTGATGACCCTCTAGCCTCTCGAAGTGGGGGGCAGTAGCTCAGGTCTGGTCTAGAGATTGAGCCTCGGCCTGCTCCGCCAGGAAGGCATGAATGTGGCTCACGGAGATCGCCCCGAGTCCGACGGCCGATGCCACCCGCTTGGTGCTCCCAGCCTGCACATCCCCCACGGCAAAGACTCCAGGTTGGCTGGTCTCCAACATCATGGGTTGCCGCTCCAGGGGCCAACCCTCCTGGACATCCACTGCCTGACCGGTGCGGATGAACCCCTTGGAGTCGGTTTGCACACTGCCATGTAGCCAGTCGGTATTGGGCTGGGCACCGATCATGAGGAACACATGGCGGATCGGCCGCCGCTCTTTGCCCCCGGTCTGAATCTGTTTCCAGGTGACAGCCTCCAGATGGCGATCGCCTTCGAGTTCCACGATTTCGGTGTAGGGGTGCAGGGTGATCCGATCGGAGGAGAGGATTCGGCCGATCAGGTAATCAGACATCGTGTCCGCCAGGCTTTCGCGGCGGATCAGCAGATGCACGTGACGGGCCCGGGAGGAGAGGAATACCGTTGCCTGGCCGGCTGAATTGCCACCCCCCACCACGATCACCTCTTGATCGCGGCAGAGGTCACCTTCCAGGGTGGTGGCGGCATAATAAATACCAGAATTATCGAAATCACCCCCATTCGGCAGCTCCAGTGTGCGATAGGTTGCACCACTGGCAATGACTACGGCGCGTGCCCGCAGCGTATGGGAATTTTCGGTTTCAGCACAAAACTGGAGGCTATAGGGATAGTCACTGCAATCGAGTCCGGTAGCCCGCATTGGCAGCGAGATCGTGGCGCCAAACTTCATCGCCTGGATCTGGGCGCGGCCCGCTAGCCCCTCACCGCTGATACCGGTCGGGAAGCCCAGGTAGTTCTCAATCTTGGAACTGGTACTGGCTTGGCCGCCGGGGGCTTCCGCCTCCAGCAGCAACGTGCTCAGGCCTTCTGATGCTGCATATACGGCTGCCGAAAGACCCGCCGGACCCCCGCCCACGATCGCCACATCCACCACCTGTGAGCAGTCGATTTCCTCAACCAGGCCGAGGGCCTTGGCCAGGGCGTGGTTGCTGGGCTGAAACAACACCTGGTCGTTGAGATGGATCACCACCACCGGCAGCTGCTCGGGCTGCAGTCCATAGCGCTCCATCGTTTCGTTGTATTCCTGGCAGACCTCGCGGATGGCGGTAATGGGATAGCCATTCCGGCGCAGGAAGCGTTCAAGCCGTACCCCATCGGCCGTGGTACCGGTGTCGATCAGGGTCACGCCCCCCTGGGAGTGGGAGATAAAGGCCGTTCGGCGCAGGATGAAGGCCCGGAGGATGATTTCCCCGATATCAGGTTCTGCGGTGATCAGGCGACGGAAGGATGAGGGCGTGATTCTGAGCACACGCCCATCCTCGCCGAGCCTGCCGCCCACTAGAATTTTGCGTCGATTAAATAGATCAATATCGCCTGTAAAGTGGTTCTTGCAATGCACGCGAATCACATTGATGTGATCCAGCTTCTTCTCCATGATCTCGATTGATCCATCCAACACGATGAAGAAATCAACCTCCTGGTCGCCACGCTCAAACAGCATGGTGCCGGCGCGATGGCTTTCCTCGCATCCGAATGGTCGTGCCCGCTCGATCGCCTCCGCGGTGAGGGTGGGGAAGATCTGTTCTTCACGGGCGTAGGGATCGTTGCTTTGCAGCGATGTTCTGGAGGTCGCGCTGGAGGACATGGACGCCGGAGAGGTTGACTAGAGCCGCCGGCAGAGCCGAGGGATGACGTGAACAGCGTAAGCCCAGCCTGTATTTTATGTCGGATGCGTTTCGGAGGGCCAGGTCCACTTCAGTTGCGCACACTTCAACGGAGCGCTCCTGCTGTGGGTAGTACACTAGGTGTAGACGACCCTGATCGATCGAGTATCAGCAACAGCCGATGCAAGCGAATCGAATGGCGTCTAGATCGCAGCCGTCTGTGACGCCCATCTTGTGTCTCAACCACCACACCAGTTCCAGTGTTTGCTGTTTTGACTTGATGTTTTCTCCAAGCATTTCCAATGACAAGTGAAAGGCAACAGGTATCCACTTCTGATTACCTCGCGTTGTTGTCAATTAGTAGTACGATAAGTCGAGAGCCTAATCTCGACGGGCTGCTTCAAAGTATCCTTGCAATGAGCAGGCCTTGGATTCAATGCGAGGCCTGCTCCATTTTTCTGCCAGATGAAGTCACAGGTGACCTTGAGATCCATTCAGCACAAGGTGGAGCTGCTGACAAATTGAAAAAATACCGCATCCCTGCTGGACAGGGCATTGTCGGAACGGCCATGATGCAAAAAAAGACGGTCAGAGTCGATAATGTCGGTGAAGATTCTCGTTTCTTCAAAGCAGCGGACAAAGAGTCGGGTTGGTCTACACGTGCCTTGATCGCCGCCCCCCTGCTTGATGGTGAGCTTTGTATTGGTGCAATTGAATTTTTAAATCCAATTAATCGTCCATCATTTACCCAGCATGATGAAACACTTATCGAGTATTTCTCAAACCTCGTCTCTGCTTCTCTTGTGCGAATTCAGTCACATCAAATGGCCTTGGCGCAGGTTCAAATGCAACGCGATCTTGATCTCGCCCGCGAAATGCAGAGTGGACTTCTGCCCAAAAACTATCCTCCCTGCAACTCAACAGGTGATCTCAATCTCTTTGCAGCACTACGACCTGCCCTTGAAGTAAGCGGTGATTTATACGACTTCTTTGGTATGGACCAAGATCGTCAATATTTTCTGCTGGGTGACGTGTCAGGTAAAGGCATTGCAGCAGGTTTATTCATGGCGGTTACGAGGACACTCATCAGAGCAACTGCCCGTCAGCATGAAAGGCCTGTTGATATCCTTAAGCAAGTCAATGAACAGCTCTTTGCCGAGAACCCAGCCTATTTATTTGTGACTATACTGCTTGGTTTTTACGATAGAAAAACGGGAATCATTGAATACGCCCAGGGAGGTCATAATCAAGCTGTTTTAATTGATAATTCTGGGAAAGCTTCTTACCAACCTTCTGGAGGACAGCCACTTGGAGTCTTTGCCAACGCCTCGTTTCAGCCTCTGACCTGCAAACTTGAGCCTGGCGAATCTTTTGTGATCTATTCAGATGGAGTTACAGAAGCTATGAATAATAGCCAAAAGATTTACAGTAATAGCCGGCTTGAGATGCTTTTGCAAAACTGTCATGACATTGAGGCCCAAAAGATCACTGAACGAATTCTTGGCGACGTCGATCTTTATGTTGATGGAGCTGAGCAGTCAGACGACATTACCTTGTTAGTCTTGCATCGAAAGAGCTGACTTGTTAGAGCTTGTATCGAGTTTTGCCCACCGCCTAGGACGGTGGGCTTGATCTCTCAGGTCAGCGGGTCGCTCAGCTCACGTTCACTCCACCAGCAATGCCTGGGGCTCCGGCCATGAGGCTCAGCACCTCGATCGGTTGTCCCAGCGGATTGGAGAGATCGAATCCACGCACGTGCGCTCCCCCGCCGGATCCTGCGCCCGTGAGCACTGTGCTGACCACGGAGGTTGAGGTGGCCAACATGGTGCCCACCTCAACACCACCCCGGAAGCTGGAGTCGTAGGCAAAAAAGCTGCTCACGGTGTTGATCGCGCCATCGCTGGCTCGGCTGAAGGCCTTCACGTGGGGGCCCCCACCGGCACCGGCGCCTGTGATGATCTCATCGGGGCCCATGCCATCGATGTTGCCGCTTGCCACGCTGACGCCACCTCTGAAGGATGAGTCATAGGCAAAGAAGCTCGCCAGCTCACGGATGGTTCCCAGTTCTGCCGCAGGGGCTCCGAAGCCGAAGGCCTTCACGTGAGGACCGCCGCCGGCGCCGGCACCGGTGATGATGTCAGAGGCGCCATCACCATCGACATCGCCGGCGGCCACGCTGACGCCACCACGGAAGGAGGCGTCGTAGGCAAAGAAGCTGGCGATCTCTTCCGGTGTGGCTTGGCCGTCAGTGAAGTTCAAGGCGAAGGCCTTCACGTGGGGGCCTCCGCCGGAACCGGCGCCAGTGATCAGTTCGAGCTTGCCATCGCCATTGAGATCGCCCACGGCCACATTCACCCCGCCTGAGAAGCTGGATGTATAGGCAAAGAAACTGGCGATCACATTGCCACTGACGCCATCAAACACCTTGACATGGGGACCACCGCCCCGACCCGCGGCCGCCACGATGTCGTTGACACCGTCGTCGTTGAGATCTCCATAGGCGACAGAAACACTGCCATTGAATCCTTCGAATGCCGTGAACTGGTTTTTGAGCGCACCCGTGGAATCAAAAAGCTTTACCAGGCTCTGATTGTTACCAGGGGCGGCAACGAAGTTACCGAGTGTGGTGTTGAACAGATGAATGGAGAGTGCCTGGGCTTCTGCCGATCCGTTGTTGGCCAGCGCATAGCGGGTTCCTGTCGGTAGCTGAATGTAGGTAAGAGGATCAATATCTAATGTGATATCAGTTAAACCATTGGTAATGGGGTCGAACTGGTCGTACAACCGAATCGACAATGGACCAGCGAGGGCATAGAGGACGATGAAGCTGCTGGGGGTTGGATCCCGCGGATCATGGGGCGCTTCCTGCACAGTGGCAGGGGTGAGTGCAAAATCCTGATTGAGGCCCGCAGCCAATGTGATGTAGTCATATTCAAATGTTGCTCCAGGCTCCGAAGGGAGAGAGAAGGGTCCCTTCCAAGCCACGCGGCCGGTCACGGCCTTGGCCTCATTTTGGGTTACCAGTGCGAGGCGGTTCTCACCGAAATGACCCACAGAGGTAGGGCGATCCGGCGAAGTGATCGACGACGTGACCATATCGGGCCACGGCGGAGCGAACGTTGGGATGGGCCGTCCATCGATGGCGGGTCCTGTGTAGTCAGGCCTCAGTTCAGACCAGGCATTTGGTATGGGTGCAAACATCTGACCCAGATCCCAATCGGTCAGAAAGATACGATCGTTTCTTTGTTCAGCCCAGAAGGCGGTGTTGGATGCTTCTGCCTGACTATTGGGCTTAATCTGGTCAAAGCGATTTGTGACTGCTGTCCCTGAATTCTGGAAGAAAGCATCCAAACCAGCAGGAAGGGCTAGGGAGAAAATTCTGCCTGGACCATCATCCGGGACGGCACGAAACCCGTGAACACGACCCAGCGGTCCATAGCCCAGCGTGCCGGCAGGAAGAACATGATCCTCAAGCACACCAGTGCTCCCATCCTGCATTCCCTCAGTGAAAATGTAGGTTCCACTAACGACAAAAAATAGCTCCAGCTCGTTTGCGTGGGTGTGTTGAAGTGGTCCAACCCTTCCATTTATATAAGTGCCATAAGGAGCCGGCGGATCACTGAAATCAAAGGAGACAAACTTGTTGAGGGTATCAGTAGCCCCTGCAAGGGTTGTGTACAGCCCTGATGAGAGATAATAAGCAGGTCGCGTGGATAAATCGGCGTATTCAACGATGCGAGGTCCAAACGCTGGAGCCGGAGGGACGAAGTCCTGAACTGGAATCAAGCCACCAGTCGAAGGTGCGAGGAGTGATGCTTCTTCAGCGGTTAGGCCAAGCTCTTCGATCCCTACAAACTGTATATCAGTGAATGTTGTCGTCTTAACAACAGAAAGTGCTTGATTTGTCCCATTATCGATGACAACGGTGTCACCAACGGCAGCAGGATTACGATTTGGGTCGCTAGGATTGTTGAGACGTACCAGATCGGCCGAGGTGACAGCGCGTACAGTCACGTCGGCAGCGGTCAGGCCACCACTGAGAACAAGGCGATCGCCATCCCCCTGGTTGTAATCGGTGATGGTGGTGTAATCAGTTGTGCCAATGCCACCTGGAGTAGCTCCAATGAGGAAATGATCAGGGCCTAGGCCTCCCGTCAGCTGGACGATGCCATAACCACCGTAGAGAATATCAGCACCTTCTGCCCCGAAAAGATAACGGTAGTAGATCTGGTTAAGTTTAATATTGCTGGCAAAAAGCCGATTATTGGTTGCGTCTCCATTGAGATTAATTGAGGGAGCAGGCATGAAAATCCAGGGTGTGAGAAGGGTGTGTGGCGACGAGCACTTGCCTCGGATGGGCAGCTCATGATTTACTAATAGATCTTATCATGAAACCAAACCTTAAAGGATGGCTCCAATGGTATTGGATGTATCAGAATCCCTTGAGCATTAGGCCACGGATATCATCGCGCAGCTGATTGGTTGCCCCGAGCTGTTCGATCAATTGTGCGGTACTGGAGCCACGCATTCCGGCTATCGTCATGGCATCATCATAAACAAATGTATAGGCAGATGCTTCTGGGAACGGCTTGAACATAGATACATAGTTACCAATTTGACCCATAGCTTCTAAGTAGTCTGATGATGCTAAGGTTACCTCCCGATCCATCGGTGTCAAGAATGCAATTTCAAAAGCTGCATGGTATTGGGATTCAAGTGGTTCATTGTGAACAACCCCTTGCGCATCAGGTCTGGACAGATCGAGGTCATCAAATAGATGATAACGGAGTCTGGAGATCGTATTCAACTTGGCAAGCCTTGGAAAAAGTGACGTTGCAAGGTGGTCTCGAAATTCCCCTGTGTTGACATCAGCTCGCTTCTGCAGCATCACGTGATATCGAATGCCAGGGAACTGGCCATTAGGCGTATTTGATGGATAGCGATCGACCAAAGTTCGGGAATTGCCTGGCGATGTGGTGTATCCGATAGCCTTGCTGAAGATATTGTGTTCATCGTCCATGAGTATCGCTGAGGCCCCAAACCAGACTTGCCTCTGATCAGCATTGAGAAACGTCAGCTCTGCAATTCCATGAAATTGATCAGGACCTTGAGCGACCATCTCAACCCCATCAATGGCAGGGAAAAAGCCACCTTCGAGACCTGCCAGATGATATTGCCAGTATTCATGCTGGCCTGGTAGGCGTGCACAGACGGGCCCATGCACGTCACGCCAGTAATCATCGAATTGAATTCGGGTGATCCCTGGACGCTTCCAGAGGGCCACGTAGAAGCTCACATCCTGGGCATTGGGAAGAGAATGGTTTGTCACGGAATTTCTTTAAGTGTTTTGGATTCTAATCAGAAGTAAGCCTGAGGCCAAGCGCCGTTGCTTTGAATCCTCGATAGTTGGGTCAGAAGCTAGTTCAGACTTATTTGCCCTCTAAATGCTTCTGAATGAGTGGCACGAGGGCAGCACAACTCTTTGGTATCTCCACTGAATTAGGTTTTGCCTGACGGTAGTCAAAGATGATTTTTGCAAGTCGTGAATCAATACACGAATCGACACCATAGACATTTCCTGGATATGAGGAAGCTCGTAGCGTTAGCTCGTCAAGAGAGACATTAATATTGCCGCTGCCTTTATCGTATTTGACGCTGTAAGAAAGGGGATAATAGCCGCTTACTGGATAAGCTTTGGGTTGTGGAATCTTTGCCGTAAAGTTTGGCTTGCTGAGCAGATAATCTCGGGTCAGCATTGGTTCCCAGAAGAGGATGTTGCCATTGTGCCCGCCAAACAGGAAAATATTGTTGAACTTGCCAGGCTTTAGCTGTTCTGAGCTCATGTCAGCGTAGTGAGTGCCCATGCGGGGCTCTGAGGTATTAGGTGCGCGTTCATAGGTAGAAGGTAGAAAGTCGCGTGGAGGCTCAATGTTCTGAATGTGCACATCCTTAAGGTTTTCATTGGTGATGCTATGTCGATAGGCTGGGGTGGCCATATAGAAGTGCACATCGAAGTGAGGCCTAAAAAAGACTCCCGGCAGTGGGCCATGTCCTTCTGGATTCCAGTTGAAACCCATGTGGCTGTAGGCCGTTCGATCGGCTTCAGGAGGGAACAACAGCTCATATTCGAAATTGTGATGGGGGCTTCCATCGATCAATTTCAGTTTGAGTGAATCAGCCTGTGCCACACCGTGGTCCGCGGGAAGACCCTGAAGTGAACCGAGGGTCATCGTGATCCCAATGCTCTCGGGTATCCCGGATGGATCCTGCACCTTGACCCATGTCCACACAAGGCCTTTGCCAACCTTCTTTTCATCACCTTTAATCAGCCGTACGCCTGGTTGCTGACTCCATGCCACTGTGGGTGTCAATAGAAGTAATCCAATCAGCATTAACGCTGGCAAGGCTTTCCGCAAAAATGTTTTGTACATTGATCGCCAACAATGAAGTAGGTGGTTCAGGCAGGGAAAAGGCTGAGTTCAATCCGGATAAACTTGTTGGATGACCCGGGTCATGGCGAGAACGGGCTATGGTTTGAAGACAGGAGATAGATCAGCGAAGATCTGCAGGCCCCGGATTTTGCCCGATTCAATCGTGAATATGTCAAGGCAAGGGAGTGACACTGTTTTCCCATCTTTGCGTGTGTATATCGCTTCTAACTCACAGGTGACCCGGTCAGACATGACCCAGAGTTGAAGTATACGATGCTCTACTTTCTGAACACTACCACGAAAGCGTCCTGCAACTTGTGCTAAAGCTTCCTTGCCAATCACATTCGACTGGTTTGCAACTCTGTAAACGCAATTGTCTGCAAAAAATGCAAGGTACTCATCTAATGTATTCGTACCGGCAAGGAAGGTACGAACAAGCTGTTCATTTTCTGCAGACATAGGGACGGTTCCCGATTGATTGATTTTTGGGGGGGGACAGGCAGGTCAGACAGCAATGAATACGGTCAAACCTATTTTAGCAACTGAGCGATGATTGGGCGACGTGGGAGTTGGCTAACTGAAAGCAGGGGTGGGATCGAGATAGGCCAACAGCTCCTTAACTTTATCCCCACTAAACCGAATGACATCTACACATGGGATAACGGCTACTTTGCCATCCTTGCGGCTATAAGTAATATCCATTTCGCAAATTACTACATCATCAACTTGCCAGAAATTCTTGATATCATGGGTAACAGATGTAAACATATCAACCAAAGGGGCAGCCAACGCCCGAATGCCATCGTGCCCGATTACAGGGTCGAAATTCCCGACCTTATAGAGCGCATCTTCGGTGAAGTATGTGACATATGTTTCGACGTCGTTGCTCTCCACTGCCGCATAGGCGGCCTTGACGGAATCAATGAGATCTGGAGTTGTCATGATGAAGTGAGGGTTTTGAGTTGTTTGGTAACTTAAATGCAACGTGATCAGCCAGCAAACAATGGCGACGCATCCATGAAGACGAGCATAGCCTTGACCTTATCTCCATCAAATCGGAAGATGTCAAGACATGGAAGTGTGATGACCTTGCCGCCAACCATGTTGTAATTAACAGCCAATTCGACGACTACAGCATCACCCTGCTCATGGGTAGATTTGATCTCGAAGGCGATTCCTGTGATCTGGTCCATGTGGCTGGCCTTGATGGTGGCCGCAATAGCCTCCTTACCAGTGGCTGCCGGATAGTTGCCGAAGCGATACACAGCATCATCAGTAAGACAACCCAGGAAGCCCGGGACGTCGAATGATTCGAACATTTTAAGGAGATGGTGGACCGTGGTGACGTTGCTCATGGTTGAAAGGAATGACAGAGTTTAATGATGAACTGAGGCAACAAGCTGAGCTGAATTTAGGTTCAACTCCCAAGACCGCATACAAATCAGGGTGTGAATAGTGGATTTATATCCATAAAAATTTTCAGTTCCTTCACCTTGTCATCTTCAAACTTGATAATATCACAGCAGGGAAGTGTCACAACCTTGCCACCGTGGCTAATATAAGTAACCTCCATCTCGCAAATCATGGTGTCCGCATCGGGTTCCCAGATATTGAGAATGCGGTGATGTAGGCCTTCGCAGGCATCAATAAAGCCTTGGGAGGAATCGGCAATCTCTTGTGGTGTGTGAGCGGGAGGGAAATTTCCGAATTGGTAATAGCACTGGTCAGTGTAAAACTTGATGAAATTGTTGACGTTTAAGGCTTCACCCGCAAGAAACATCTTTTTAATGATGTCAACCCGATCCCCACTGAATTTTGGCCACTTTTTGGTATGAGGCCATTCCCACGTGTAAACTGATGTTTGAGTCATGACTGAGATGAGTTGAATTCTTGAAGTGTAGTGGTTGACCATTCGTATGTGGTCCCGTTGCTGTGGTTATATTCTTGCTGCGCTCTAATGAAATGCTCTTTAGCCTTGCGTGTCACCTGATTGAACTCAATTTGCTCACCGTTGGGACCTTTGCAGTAAAAGAGCGACCAGCCATAGAAGTCGCCAAATTCAGCATCTGAATAGCCGTCAACAAAGTAATCAGGATCATTCCAGAACTTGTTAGCTGCATACCGAGCTGCAACTTGTTTTCTTTCAACCTCTGACTTGACAGTGATTACGCGATTACAGGCTACTTCAATGCCACGCTTTTCACATTCTTGTTCTAGAATTAGCGCAAATTCATTGAGGACTACATCTTCTTTGACATGGAATGAAATGTGGGCTGCGTTGACGAATCCAACAACACCAGAATTTTTTTCAATAATGTTAGGTGCATTGGGCGTCAGGCCAGCATCACGGAAATGGAGTAGTTCTAATACTGTATTTCCAAACGAAATGAACCGCACATCGAGGACATCTTGATCCCCAGTCTTGAGATTCGGAACGCCCAGCCTCCGTGAGCTGATGCCTTGATTTAGGGCTTCAATTTCTTCTTTCTGAAAGAGCGTGTTATGCAAAACATCTCCAGAAAAGGAATCACCACTAATGGCAATCTTTCCGCCCAATACTTCGGTGTAGAACTCGATTGACTTCTCTAAATTATCGACCGTAATCCCAAAATGCTGAATTCCTTGCAGATAATGACCTAGTCCAGTGGATCCATGTGGATGACTAAGCATGATTAGAGTGATGTGAGAAGGCCAGAATGGGTGAGATTTTGTTTCTTATATCGCTTCGGGCTGAATGCATGTCTGATCGTTCCTTCATCACGAGGTGTGTCCGGTGGCTTCTGTGGTGGCCGAGCTCTACTCGACCCCTTCTACTTTCGCAGAAATTATCCTGTTCGGCAAGGATGTTCGAGATCTCTCACAATGTATCAACAGAGCCCGGCTCCGCCTGCACGCATGGTCACCTGGTTTAAGTTTGATGACCTGTACCTTTGAGATTGTGAACCCTGCCACGCCCAAAAGGGATTTGCCGATCAGGGCTGCTCTTCATAGCAGCACTGCCTGGGGTTCAGAACTTGAGATTCATTTGCATTAGAAAACCAAGGAGTCCAAAGTTCCCGATCGTCTGCTGCCCATAGGGGCGACTGAGATAAAAGACACTTGGTGTTACATTGATATTGTTTGTGAATGGATATCGATAAAAGACTTCTAATGCATAGTTGCCGTCATTGGGAGTGCTGCCATCGCGTAGTGCTGTTGCGAACGTTGGCTGACCGACAGCCATTCCCAAGACATCATGAATGCCCGTTAGATCGTCCCACTGGAATCCAAGCATCCAACTCTGTGAGTTAGAGATGAATGGGCTGCCAGGATCACAAAGACAGTCTGCCAGAGTGATATCTGCGTTGTTCAGTGTGTTGAACACCCACCCCGCGCTGATGGAGGGCACCCAACTTCGCGTTATTGGACGCCAGTAGCCATTCAGCGCAACGCTATTGGAGGTAGCGGAACTCAGATAGGGAAGGGACCATTGGTTAGCCTCAGCAAATGCAGTACCGCGCCCGAAATTCGTGCCGCCTTGCCCATAGCGATAGCCTGCGGTGACGTTGAACTGGGGCGACTGATAGCCAAATTGGGCGGCAATATTCCCTCGCGACTGGCTACGTCCAATTCCACCATCAACCGAGTTTTCTCCAGACATCGCCAAGTAATGGACATGGGCGAACCAAGAGCTGTCCTTCCAACCAGATTTCTCCTTCCATGTAAAACCCAAAGCCGATCCCACTGCTTTGTTGTACACTCCAGGTGTTCCAAAGCTGCTGAAGAAATCTAATAGATTATCTCCACGTACACCGTATGCTGATGGATAGACTGCCCATAGGCCCATATTCATGATGACTGCAGCCATTGTAACGTTTACCTGACTGCCAACAGGAAATTTATAATAGAGACGTTCTATGTTGGCAACATTATTCCCACCAATTGGCGTATATGCCCGTTCTAGAGCTGCAAGCGGTACCGTTGATGTGAACCATGGAGTGCTCGGATTGAATGTATTGAACGGACTGTTCGCGGCGTTACCTGAGCGAATTTGTGTGTAGAGAAGGTCTTTGCCAGTGAAGCTCGTGTCAAAGCCAATGCGGATGCTGTAGATGAAGTTCAATGCCTCCTGGTTTGGTTTTAATGGTGAGACACCCACTCCATTTTCTCTGACATCACCTTGATAGTTAACCGCACCAAGAATAAAGCTGGCTTCACCACGCAGCTTTGTTGTTGTCGAGAATTGCATGGCGCTTAGTTGAAGAGCACCAGTTTCTAGCCTTTCAGTACGACCGTAAAGCACAGCCAACTCTCCGCGGAATTCTTCCTGAAGTCGACGCAACTCGTCTGTTGACTCGCTGATCTTGGTCATACAGCTCGATAATAGAGAAGCAGCTTGATATCGTGTAATGTTTCTTTGTCCGGCATAAACCGTATCTCGAAAAACTGCCACACATCCGTATCGATCAGCAAGATTTACTATGGCTTGATAGGCCCAGTCTGTAGGCCTCAAATCGCTGATATCTGAGATCGTGACAAGCTGTGCTTCGCGAGCCAAGGCTGTCTTTGGCTGCCCAACGAGTCCAAGACAAGCTATGAATGTAAAGGAATAGACCCTAATGACACTGATGAATCTCATGCGTTTTGAGTAGGTTCAAATGGTTAAACAGCAGCACTGTTGCTAGTGCGTAATATTATGACTGCAGCGCATAAATGATTGCTATCTAGCTTTCTTTGGCTTTTGAAGCCAGATGGTGGCTAGTTCAGCAGACCGACTTTGTCCTGATGCTTGTCTCCTTCAGCCCCTTTAGTTTTCTTCCTCCAGCTTCTTCCTAATCTCGGCCCATCGACCAAATGCAAAGGCGGCCTTGTTGAAGCCCGCATAGACGCAGGTGAACAGAAGCAGTTCATCAATTTCCTCGTAGGTGGCCCCTTGCCGGATAGCCATCCTTATGTGTGCTTCGAAAGGAGAACCTGGACCATCTAGACCCTGGTTAACTACATCAATGGCAATTGTGATAAAGGCCTTGATACGTTGACTCAATTGGGGGGTGCCCCAAACTTCGCCAGCGGCACGGATGCACAAATCGCCAAAACCAGGATGGATTGACAACAATGCCGCCTGGAGCCCTGGATCATCAAGGACGGCGTTGTTGGGTGCCTCAGTTGGGATTTGGTTGGATTCCATAAACGGAACAGGGTGTACTGTTTGAGATTAAGGCATCATCGGCCTTTCTTTCATTAGAAGAGAACGATAACCCAGACGATCAGAAGAGATTCATTCCTCAGTTGCGATCACGATTTGACTAGTCCACAAACAGCTCAATATTAACACGCATAGATGAGAATTTGTGCCTCCGTCATACTCAGTTTGACTCCTTTTCAATTTCACCGGTGAAGAGTTTGATCAGCTCCTCAGTGAAAGCAGGGTGCTTACCTGTAATTAGGTCACCATCGATAACGGAACCAACGGTGCCATCATCGCCAAACTGCACCTCTCCGCCTGCATTTTCAACATCACAAATAATATTGTGTGCACAGGTTACTTTTCGACCTTCCAGGAGCTTACGGTCTGCGCAGAGAAGCCAGAGAGAGTGACATATTGTGCCCACTTTCTTCCCTTTCGTAGACATGATCTTACGGAGGAGAACCACTGCTGGTGCATCATTCTCCTTCCCTTTCTCTGGCTTAATAGTATAGCGTAAGCGGTCGGTCGCATAGGCTCCGATTAAAAGAAAGCCTAAATACTCAGACACATTAACTGCCGCTACATCCTTTTCTACGACACATTTTTCTTCCACCGTTCCATTGTCTGGATTGGAGCCGAACTCTAGGCTCGTGTTACCCCATAGATTAGAAATGTACTCCACATCGTACCCAAGGCTTGGAAGCATTTGATTGAAAAGCCTATATTCTGTCATGTCAAAGTGTTCTTCAATGAAGACTCCAATCTTGCCTTTGCTGTTTCTAGCTTCTGAGGGAACGAACATGATCTGATTGGTTGATGAAGTATCGTGGGGACTGCTTAATGAAGCGTTAGGCTCATAGAGACCAATCTCGACTTGGGCCTCACACTTTGATTAGTTCGAGCAAGGATGGTGAGGCAAAAACGTCTCGTACAAATGTAAGCTGTTCGCTCTTGTAGTAGCAACCACCACGATGTCCACGACGGACCCAGCAGACGCTCCCCTTGGCAATTGTTTCATTCGTCGCATCATCGAGACACATCCATTCAAAATGGGTGAATTCACCCCAGATCTGTACAACGGGCCAGCACATTGTGACACCTGGTTGTGCAATGATTGCCCACCAGTGTTTCTCACGTTGTTGTTGCTGCTCAACCCCGAAGTAAGGTCCGTCACCACAATGATAGACGAGGTCCTTACGGTATTCCTCAGTCAGGATATCCCCCCTGCCTTGACGGAGGGCTTCGCAATGGGTCGGCCACCAGTTTTTGTTTTCTTGCTCAATTTGTTCAAGGGTATAGTTTTCATCGATGCTCGGCAACTTTGCGTCTTCACGTAGTTTGATGAGCTTTTCTCCCAGGGCTATGAGCTCTGCTTTCTTGAGATCACTGACAAGGCCAGGGCGCGAATAATCCGCATCTAAGCCGGCATAGTAGTTGCTGCGCATTTGTTGAGGATGGCCGAGGCAGTTCGATTTTATTCCATACTTAAGCCTCTGATCGCACTGTTGGTGAATCCACATTGACTGCTCTGTCCTTGGTCATGACCTGTATCGCGGGCGGTCCGCCCGCCTGCCGACGCGTCTCAAAAGATATTTTAGTGCCATCGCTGGCCCCAGGTCACCCTTCTTATAGATGTTGCCAGCTTGCCATCATGGTAGCTCCGTTGTCTTCCCGATCATTGATGGCAGCCTGTGAGCTTTGGCTTATTTCCATCAGCCACCGTTATAGCTTGAAGCTCAGGCAATACGTGTTGCGGTCACCTTGGTAGTAGTACTCAGCCGCATAGGCTGACTGTTGAACAAGGAACAAGCCGAGACCTCCAAGCTTGCGTTCACTCAGTGGCTGTTCCATATTGACATTCTTATCTTCGCCCAATTCGGGATCAAAAGGGGGTCCATTGTCCTCAATCCGAACGACCATCATTGGCGGGGTTGATTCAGGCATTACAAAGAAACTGACCCAAAGGGAAACCTCTCTGCCTTCTTGCTGTTCGTCACTGGTCTCTCGCATTATGTTGGAGAATACCTCCTCACATGCTAATCGAAGCTTGTAGATGGTGCTTTGTTCACTGAGAATAACATCAGCTTGATCTGCGATAAAGTCCATGACTTTATCCCAATGACTCATTGAGGCGGGTACCTCAAGGGATGCGGCAATGTATTCCTGTCGGAGTTGCAGCATCAGCGGATTCCAGCCATGGTTCAGATTTCATCGTGGCTGGTGACGAGCATCACCGCGTCTGCCAAACCTGTTTTAGTGATAACCTCGATAATCTCATTGTTGGCACCGATCAGGATCAAGCGATTCAGATTTGACATCTTTTGCTTGGCAAATAGTAACGCCCGAAGACCAGCACTACTCAGAAAACCAACTGAATTCATATCAATCCGTAAGTCCCCAATTGATGCAAGTTCCAGCTGATTCAGTGCTTCGAAGAGCTCTGGAGCCGTTTTGGTATCAATGTCACCCTCTAGGCTTAGCAGGTGATAACCGTCATTGGAAACAGATTCAATCGCAAGATTCATGGCATTTAGGAGTGAGTTCTGATCTTAGGAACCAAGCTAGGGAAGCCCGGTGCCTGTTGCTGATGCGCAAAGAATAACAATAGACCGCTCACCAACTAACAGACCAGAGTTAGCGAGTAGCACACCCTTTTGATAGTACTGATCTTTTTGATCACCTGTATTAAAATAAAGCTTCCATGAATAACCCTTGGGGGCATCAGGAATCTCGAACCAACTTGCATAATGCGCCATATTAGTGGCAACATAGATTATATCGACTTCTTCGCGCTTTTGCTCGGAGGCCTTTGTTTGATCGATGTCGACGCTCATCATCCAAGCCAGTTGTCGTGACTCAGAGGACCAGTCCGGTGACCATGGTTTTGTACCGTGAAAGCTGCAACTTGGAAGCAGGGAGCTGCCTATACCATCGAACGAATTCACTCTGAGGGCCGGATGCTGGTGCCGGAATTGAACCAGGCCTGCAGTGACATGGTGAAGATTTGCGTTGGCCTCTAGCAGTGTCCAGTCAAGCCAAGAAACAGCTGAATCGATACAATAAGCATTATTATTACCATGTTGCGAGCGTCCGATCTCATCACCCATCAACAACATGGGCGTTCCCCGACAAGTTAACAGCATCGCAAGTGCATTGATTGATTGCCGTTGGCGAAGCCTTTGGATTCCAGGATCTTCAGACCATCCTTCGACACCGCAATTCCAGCTGTAATTGTCGTTACCACCATCACGGTTCCCCTCACCATTGGCTTCATTGTGCTTGTCATTAAATGAGACAAGATCTGCCAAAGTGAATCCATCGTGGCAGGTTATGAAGTTTATTGAGGTTGCTGGTGATCGGCCGTTTGATTGATAGAGGTCTGGTGATCCCTGCACCCTTTGGGCAAGTTCACTTACCATGCCACTGTCACCTTTTAGATAACGGCGTAAACAGTCACGATATTTGCCATTCCATTCACCCCAACGGCCAAATGCTGGAAACGTCCCGACTTGGTAAAGACCTCCGGCATCCCATGCCTCAGCTATTAACTTACAAGAGGAGAGGATTGGATCAAATGCTAGTGATTCTAGAAGTGGTGGATTGGAAAGAGGAGCACCCCAGGGATCTCTACCAAGAATGCTTGCAAGATCAAAACGGAATCCATCAATATGATATTCCGCCGCCCAGTAACGTAAACAGTCTAGAACAAGGGCTCTTACAACTGGGTTGTTGCAGTTAAGTGTATTTCCAGTGCCACTGAAGTTGAAATAGTAGCCCTCCGGAGTGAGCATGTAATAGGTCTTGTTATCAAGTCCCTTGAATGACAGTGTAGGCCCCTGCTCATTTCCTTCGGCCGTGTGATTAAAGACCACATCTAGGATGACTTCAATACCAGCTTTGTGAAATGACTTTACAAGTTGTTTGAACTCATCAACTTGCATTCCAAACCGACCAGTTGCAGCAAAGCTTGCCTTGGGTGCGAAGAAACCAACGGTGCTGTAACCCCAGTAATTATAAAGTCTTTCACTTGTTTCTGGATGTATTCGCGTGTTTTCGAACTCATCAAATTCATAGATGGGCATCAGCTCAATGGCGTTGATGCCTAGGCTCTGCAGATATGGTATTTTTTCTACAAGTCCTGCATACGTACCTGGGTGTCGGACACCCGATGTAGACGATTGCGTAAACGAACGGACATGAGTCTCATAGATGACCAAATCTTCGGGTGGGATCTCCAAGGGTCGTTCCCCTTCCCAGTCAAAGTCGTCAAAACTAACCCTTGCCCTATACGGATAGCAATTTTGCCAGTCGGGCATTTCTCCCCATACATCTCGGCCCGAAATCAGCCGAGCATATGGATCCATCAGGATCTTTGTTGGATCATGTCGATGTCCAGACTCTGGCTTGAAAGGTCCTTCAATCCGGTAGCCATACTCTAGGTCTTCATAGTTAAGCCCGAAGACAACCATGCAGAATACGTCCCCAATCCGGTAGCTATCAGGAAATGGCAGTTCTGCAAATGGTTTTTCTTCTCCTCTGTTGAAGAGCACAAGTGTGCACCCTACTCCCGACGAGGTATACACTGAAAAGTTCAGACCGTTGGGTACATGAGAGACCCCAAACGGAAGTGGCTTGCCTGGTCTGACCTTGAACCCGCCAATGTCTTCGGTTGGCAGACTATCTATCCGATCGATTTGCATCATCTTCAGGCTTCCGGAATAGAGCTCAGATCATTGTAGATCGTAAAGTAATCATAGAAACCTGTGACCTTCATTGTCTCTCCAATCTCTGGAGCTATTCCCACCAATGCCAAAGCTACGCCCATTTCTTGGGTACGGCGGTGTAGGGTCAGCAGAGTGCGCAGACCCGCACTGGACATGAAGGGTACGGCGGTCAGATCAAGTACAACAGGCAAGGACTCCACAAGCTCCGTGTCGATATAGTCCCGCAGGGCGCTCACTGTTTTTGAATCAACTTGACCTTCGACATGGATGACTTGCCAAGAATTAACAATGCTTTTTGAAAGCTTCATGGTTGTCTAGGTTTTTAGTTTGGGGTCAGAGTCACTTTGACACGCAGACGGTGATTTGAATCTGGTAGTTGGACTGAGAGCGCTTTTGCATCGTAATTGTCGTATGGCTGATCATCAATACTGCATGCTGTTATGGTCACACTCCCTGGTGGTAGCATGTCTGGCGCCACTCTTAGCACCCGATCTGCAAATCCATTTGGAAGTGGCTTAAAGAAGAGATCTAGAGGCCGCTTTTTGATCATCAGATCGATATATACTGTCGAAAGGAAGCACAATTCTGTTGAGTGGTAAGCACTCATTGAGTGGCTACCTTTGAAACGTTCGGTCCCCATTAAGTATGGAACTCCATTGGCTAGTACGTTGAAATACACACCACCATCATTGTGATCCAAGAAGAATGCATTGTAAAAAGCTGCCGACTCGTCTGAATACTTTTTGTAGTCCTCCTGGTCAGGAACGTGGCCTGAGAGTATCAAATAAGCAAGTATGCCTTGTTCTTGCTGCCACCAAGCCTTGCGATCGTGCCATGCATAGCGATGATACTCTTGACCAGGTTCCTTTACCCTATCTACAACGTCATACCACCCGAAGCGTTGTTGATCGTAGCCGACTTTTGGCATCAAATCTGCAATCTTTGTGGCCAACTGTTTGTAGATTTCTTTTGGTTGAATGGCTTGGAACCGCATCAAATTCCAAGCAATCTTGAGGTTGTGGCCAACAACTGCACGGTTCTGCTGCCACCCCCACTGCTGGTCCTTAGACCAATCGTCAAAGAACTTTTCCTGCACGAATGGGCTTTCGTCGTAATCTGGAAAATGATTGCATATTGTATCAAAGGTGTCCTCAAGCATTACTTTATAGCGGTCTGTTTCTGTGGCCAGCCAAAGATTGATTAAGTATGCAGGGGCATGATCTCCGACAGAATTCCAATTCTTCTTAGCTTTGTTCCGGCCGAGAGCCTCTTCATGCGCACTCAATGTCACAGCATGGATGTGCGAGTAGTAACCTCCTTTCTCTTTGTCCCGAAAATAAGTATCGAAAAGATCGATTGTTTTTTCCGCATCCTGCAGAATACGCGGATCGCCACTCAGTCGATAGGTTTGGATCGGACCGGCAAGTGCATAGATCTGCTCGTATGCAGGAATGCAGTCATAATCATCACCAAATTCAGAGACCAGCAACTTTTGCTCTTGCCCACCATGGCCAACTTTCTGCCCGTGGTACCAATAAATCATATCTGTATCGACATCTACAAACCGCATCTTGTCTCGCAGGTAGTCTGTCCCCTTTTCTGCTGCCTCTAGGAACTCTTCTTTTCCTGTAAGCATATAGGCAGAAGCCATGCCGTAAACCATTCGTGATATTGTATCAGTTTCCTGAAGGTAATCTTCGTCCTTCTTTCCGCCTGTGAGGCTGATTAGTGTTCGATAGTTTCTGTAGTCAATGGCTTCAGTTGGTGCGTTGAACTGCCACTTAATATATGAGGTTGCGATTGAATCAATTTGTTTGATCCACCAACCCTGCTCTTCGTATCGGAAGCTATATTTACTTTCGCCAGCAAACACAATGTAGTTGACTTCAAAGCTTACCTCTTGCTCAGGAAAGAAGGTTCCATAGAGGAATACCATCTGCCCCTCAATTAACAACTCGTTTAGGCGCCCACCTCGATCTTGCCAGTCTTCGCCCAAGTTTTGGGTCTGTTTTGCGTAGGTGTTGGCAGTTATTTTTGCTTTGTATGCACGCTTGTCGGAGGTTGTCAGCTCGATGACGCGGGAGGTGCTGTCATATGATGTAACATAGCCTGAAATAAGATCAGAGAAAGTGAAGTTAAGAGAATTCACTGCTGACAAAGCGAAGGGAGTTGATTTGCTCAGGCTAGGGCCTTTGAGGATGACCTTGGCCATCTTTGTCAACAGGCACAACCACCTTACATTACTCATCAAGGGCCGGTTGGTGTCAATGGCTGTGTTTCAAACAGTCACTTTCCCTGGTTTTGGGAGCCACACTATTTGTTTTCTTTTCAGCACACTGTATCTTCCGTGACAGTCGTGGCTGCCTGTGCATGTATCTGGGCTCGGCTCACTGCGGGGTCGATCGTGTTGAGGTGATCTCCGGTTAGGTTTCTTTCAATTGCAGGGCTGCGCTGCGGTTCACGGGTGGGTGATTGTTAAGTCCAGAAATATCCATCACACAAGGTTTAGCCGTGCTAGTTGTTCTTCGGGTAGTCCCGCCTGCTCCTAGAAAACCTCTGGCTTCCTCCGCCGCCCGTCGCATGGCCGACCCGCCGTGGTGCTGCACGATGCGCCTCTCCTGGAGACAGAGCACGAGATTTGTGCCTAAACCCTCAGTCAGGGTGGAGGGCTTTACTGGACGCCTGGCCACCCCAGCCCTCGTTGACCGCCATGAACCGCCGCGCGCTCTTGATTCAGTTGCTCGGCCTGGGGGCTGTTTCCGTGGCTGCCCAGGTGCGGGCGCGTGATTCACGCTCTGGCCTTCTTCAGTCTGGAGCCGGTGCCGGTGGACCCAGGCCAGCCCCCGGATCCCAGGCCGCCGCCCCTGGGCCCGGCCGAGGGCTTCCTTTTCAACCCCTGCGCGGCCCCATCCCCCTGCCCACCGATGGTCTCAGCGCTGCGGAGCAGCAGCGCGCCTACGCCCGCATTTCCCTCCACGATCAACTCTTGCTCCCGGAGGGCTACCGCAGTGAGGTGCTGTTGCAGTGGGGTGATCCGTTGGGGAACGGTCGCTTCGGGTACAACAACGACTACCTCGCCTTCACTCCCCTTGAGGGTGCGCGGGCGCTGCTCACGGTGAATTTCGAATACATCAGCGCCCAACCCTGGGTCGCCGGCTACGGGGAGGTGATGGGCCGCGAACTGCCCATCAAGGAGCTGCGGAAACTCCTGGCGGAGCGGGGCGGCAGCGTCGATGCCCTGACCCTGGCGGTGGATGATCCCCTGCGCCGGCCCCTGCTGGAGGTGGCCACCGCCGCGATGCAGGATGTGGGCCTTGGGGTGGCTGAGATCGAGCGCGGCGCCGATCAGCGCTGGCGCCGCCGCAGCGGCCGCTATGAACCGCGCTACGACCGTCGCATTAGCGGCCTCACTGGGCTGGAGCGTTCACAGGATCGCCTGCAGTGCAGCGGACCGGCGGCGGCGGTGTTCCGCAGACGCCAGCGGCTCGGCTACGACGACGGACTCGGCGACCGCGTGATCGGCAGCTTTGCCAATTGTGCTGGCGGCCAGACCCCTTGGGGCACGGTGCTTTCCG
>Ga0209088_10000441_pt1 | contig 29709 bp, 53 predicted proteins | sample S_140625_EF_Meta_FD_187324 | JGI IMG/M metagenome (GOLD analysis project Ga0209088, IMG submission 187324) | Freshwater microbial communities from Lake Simoncouche, Canada to study carbon cycling - S_140625_EF_MetaG (SPAdes) (version 2) | ecosystem: Environmental > Aquatic > Freshwater > Lake ... | reverse complement strand
ATCACTCATAATATCATAAGCATATCCGTCAGCGTAAACAGGTGCAGTTACTTCTTTAAAGTCTGCATCGTAAGTTCCATTAGTCAAAACAATTTTACCAATTTCAACAATAGCTTGAATTCCTTTTCCGTAAGCAAGTTGCTTTTCTTTGTTTAAATCCTCAACTTCAATATAAACCCCTTTTTTTAAGAAGTCTTTTATTGCAGTTTCTTTGTCTGTATAGTTTAATTTATATATCATTTTATATTGTGCTTAAAGATTGTAATTCAGAATTTGTCAAAGGAGTTTTATATAATTGTGCGGAATTGAAACTCACGCTTTCTTGATATCCAAAATAAGTAGTAATATCATTTAAAAATAATTCTGATTTTGTACCGTTATTTGTATATGTGCTTGAACTTGTAGCTTGCAAAACTCCATTAATATACATAGCAAAATCACCGCTTTTATATCTAATTGCTACCTTTGTTCTAACTCCATTTGCAAAAGCATTAGTTGAAGTTAATTTTATTGAGTTATAAGTTCCATTACCTAAAAATAAATCAAAAATAAATTTATTTGTTGATTGTTGTTTTCCTAATTGAATATTTGAATTAGATAAAACTTCTTTATTTGTACTTAATATATTTGAAAAAGCATTTTGAATATTATTAACTATACCGTCAAAGAAAATAGTTCCCTCTGTTTGCCCTATTAAACTACTTATTGCTGTTTTAGAAATAACATCAGCGTTACGAGTTACAGCGGTGGCTACAGTCGGCACGTATGAAGTAGCATAACTTCCTACTTCTAATTGAGCACCATAAATAAAACAACCTGAAGTTCCATCACCCGTATAAGAATATGAAGAACCATTATATAAGAAAAAAGCAGTTTCAATAATCGTATCAGTTAAAGTCATATCAATTCTAAACCAACCATTACCAAAATTTTTAATACTTGAAGTTGTTATATTTGTAAAAGGAGAAGGAGGTGTTAATAAAGTTCCATTTGTTAAATCAACTAATTTAGCATAATAAACTAACGATGCAGTAGCTAACTGAATTATAACTTTATCTCTTTCAGATTTTTTTAAAAAAACGCTTAAAGTATTTGTACCTGTATAAGAAGAAGATTTTAAAACAAAGTGTGCAGCATTAATATTATTTTCAACAATTTTATCTGCATTCATACTACCATCAGGAGATATTGCAGAATTTGCAGTTATACTTGAATTTATTTTGCTCCAAGCTGCATTATCAAATTGCTCTGAATAAGTAAATAAATTCGTTCTCTGTGGCTCTACCAATAAACTCGGACAACTTCCGTTTGTGTAATCAATACGTGGTACGTTTACAGCTACGCTTTCAATCAATCCAAAACTATTTACCCTCGTTGCTGTTGTAGCACGAACAACCGACATATCACCTGCACCACTTGAAGGAACAACTGAATATAACTTGCTTTCTTTATACGCGTTTGGCGTAACTACTAAACTCGCTTTATCTAATAAACTCATAATCTATCTAAATTTTCTAATGTTTGTAATAAACAAGATTCTGCTTCATAATATCCTGAATCAGTTGTAACTCTTGTTCTAAAATCAGTGTTTATAATACTTTCATTTCCTACTATTTCTGTTTCACCTGCATAACTTACATAGTGAGAATAACCCCAATTAATAGAATTGTTTGCAGCACCTTGACCCCATCCAATCGTGTTGTTATTTGCACCTTGACCCCAATCGATATTATTTGCCATTTTGCTTTTCTAATTTATTTAAAAAGATTTCTAATTTTTTAACATTAGTTTCTTTTGGTTTATATGTTTCTTTTATAGCACCCATCCTGAAAAATTTGCATCTTTATCAGGATACATATCTGCATTTGAATTCAAATTATATTCAGGAAAAGAAGATTGATTGAAAGTCATATAATCTATAAATCTATTAGTATAACTTTGTGCAGTATCACGTGCTTTTTCAATTAAAAAATCTATTTCTGATTTCTCAACTACAGTACTGTTTTCAGAATTATGTTTAAATACACCTTTCTCGCTGATTTTAATAGATGCATAAGGCAAATATTCTACCATAGTCCAATGTATTACCATCATTTTAATATAGTCGCTTAAAAGCGTTGTATAAGGACTTGCTAAATTACCTGCTACAATACCATCGTTAATCTTATTGTAGAGTTTAGTTCCTAAATAGTTTTGTATGTGTACCTGTTGCGCTTGAAAGATATATTGTGTATAGCTATCAGGGTCTACATTACCATTTATAATAGTATGTTTAACTAAATCGTTTGTTGTTATGAATAATGCTTTTGCCATTTTTTATCCTTTATAATTTGGGTGATGTCCGTTATTTGGCATATCTATTGGTGCTATTTGTGCTTCACTCCATCCGGTTGGATTTGGATTGTATCCTTCAATAAATCCTACTTCTTCACTTGAGCTTAAAGCTTTATCTACATATGGCGTTCCATCAGTTTTAGTTTTTAATCTATATAGGTTTTCTCCCCATACATGGCCGCAGCTAACTCCTCCTTTATATTTAAAGAGTGAATAATTTTGACCATTATGTCCGAATTCCATATTCACGCCTTGAAAACTTGCTTGATCTATATCTTCTTTTCTATATACAACTCCATTAGCAGTTCTTGTCATCATTTTTTTGCAAAAGTCTCTTGAATTACCACTTGAATATTTTTCAATATATTCATATCGTACTTTGTAATTGTCTTTATCTAAAGAACTTTTTGCGTTTGGGTTTGATTTTATAACTCCCGCTAATTTTTGAAATAGGTTTTCTTTGTTTTTTATTTTAGAATTTGCCCATTCTTCAATTGAAATATTAGATTCAGAATATTCTCTTTTGTCAACTAATTCCCACTCATCATCAATTCCTTCACCTAATAATGAATTAAGTATGCTATCTCCTTCTTCATCTGTTAAATCTTTAGATAAATTAGATACAACACTTGGATTTAAATCAGAACCGCCCGGCTCAGGAACTAAACCAACCAAACTTCTTATTTCATTTGCAGTCATTGATTCTAATACTTTATTAGCAACCAAAGGAGACAAACTATTTACCGCTTCAATAATAGGATTTGAAGAACTTATTATTTGTTCGTTATCTAATGGTTGTAATCTTACAAATCTTAAATCTAAAGATATACCATTAACAGCTAATATAGCATCTAATGCAGTTATTAATTCATTTTGATATGGTTTAATAACTAAATTTAAAAACATTAAAGTAGAAGTTTCTATTTCATCCGCATTGCTACTTAAGCCACTACCTGTTTCTCTAATACCTAACAACATTGGGTTTGTAATTCTATGGCCAACAATTAGTTTTTCAAAACATTCTTTAGATAGGTATTCATAATGCGCCGGAGCATCGTTTAAAGGTAAATCTTCAACGGTTGTTTTAGATTCTGCATTAGAGTTAAAAGCTACAATTACTTTTTCACCTCTTGCACCTGTTAATTTACCCATAACATCACGCTTCATTTTATCACGCATTTCTTCAGAAGGAATACCATTGTTGAAGTTGATTACTTTTGTTCCGCTAAAGCCATTCTGAACATCGTTAATTTGATAGTCTGCAATATTTTCTTCAAGCAAAGCATAAGGTAAAGAACCTGAATAATCTATTGGGCTATAATAATCAAATCCACTCACATAAGGATGTATTACATATATCTCAACTTCATTACCATTACCAAAACCAAAAGCGGGAATACGTTTTGCGTCTTCAGATTGTTTCTTTTTAGCCCAATCAGGATGATAATACCAAGCTTCTATCTGTCCTTTATCATTGCATTTTTCAGCTCTTAATGTTTGCATAGGAAAATGAAGCACTTGCTTAACCATTTTACCTTGCATTACAACTTGCATAGCAGCCATTCCTAATAGTTTACGTTCTAAAGCTACTTTGCGCAAATCTGAATCTTTAATTATAGACTTCATTTGTGCATATTCATTTGGCTTTTGATTAGAATCTAATGCTTCTAAACCTTTACCGTAAATCATATTAGCAACACCTGTAATAATTGCTCCATTGGTAGCTGAATATAAATAACGATCAATTAAATATTGAAAGTAATTGTTATCACTTCCATATTCAATGTAACTATTCTTTTTATTTTCTTGTATTACAGGGCTTGTGTAAGCACTTAAATTTAATATTGATATATTACTCATAAATTTTAAATTCGTTTGTTGTAACGTTTGCTATGTATTGATTTTGGTTTACTGTATATGTATCGTTAGCTTGATTTGTGCAAAAGATAATATCTTTGTAAACTATATTAGCACCATTTTTAATAGTTAAATTATAAAATGTATTTTCATCTAAATCAAAAACAGTAGTCGTTGTTAAATAATAACTTGATAAACTAAATGTAGCAGAAATTGTAGTTTCAACATTTGTAGTTTCATTTCTTAAAACAATAGTGTTTGCACTCATTACTCTTGGTATAAATGTTAAACTTTGTGCTGTAGTTTGTTTCCTTAAAATTATCATAAACTATTTTTATATATTAATAATTAATATTCAAAATTGTTTTAAAACAAAAAAGGATGCTAAATAAATAGCACCCTCTTTAAAAAAAACAAACAATAATATTATGCTACAGTTCCTTCAACAATAGAAGCTAAAATACTTGTAGTTAATGGTCCTGTTACAAAGTTTGCAGGTACAGGTTCCATACCTTGAAACTCCAAAGAATATCCTGACATATCACCCATAGCAGCACCTGTAGAAATAGTAGAAGTTACTAAATCCATACCTTTAGTTAAACCTGCCATAAAGAAGTTTCCGTTGTTATCTTCTATAATAACTTGTGGTCTACCATAAGATAATAATTTCAACTGCTTGTGGTCTGCAATAGATAATTTCTTAATACTTAAAGTTAATTTTTGGTCTACAAATGTAGTTCCATTTTCTCTTGATGAAGTAACAGTTTGTTCAAATGTTGAAGTCCCTTTTAATTCATATTTGTAACCAACAGGAGTTCCCCCTAAAGCTGTAATTACATCCTCTTGTCCTGCAGTTGCAGAATAAGTTACCGTTGTAGCATCACCCCAATTAATGAAGTATGCTGCTCTTAAACCTCCAATGCTATTTTTACATTGTTCGGCACGTCCTAAAGAAATATCACAAGGCATAGTTTTATGTTTTTAAAGTTAATAAAAAAGGGAAGGCACTTTACCTCCCCTTATTTAATTAAACTAAGTTAATATTAGTTAGCAGAGTTTGTAATTCCGTAAGTTACAATATCTTCTACAATAGCGTATTGAACACCTGCAGTAAATCTCATAATTACTCTTACATTTTGTGATCCGTCAAGATCAGCCATATCAATAACTTTCACTTCATTTTGGTCAGATAATAAACCTGTTCCAAAGAATAAGTTAGATTTTTCAGCAGCAATAGCAACGTTTGAAGCTAAACCATTTGCAACAAAGATTTTAACTCCGTCGAAAGAAAGAGAACCGTTGTTATACCATTGTGTTCCTTGTGCGTTAGAACCGTTAGCTCCTAAACCTGAAGCTCCAAATCCACCTAAAGCTCTAACATAAGCTCTTGCGATGTTTTGAGAAACGTAGATATACAAATCTTCTTTTCCGTAAAGTTTAGCAGGGATAGCATCAACGATTTTTCCAAGTTCAGCAATTACGTTTGCAGCAGTTACAGTAGTTCCTGCAACCTCTTGTGCAGAAGGTAAACCTGCATCAGCAGTTAATAAAGCAGTAAATCCATTGAATTCACCTGCATTAGCTGTAGCACCTCTCCAAATGTTTTGTTCTGTTTTTTCAGCAACTTTAGCAGCAACGTGAGAAATCAAGAAATCAGCGAAAGATGTAGGTAAAGAATCAAAAGAAGAATACCCCATCTCTAAACTTTGCCACGTCGAATGGAAATCTTTCTTGCAAAGGCTCAAATTTACTTGGAATTCCTCGGCAAGTAGAATTTTTTCAGTTAAAGTAACTGTAGAAGTTGCATCGAAATCACAAGTTGCATCTTTAACGATTGCATCAGTAGCGATTTTTTGGATAACAGATTTGAATTTAACGTTTGGCATTACTTCAATTCCACCATTTGCAATAGTAGAACCTGATAATAATGCAGCAGAAAGATATTTTCCTGCAAACTCACCTGCGTAAGTTGTTGTAATACTTGTAGTAGTAGCCATATTATATTTAATTAAAAAGTTTTGCCATAACTCTATCTTGTGTAGTCATTGGGCGATTAGGTGAAAATTTATTTAGTTTAACTTCGTTTTTAACTTCAGGAGAATGTGTTAATGGTTCAACAACAACTTCTGAACTTAATTCTTCTTTAACAACTTCTTTTACTGATTTTAATTCAGCAATTTCAGTTCTTAATTTTTCAATTTCAGCAAAGAACATTTCTTTTGAAACTGATTCTACAATTCTTTTTGGGGCAGCTACCGCTTCAGCTTGCGCTTCAACAACAACTTCTACTTCTGCTTCAGGCTCTTCAACCTCCGGCATTTCAACAACAGCTTCTTTAATCTCAGCAATAACACCCTCAACAGATACTACTAAAATCATACCGTCTTCTAATTCGTATTCCCCAACAGGCACAGGAATCTTTTCCTCGCCATTAACGATAAAAACAGCGTTGTCCATTTCAAAAGCATCAGCTTCTAAAACAGTAACGCCATCCATTAGTTTCATTTGAGCAAGATTTACATCCATACCCAAAAGAGTTTTAATTTCATTGATTACATTCATATTAATAAGTATTTATTAGTTAAATTATTATTATTTGTTTTTGTTATAAATTAGCCGTTATTTGTAACGATCGTTCGTGGTGCATTTGTATTTGTAACCGAGCTTGATTGTTGGCCTACAGTTGCTCCAACTCCTTGTTCTTGCAATTCGCCTTGACAACATTCTGCACTATACTTTCCGTCTTTACAAAGACATCCTCTTTTACCGCCTTTTGGCGAACTTGTTTTATTTCCCATAATTTTATTTAAAAAGTTTAACATTATTTTCTTATTTGTTTTAGTTTTCTACTCGCCCACTCAATACCTGCATCTCCGCCCCAAGCTAACCACATTAATCTTCCACATCCTTCGCCTAATGGTCTATCTGAATTTTGTCTTTGCCTTTCAAAAGAAGCCATTCTACTAATTGTATCTTCGCTTATTGGTTCTCTATTTGCTAATTGATTTGCTCTTGCTTTTCCAACAGGAGTTCCACAATCACCCCAACCATTCTCTTCGGCATATCTTAAAGCTATCTTTGCATTTTCAGTAGCTTGTTCAGGATAATCTGTATAAGATTCTAAATTAGTCTTTTTTTTTTCACCATTTAAAATAATGTCCTTTATTTTATTTAGCAATTCCAATTCTTTTTCTTTTTGCAAAGACATTTCTAATTTGTCGCTGAAATATCCTTCAATCGAAAATCCTTTAACCTTCCCTGTTTTTACAAAGTCATTCCAAATAGCATCGTTGTTTACTTTCATTGAAACCATCCAAGAACCCACAGGTGCGTCTAAACCATACTTTTTAGATTTATCCATTTCAGTGTCTTCAACAATCCAACTTTCTACAATACTTAAATCTTTCAATTCTTTTTCGTGTTCTAATGTAGCGTTATTTTGATTTGAATTCATCAAAAATAACTCACTTGCTTTGCGTACAGTTTCAGGTGAAAAGAAAATGTAATATTCATCTTCTCCATTTCTTCTATAAATTTGTTTATTAGGAATTAAAGCTGCTCCCATTAAAATTCTTTTTTCATCATCAACTTTAGCAAGTGCTAATTGCTTGTTTAATGAAATAAAATTAGATTCTATTGCAGGAAATTCTACTATTGAAACTGCATCAACCCCTGAAAGTTGTTCGTTTTCGTCTATTATTAGTTCTATTATCTTCATATTATTAAAATAAATTAAATTTTGTTTTGTTTTAATTACTATAAACTTGCTCCACGTATAATCGATCTGTCTAAAGCTTGAGCTGTCGTGACATCGTTTGATACTACATAAGCTTGTACAGGTGTGTTTTGTTGGTTACCTATTGTTTGTGCTAATTGACTTGTTGAGCTTGCGCCTACTACATTAAATTGTGGAGCAACAGGAGCAGAACCCATTCCACCACCACTTGGAGCAGAACCACCACCGCCGCCACTTGGAGTAGGAACTGATAATATTGCCTGTACGTTTTTCAAACCACCTGCAATAGCCAAACCTGCAGATATATAAGGATAAGCAGGCCCAAGTATAGATATTGGATTCTTTTGTGCATTTAAAAACGCTGCTTGTGCGGCTGCATAAGTGTTAATTGTTGTGGCTGCAACGGCTGCTACTTTTCCTGCTGCTGTATCTTTACCAATTAAATCAGAAATATTAGTTAATAATGCTGCACCTCTTTGTGCTTGTTCAATTTTAGCTTGTGTTTTTAATTCATCAATTTTCATTTCAGCATCTGCAGCTGCTTTATCATCATCATACTTTTTCTTTTGTGCAGTTCTATTTATATCATTTATAGTATTTAAATGCTGTAATTCTATTTCTTCTGTTGAAACACCAAATCTTTTAGCATTATCTAATTTTGCTTGATATGCAAGATTTTCGTTTTGTATTGCTAATTGTTGTTCAGTTAATAATGCATCGGCATTTGCTTTTTTAGCATCTGCTTCAACTTTCATAGCTTCTTCTAATTTATTTCTATAGGCTTCTGCATCTGAAATTATATTTTTAGCCTCTTCTTCTTTTAATCTTTTTGCTTCTGCTTGTGCTTCTTTTTTGATTCTTGCATTTTCTGATTTTCTATCTGCAGATGCTTTTTCATTTGCTTCTTTTTGTTTTTTTCTTGCTTCATCTCCACGTGAAAATTCAATATCACTTAATTCTCTATTTAATTTTTTAGCAAGTGCAACTTGGTCTGCACCATCTTCTTTTACTGCAGTAGCATAAGCGTTTTTAGCATCTATTTTTTTCTTTGTATATTCATCAACTTGGTCGCCGTGTTCCTGCATAAACTTTTTATTTACAGATAATGTTTTATCTGCATCCTTTTTAAGTTTATCTAAAGCACGTGAAGCATCCGAAGTTGCACCTACAAAATCAGTTATTGAATCAACAATTCCACCAATAAATTTACCTACATTTGCAAGTCCCGGAATTAGATTTAATATAACAGTTTTTACTTTGTCAAAGTTTGAAATTAATAAACCAACACCAACAACTAATGCACCTATTCCTGTACTTATTAAAGCTGCTCTAAATAACTTTAAACCTGTAGTAGCTGCAGTATTAACAAAATTATAAGCTGCAGTAGCAGCCGTTAAAACTCCTTGACCTACTGCGGTACTTTTAATAACAGCACCTAATTGCTTAAATGAATCAACGCTTTCACCAACAGATTGTATACCTTGTGAAAGTGCCATAGCAGCTTGAACCTTTAATAAAGTCTTTTGAACATCATCAGATTCTTTTCCAAATAAAGCCATACCACCTTGAACAGCAGCAAATCCACCTGTAACACCTGATAAAGAACTTGTTAAAGCACGAAATTTAGCATCAGGATTGAAAGCATCAGTTAAAGCTTTTGCATCACCTATTCTATCTTTTAATATTGCAGCTTGTTTTGCAGCTTGTACCGCTTCACGTGATGTTGCACCAAACTTTTCAGATAAAGCATTAACCTCATTTTGTGCTTCACGTAATTGAGCCTTTAATGATTTAACTGAATTTTCAGTATTGTTAATATTGTCATTAACTTGAAGATTTATTATCTTATTTTCCATAGTCTTTTTACTTGTTCAAAACCTTGTTTCCAAGAAGTTACTAATTTATATTTTCCTTTTGCTATTTCTATCGCCTCACTTTGTCCGTAATGTTCTTGAAGTGCTAATAATTCTAAAATGTTTTTTATCATAATTCGTTTAATAATTCAATGTTACTTTCACCTTTTGTTAAATTTGTAGTTATCTTATTAATTAAAAATAGCCTATCATTTATTTTCATTCTATCATTCAATTTAAAATTTAATAAAACTGATAATGGTAAATATGCTTTTAAAATAGTCAATCTATTTTTAGGATTAAACACGTGCATTATGTAATCTTTATAATACAAATCAAATAAAGTTCCTGTAAAGTTATTTGTGTTTGTCCACTCGTTTAATTCAGCTTTAAAATTAATATTGCTTGTACTTGTTGATGAACTTAAACTTCTACTATTAGAAGGTAAAACATAAGAAGTAATTTCTTGATGCGTAGTAAGTGTTGGTTTAAATGACATACTTATACCTGTTTGCAATATTGGATAAAACAATAATGGTTTACAAAGTGCAGATTCATAATTACCTGTAGCAGCATTAAAATTATCTGTTGCAGAATATCCCCATTGTATATTTTTTAAAACATTACCATTAATATCATACAACCTTTCATATTTAAAATGAGAAAATGGTAAAGTTACTTTGTATATTTCTCCATCTATTTCAGGTGATTCATTAAATAATTCTGTACCCCATTCATAGTTAAATTGCTGATTATGTTTTAAAGCTAAAAGTTCTTTAGTATCTTCATATCCAAATTCAATTTGCTTATATGGTAAAGCCACGTTTACAGCTTTTGTATCAATGCTTATGTATTTTGTAATATCATAAACATTAGAAGTTGCATAGAAATCATTTAATGTTTTAACTACTACAATACCATTTTCTAAATATGCAGTTAGATTAAACATTTTAAAAATACCTGTTAAGAAGTCTATTACTTTTATTTCAGGTACTTGTTGAGCAATATCAAAAACAAAATTATTATTTGTATTAAAACTTCCTGTATTATAATTATCATAAACAATACTACTTGGATTATCAGGGTAATCATAACGTGGTAAATCTAATGATAATGAAATACTAATTATAACTTGACTTTGGATATAAAAAGTATATTGTGCTACATCAAAAAGACCTAAATCAAGAGTTTGATTTCCATTTAAAGTATTACTTTGATAAAATAATTCTCCATTTCTATATGCACTAATTTTATAATCGCTTGTTGATGCAGTTACAGTATTTAAAATTACATTACCTGCATTTGTAGTTTCATTTACAACTAAATTACTATTACTTGAAAAATAACTAATTACTCCTGTACCACTCCAAGTGTTTATAATTACAGGCGGTTTAATTGCACTATCAGCACCTTGAACATCCCCTTTAGCACGATGCAACCACATAAATAAATTATAATAGTCTAAATTAGAACTATTAAAAAAGTCTGTACTAAACGTTAATCCGTATTTAGTACCAATAGCTTGTATAATATTATTTAAACGAATAGCATACTTTAAATCACTCCATAACAAGCCGTGATGATGTCCACTACCACTTTGATAATATAAATTATTATCATTTTCAGCGTGTCCTGAACTACTATCGTAATAATATCTATTTGTGTGCGATATAAATGGAACTATTACATCGTTTGTTGTAGGGTTTAATTGAAATTTAGATAATACATTTGTTGCATTATAAACTTGATTGTATGCAGATAAATCTAAAGCGTTCAATTTATCTTCTCCTATTAAGTCTTTTAAGTTAACAGTATTACCAAAATATGTTATTCTATAGGCGTAAGGTTTATTGTCCTTTAAATCAACCCCTTCTAACTTTACTTTACCTGTATTAAATCTAACTGCGTTTATTTCTATGTAAGCATTTATTTTAATACGTGCATCAAAGCCATTATCAATATCATAATTATAATAATGTTTGAATAGTCTATTGTTTTCTGATGTTGCAGGTATTGTAAACGTTTTAGAAAAGTCTGTAAATATTTTAGATATATCTTTTACATCCTGAATTACTTGGGTAATAGAAATAGATTCATCAGCAAACAAATCTGTTCGTTGATATTTACTTGCAAAATTTTGAGTACCACCTAAACCAAGTAAAGTAGTATTTAAACAATTATAATTTTCAAATGTTCCACCATCCGCTTTTATTCTTGTAATAAATTTATTTTCAAAATCCTGTGTAGTATCTATATATTGATTGCTCTCTAAATATAAAGCTAAATTTAAAATCATAGTACATCGTTTATTGAGTTGTAAGCGTATTCAAAATCTAATTCGTAATTAATTAATTTGTCTTTTAAAACATTTTTCAATTCCAAGCTTTCTGTTTTTATTTTAACAGGTTTTCTATCCAATAAAATAGTTTCAGATAATAGTAAATCAGTAAGTAATTGAGAATAGTTTTCATCTACAAACCCTGTATTAATTTTTATTGATTTAGTTGCCGAGTGATTAAACGATTTAGATTGACCTCTTAACGTGTTATAATTAACCGCTTCAGGCATTAGCTTATAACTTTCTTTTTTAGCTTGTAGCGTGTTTGTTTGTGCTTTGTATAATGTTAATGTTTGCCATCCACCATAAGAGTTTATAAAATCACATAATACAGGCGTGTATTTACATTCTTCTATTGGATAAGTATAAATATTATTGAACGTTGTAGAAACTCCTGTTGAATCTACTAAATAACTTAAACTGATATTAGCACCTTTAATAAAATTGTTATCTACTTTAGCTAATGTGATTGGAACTTTAAATAAATAAATTCCTGTATAACCATCAAAATAAACAGGTGCAGAATATCCACCGCTTAATCTATTATAAGTAATTGTAAGTTGGTCGTTAAAATCAGTAAAATCTATCAATACATTTAAGTATTGAATTGTGTCAGGAGAATAAGAAGTTTTAATCTGATAATTATTTTGAATAGTAGGATTAAATAATAACTCAATATTCTTTTCTGTAGGTACTTGCAATCCATCCATATAATCTGAATATCCATTAACACCTACATAAGATATAGTATCTAATAAAGTGTAAGTTCCTGCATTGTTCCAATATCTTTTTACTTTAAATCTTGCATAGTTATTATTAGCTTCATTATTAGCAGGATAATTAACATAAGTAGGTGCAATATTCTCTATATATTCTTTTACAAAGTTTGATACATTATAAGCTGTTAATCTTTGATTTGAAGTTGGAATAGGTTTGCTTAATGTGTATGTTGGTACAGTTGGTTCTGTTTCACCATTACGCCAAATAAATAATTCTATCTTGCTTCCTATTTGTGTAGATTCATTTACTTGAATCATAAATGGACTTCTAACTTTTACTACTTTCATTTTATATCTTTTAAATTGTAATCTATAATTGTTTCTACATCTTGACCAAATGCTTTTACTAAATCTATATCTATGTATTTTTTATATCCTGCTTCAAATGGTTTAGTAAAGAATAAAGAAGGCTTTATACCTTTATGAAATATAGAACGTGTAATTAAATAAGCTGTTGATTCATAACTTAAAAACCTGCCTGATTTTTTATCTCTAAATTGAAAACCTTTTTGTTTAACCCATTGATTTATACCTTGAGTTAAACCACCTTTTCTACCTTTACCACTACCAAATTGATACGGACTATTAGGTGCTTTATTAGAACTTGTTTTTCCTTTAACACCTAAATCAACAAACGTTCCGTAATCATTCATTGTAAATCCTACAATAGAATATTTATCATCTATTATTACTTCTCCTTTAATACTATTTGCTAATGAACTTGTATTATTATGACCTGAACGTGTTAAATTATCTTTTGCTTCTTTGATTACATAATCACGAAACATTTCAATAGTCTTATTTACTTTTTCAAGTTTTAGCATTTTGTCATTGTATTTTGAATAGCCATATCAAATGTAACTGTAACACCTGCTATTTTATTTTCAAAACGTTCTGTAAAGAATTCAATATTTGCAGAACCATTTACTAATTCATAATCTTCAGCTAAAGCACCTCTACTTAATACTTCTAAAAATCTATTTGCAACTGCTAATTGTGTATTTAATACATCCTGCTCGTTATCATTACCCAAGAATATATCTGTTGTTTTAGACTTGCTTTCATCTACAATATCCATACATAGAATAGATATATTATAATTCAATACAGGTCCTGCATAAGTAACTGAATTAATAATAATATGACTTAATGGAAATATAGTTTGCTTGTTTAAATCAACTTTAAATATATCACCTGTAGTTACTGTATTAACAAACAAATCCTCTTGCAGTTTGTTTTTAATCACTTGTGTTATTTCGTAAAATGTACTCATTATCTTTTTTTAATTAAATCAGCTTCTATTTTGTTCTTTTGTTTTTCAAATGTTAAGTATGTTAAACATTGGTTAATCGGTAGTTCGGTAACTCTATCAAATCTTGTAAGGTCTCCTTGAGCAATAGCATAGATTGATGAATACCAACCCCATCGTTTACCGAATTGTGCTGTTGCAGAATAGTCTGCATCTCCTTGTTGTTCTCCAAATAGGTCATCGTACTTTTCAATAAGTCGTTGCCTAAAGAGTAAAAAAAAACATTAGCACCAAATACAACATCTAAAGGTGCGTGTTTCATTACATCACTATAGGTTATACTACCATTGTATTTTTCTATTTCATATGTGTCATTTAAACCTTTCTTTGTAATCGGTCTATATAATACAGCCATAGCTTTATGCATATTATCCCAATCGCCTATGTATGAATCTAAATCGGTATATTCTCCAAAGGTCATTTCTTCTAATTCAGGAATAAACCCAAACTCAACACCACCAAGTTTAAATCTGTTTATAAACCTATGTGATGTTACGTTAAACATTTTAGATAGTGATGCAGTTATTTCTAATACATCCTTAAATCTAATTTCTGCCACATCTTTTAAATCTATATTGCAGAATATTTGAACCATTTTCTGATTCAGAAATTCATTATCATCATTATCTTTGGCTATCTTTAAAAAAGCCTGATATTGCGCTAACTTAATTTCTTTTAATTCTGTTGGTATGCTAATCTCTAATTTCATATTATTGTTTTTTATATTAATAACTATTTGTTCAAATTGTATTAAACAAAAAAAGGCGTACATTTCTGTACACCTCTTTAACCAAATTTAACCTAACTTAACTTTCTATTTCTTGTATTGCTAAATCAACAATATCGTTCCATTGTTTTGTAGATAATATTTCCCACATATCTACACCCTGAATAGTTATTTCTGTATCATCTAAACAAGCTTTTGTATTATCATATGAATCACCTTTGATATAATATCCTGCTACTTCAAATTCTACTGTACAATAATTTACTGTTACGTTTACTTTTTCCATTTTGTTTGTTTTAAATTTTTAACAAATATAATATTAATTTGTTACATAAATTAGTTTTAACATAAATTTAACTTTTTAAATTCTCTACTGCTACATCGTACATCAATCGCATCTTTTTAATTTCACCTATATTACGTGGTAAGTTTATATTTACCTCTTTACCTGTACTATGGTGTATGTAACATTGTATTGCAGCAATCATTTGTCCGTAAGTCATAGTTTTAATTTATTAAGTAAGAATTACTTACATACCACTTTGTCAAGTTTTTGCCATCATTTACTTTGTCGCAAGTATAGTATTAATTTGCGACATTAATAAATAAAATAGTTCCCTTTATTTGGATTCTCTAATTGGCTCATTATAGCGTAACGCATAGCATCTATAGCGTGATTGTAAGCATCAATAGGTTTGTTCATCTTAACACCTGTTTTATCAGTTAGCCAAATGTAGTTTCTTAATTCATTAATTAAGTTCTTGCTTCTTGATGTAACATATATTTTATTTTGATTCATTAAATTAATACCATATATAATTGAATCTTTACCTTTTGATACAGGTAATATATTGTGTCCGTATGTATTTAATTCAGCTATTGATTTTGGCTCTGCACTATCAGCGTAAATTATATCATTAACATTGTTTGCTTTTAATAGGTTGCTTATATCGTTGTTTAATAAACCTTTCTTGTAGATTATTTCATCAAATATAAAAGCATCGTTATATTTATACATAGCTACTAATGAAGTTGGATCATTACTATACCCAAAGTCCATTCCATAACAAAGTATCCTTGCATCTGTTGGTAAATCTATTTCGTTCCAATCTGTAATACATACGCCTTCTAAACTACCTGTTTGCCCAAGTCCATATACTTGCCACCAATTAGCCCAATAAGAAGATGTTAATGCTTTTACCTTTGCTGATTCTATTTCTTTTATTATAGTATCCGATAATGCTTCGTTGTCTAAATATGTTAAAGTTATAAAGTCTACATTATCTTGAGTTAGTATTTCTTTATCTACCCAAAAAGAAGATGCAGGGTTATAGTCTAACCATATATCGCCACTTGTTCTAATTGCCATTTGGTAATAAGAATCAAAGTCTATATTATTACATTCGTTTACGTATAATATATTTCTTCTTGCACCACGTAATTTATCAGGTTGGTCTACACTAAAGAATTCTATATAACTACCATTTGCAAATGTATATTTTAAAGTAGACTTATTAAAGTTTGCATCAGTGTACCTGCCAAGTGCCATTATAATTTTTAAAAAGTCTTTTAATGCACCCCTGCGTAAATGTGGTATTGATTCAGATACTACACTTATTTCAAGCATTGGCTCTTTTATTGCTTTGTCAATTAGTAAAGGTAGAATTCCAAAAGTTTTACCTGCTGATGTTCCACCTCTAATAACTTTAATACGCTGCTTTAAACGCAATAACTTTTTAATTGCAGTAGTAAGTATAAATTCCATATAATCGTGGCTTAAATGATATCTAAATCATCTATGTTAAATATAGGCTGTTCATTGGTTACAGTTATATCTTTTGTTTCACGTGGCTTACCTGCATAGTAATTATAAAACAACTGAACGAATTTAAAATCGCCTCTTTCTAATCCTTGCTCTAAAGCCATAAAAGCTGAAGGCTCTAATGCACCTAACTTTTCTATTAACTGTACTTCTTCTGCTTTCGATTTTCTACCTGCAGTTGTATGCCCACCGTTGAATTTTCTTTTATCTTCCATAATTAAAAAATATTATTATTAATTTAGTAATAAATAAAATCTATTGTTGTTTAAAGTTTTAAATTAATTACTTTTAATTGTTCAACTAATTCTATAAATTCTTTATCATCTATTTTTTTAATAGGTTTATTATCCCAATACATATCACAATTATTCTCATCTTCTTCACGATTGAATTTACCGTAAGATTGATAATGTTCTGATGCAGGTGCTGTATATCTATAACACGTTTCTTTTGAAGGGCAAAGGTTATCTTCGCATTTAGTTATATCTGACATAGTTATTTGTTATATGTTTGATTGTAGTATTGTTCTGAACTTTCGTATTTTACATAAAAATCAGTTCTTTGACAAATGTCCATAGCGTCTTCAATTTGTTTCTTTTCCATTTCTTTTGCTTTATCAAATATTTCAATCCAACCTTTCATTGTTGTTGATTGTATCATTTGGTTAATTAACCATTCTACTGCTGTTTGTTCCATAGTTATTTCTTTTTAAATTGTTTAATAATAAATTTTATAATTGTTTGTGCGAATAAACCTAATATTAAAAATATAACTATATTCATAATTATCTTTTATAAAGCTTTGCTAATTCTCTTGTTACTTCCTTCCAATGCTCTGTCTGTTGCATATCGCCCATACATACACTTCGGTTATATTCTTTAGTATATTTATTGTAAAGTATTACTGCTCTCTCGTATGGTGTTATTTGCTCTATTGTATTCATAATTTTTCTATTTCTTGTTTAACTTCTTGCCAATATTTATTTGATAATTCAATATCTTCTCCATAAGTTCCGCCATCACCTAAAATTGGTAAAGATGGACTTGAACTAATTATTTCATCAACTAATAATAATGAACAATGTTTAGATTCATATATGCATATTGTGTTTTCTAAATCAACACTAAATAATTTATAATATTTATTTACTAATTCTTTTGCTTTTTCTTTTGGTGTCATAATACTATAGATTTAATTATTATTACTATTGCTAATGCAACTATAAACGATGCTATAATTGAAAATGTTTCTACTGTTATCTTTTCTTGTTTTGGTTTCATAGTTTTATGTTTTTGTTCATTAGGTAAAATGCTTCAAGTCTATCTTGAATTAAATTGTGTTGTGGTGTTCCTTTAGTGTTTAACATAAGGTTGTTTAGGTCATCTATTATTTTGTGTTCGTATCTTGGTTTTTCTATTTGTTCTTTTAGTTCTCTTTTTAGATTAAAGTTTTCCAATGTAAGTTTATGTATTTCGTGTTTTGCTTTTTCAATATCAGATAGTTCTTTTAAACCTGAATCATCCATTGTAAAGTAACTTAATACAGTTTGTTTAAACTTCTTTAATTCAGGATTATATTCTTCATACATTTTATAATTCTTTAGTGCGTGTATTACTGTAGCGTGGTTTAAGTCTAATGTATCACCTATTGCTTGAAGTGTTTTATTAGGTTTAAGTTCTTTTAATACATTACAATATAGTGAACGTAATTCTACTGTTTCTCTTTTGCGTGTTCTTATATCTATATTTGTATTTGTCTCTTGCTTAATTATTTCTTTTAATCTTTCAGTTATTTCCATTTAAAATAGTTTTTGTTGGTTTGTGTGATTTGTTATTCTTTGTATTGCTTTGTCATAGTATTCTTTATCTAATTCACAAGCTGTTAATTCATATTTATAATCGTGTGCTGCTATTGCTATTGAACCTGAACCTAAATGTGTGTCTAATATTTTATCACCTTCTTTAGCATATTTATCAAGCATCCATTTATATAAAGCTACAGGTTTTTGTGTTGGGTGAATTTTACCATTATCATCTCTATTTAATTCCTGAACTCTTTTTAAATTAATAATTCTAACTACTTCTAAATTTGAACACCAAGCTAACTCTGCATCTGCAAAATTTCTATCAGGGTTTTTTTTATCCCAAACTAACCAACTTTTACTATTTGCATTTGGTATTAATTCTATAAAATGATTTGCACCCCAAATAATTTGATTTTTACTTACTCTAATTAATTCATTAAAATATATTAATTCAGGAGGTTTAGAATCCCAACCTGATTTTTTATCAGAAAATTGTTTTCTGCTTTTTCTGTTTGTTCCTTGTTCGGCATTAATCCCATAAGGAGGGTCTACAATAGCTAAATCAAAATAGTTATCAGGATATCTTGCCATCAATAACATATTATCTTCATTTGTTATTGTAATTTTATCTGTTACTTTCATAATACACCTCTTAATACATATTGATTTAAATCTATTTCTTCTTCACCGAAAAAGTATTTATAGTTTGCTATACCTTGTTCTAACTTTCTCTTACCACTTTCATAGAATTCATCACTACATTCAAAGATTCCAATATCTAAACTTCCTTTGTCTATTGCAACAAATACAAAGTTATCTACTCCAAACATTTCACGATATAAATATGCTTGTAAATCATAACTGTATTTAGCAGCAGAATATCTAAAATCATTTAAACCTGTAGTAGTTTTTAAATCTATAATCATATTCTCTTTTAGTATATCTGCTTTTGCTCTAAATGGTATATCATCTATCATAGTTATTGCAGGTATTTCAAATTGTGATTTATTCATATAGTGAACTGCTTCATCATTTCTTAATAGTGCATCTGCTAAACGTTCTGCATCTTTAATTTCTTTTGTTGTGTAAACTTCTAATCCTTGTGCCTTTGCTTCTTTGTATGCTTTTCCTGCTTTTGTTGCTACATCTACAATTACCAAGTCATCTATCTTATGTGGTTCTAATATCATTGTGTGAAATAGTTTACCATCACGTAATGCCTGTGATTCACCTGAACCATATTTAGTTACGTATTTATAGGTCTTTGGTGATTGTATAAGCATCTTTAAACTTGAACTACTCAATGCTTGTTTACCAAGATAACCATAATAGAAACTATCATCATACATATTATCTAATAGTTCTTGCTTATCCCAAATTTTGTTGTCAAATGTTTTAATTGTTGTTTCCATCTTTTATTATTAGTTTTAAAATATAATCGTAAATACTTATTTCTCTTGTTGTGCTATTAATCATTATACTTAATTGGTCATCATTTAAATCAGTTTTACCTGTTAATAGTTCATCTACATATTGTTTTAATTCCCTATCTAAACCAAGTATTTTAGATTGTATCTTAACTAATGCGAGTTCGTTCATTATCTTATTTTTATATTATTTAAATTAAACATTGTTTCATCGTAATTTAATACATCTTTTACTTCTTGTTCATACGTATCAGAATAATTAAATTGTGCCTTTATAGCTTCTGTAATCTCTTCTAATTCGTGTTTAACATAAGTGTTTTCTACTTCTGCCATTAACCAAGTAATGTTTTCTAATCTGTCAATAATTTCTTGCTGTGTCATAGTGTTTGTTTTAAATTGTTATACAAATATAAACAAGTTATTTACATTAAAAAACTTTTTATTAAAAATTAACAAAATATTAACTTTTAAGCAAAAAAAAAGTAGCTATTTACTACTCTTAATTTGACTTCTACATACTGTATATCTTTGGTCTATATCAGGATATTCTGTTTTCATCTTTTCATCTATCATACAGCGTTGTATAAATTCTTTTTGATGTTCTCCTTGTTTTGATTGTGGTATTGGCATAATTTTTATTTTTGATTAATAATTTTTCTATATAGTTCGTTTACTCTTTCGGAATTAATTCCTCTATTGTAGTAAAATTCCATTACTTTTTTTATACGTGTAATTGGTTTAAAGTATTTGCTATTTGTCATTTAATTTTTCTTTTAGTTTCTGAACGTAAAGTGTTGCATCCATTAATTCCTCTTGAAGATGTTGTAGCCATTCTAAAGCGTTTAAATCTTCTCTATCTAATGTTACGCCATATTTATTTATTCCTACGTTAGAACGTTGTTTAAATTGTTCTATAACTGATTCTACTATTGTATCTTTCATTTGTTTGCTTGTTTGATTAAGTAATACCAAAGCCAAATTAGTTTTGACCTTATTAATTCATAAAATGCTATTATTAATATAAATTTCATTTGTTAAATCTTTTTGAGTGTAATGTATAAAGTTCCATTGTTTTTTTTAAAGCATCGTGTTCTGTAAATTCAACATCAATATTATTTTCTTTGTAATTGTGTACTTCTATTCTATTTGATATTTTAAACTTAACTACCTTATATTTCTTTGTATATTGTATTGGTTGTATTACGTATGCTAAATCATTTTTGTTGCAAATATACTGTGCCTGTATTTCTTGTTCTTTAGGACTATATATTATTTCTTGTTTCTTAGCCATTTAATTTTAAAAATTCAGTTTCTACATACTCAGTAAACCATTCTTTGTTTTCTTTATATTTATCTATTACTGCATTTATAAATACTAATTCATCTATTGAACTTGTTTGAAGCTTTTTAATTATTTCTTCAATGCTATTTAAAATATTAGTTGTTGTTTCAGGATCTGTGTTGTAAATTATTTTGTATTCATTTCTTACAGTTTCTTCCAAATCTTTATTTAAACTATTTATTTTATGTTTAATTTGTTGCTTGTATTGTGTTGTAAAAAATAAACCTTCGTTTGCTTCTAAAAGTAATTGACTCAACAATACTGATTTTAGGTATTCTTGTTGTATTAAATTGTTTTCCATTATATTAAATTTGTTAGTAATATATTTATTTGATTAAGTACCTTTTGCTTTTCATATAATTTACCATTTTCATAGTATATTAAAAAATGCGGTACTTTAAATTTTTCTTTGTAGTTTGTTCTTTGCCTTTCGTGATTTAATTTAGCCTGATTTTGATATGGAGTACTCATATACTTATATGTTATTGGTTTAATCTGTAAACCTAAAAACAAAGTACCATTTGAATATGCTTCCCAATCAGTAAAATAGTTTTCATCTAAATTATAATCAGCTTTTTTAAAATCAATGTATGGGAATTCCTGTTTTAGTTCTTCTATTAAACTTATTTCGTTTAGCATTCCGTTCCAAGTTTGCCCAAGTACCCTAAATTTAACATAATTGTAACAATCTTCTTCACTTAATTGAGTCAATAAAGTTAGTTTATTTGTTACTTCTTTTAAAATAGTAATTCCCATTACTGATTCATAGAATAAATACCATTCTGCAGGTTTTAATTCTATAGTTGATTTGTAGTAATCATCAAATATTTTAGCACATTTACCAACTGATGAACTTCTAAATAAATAAGATATTTTTTTATCTTTATTAAGTTTAGAAAACTCATCTTTACTTAATGATACTTCAAACCTGTATTTATTTAGCATCTACTTTATATTCGTTGTAAACTTTTCTTAATTCTTGTACTTTACCTGCCCAACAAGAACCACAAGAACTTAACTGCAATCTATAATTAAATACGTTGTAGTAAATTTCACTAATTATTTGTTGCTCTTCAATAGTTAAAGTACTTTTATTTGGTGAAATTAAATCTGTAAGTGCATTGTAATCTTTTTCAGTTAAACAATTAACTTTTCTTGAATAAGAAAATAATTCATTTAATTTTGCTTTACGTTCTTCGCATCCGCAATCTATACCTGTTGCTTTGCTAAACATTTCTACTGCCGCTTTAATTCCTGTTGCTTCGGTGATTTGTTCTACAGTGTCACCTAAACCTTTTGCTTTTTGTTTTGCCATTTTAATTTGATTTTAATTAATAAATATTTGTGTAATCATTTGTTATGTAATCTTGGTAATCTTTTTCAAACTTATTTTTAAGTATTTCTTTGTAGTTTTTTATGCTATGAAATATTGAAATTAAACTAATATTGGTTTCACTTGCAATATCACGCATAGACATATCTGTATCACGATATAATTTAAATAATTTTTTATCATACCAATGCCAATTATCTATTTCTTCATCAATCATTAAACAAATATCATTGTACGCATTATGCTCTTCGACGTTTGAATCATCAAATAACTCCCAACATCCATCAAAAGATACTTTTTGAATTGTTTTCTTTTTATTATAATATTGGTAATATAAAGAACGTAGCGTAAAAAACATATAACCTTTGCGTACATTACCTTTATCATCTATTAACTTTTCTGCATTTGCATACTTCATTAAAGCAATATAAGATTCCTGCACTATATCTTCAGCGTAATCGTACTCACCAAGTTTTTGGATTGTTTTAACCCATTCCTTGTGGTGCTTTGCTACTTGTTCAAGCCATTTGAAGTTGTCCATAAAAAGTTAAATGATATAAATAATATTACTATTTGTATTGTGTGGTCTGTTTCAATATCATATACATCATCATTATATAAAGCACCGAACATTATTCCTTTGATTGGTGTAATAATTACATCACAAGTAAAGAAACTTGTTGCTAAAAATACTACTGCTAAAATAACTACTAATACTGCTGTAAATAATTCCATAATTTTATTTTTTTATATATGCTGATTTCTTTTCTGTTTTTACTTCTGCTATTTGAACTTCTATATTAACGTGTGTTAATTCTGTATCTACTTCTTTTAATTTTACAATTAGATTTTCTATTTCAATCCAATTATATTTAGAATCCATTTCTACTAACTGCTGTAAATATATTAACTTTTCTGTTAAGTCTTTAAAGAAACTTATTAACATTTTATTATCTGAATTTAATACAAGCATTCTTGTTGCAGATATTTGTAATTCATCTAAGTGTGTTTTAATTATTGTTTCCATTAAAATATATCTTTTAGTGGGTCGTAAAAAGCACCTTCAACTTGTGGCAATCCAAAACTATTAACTTTAAAACTAAAGTTTTCAAATGGTGCATTACGTGAACGTTTACAAGATACTGTTACTAAACCTTTGTTAACTGTATTTAATTCTAATTGTATTTGTGTTTCTGCTTTCTTTTCTAAAAATGAACCTAAATGACCTGTAGGTTTATCTGTACCAAAGTTTGAGTGTATAACTGTTACTATGTGGCAATTTAATTCTTTTGACCATTTCATTAATTTTTGAACTACAGCATTTGATTCTTCTATATTATTTACATCAGAACATAAATCAGCAATACCATCAATGATAACTAAACCTATTTCTTTTGCTTCTAATTTATCATAAAGATAGTATTCTATAAAATCAACACGTTCTTTAAATGATAATTGGCGTAATGCTAAAGTATGATATCTATCAGTTTTTAAAGCAGTCATATCTAATGGTCGTTTAAATACCATTTGTGCGTGAAAATTACCTTGTTCAGTGTCAAAGTGTATAATGTGTTGTTTATCTCTATTGGCTTTTAATTCACCACAAAATGATTCTAAATGTTCTGCTAAATAAACTGCTGATAATAAACTTACAAAAAATGTTTTCTTTGATTTTGGCGGTGCTTGTACAAAGCTAAAGTTTCCATATGTTCCTAAAGGTACAGGATATTCTTTTGAACCATCTTTTGTTTCATAAGTTTTAGTTCCAAATGATATTGCAGGTTTAGGATATTCTATCTTTTCTAATGGATTTATAAAGCAATCTTCTTCAAACATTTGCATTAATAGTCTTTGTGCTTCTATATCCATATTTTATAATTTTTTTATCCATTCAGGATAAGGTAAGTATTTAATTTTTTCCCATAATAATTCTTTCCAATCTTTCATAATCCGCAATATCCTGAATCACATTCATTAAAATCTGTATCAAACAATTCCATTTGTTTAAATGAACTTCTTATTTTTTCATAAGTCATACCTTGTTTCCAATTATTACCTGTAAAGTGTTTCATACCTTGATTTTCAGTATCTACAAACCATTGATATTTATTAGGATGTCTATCTGACATATGTTTAAGAACAACAGGATTTCTATGAAAACAACCTACACAATTATTCATATAAGCAAATTCAACAGGTTTGTTTTTCCAAAATTCAACAATGCTATCTTTATAAATATTATCTTCAATTAAAGGAAATCTTGGTATTTGATAAGGAATATGTTTCCATTTGTTTCTACCATTATCTGATTTTCCAACAATACTTTTAAATGTTAAAATTCCATTTGTTTCGTTTGCTCTTTCTATCATTGCATTTGCTCTTGAAGTTTCGTTTGCTCTAAATCCTATTCTTGTTTCTGTAATTTCTCCAATATTTTTTTTCCAAAATTCAAATATAGGTTCAATTTTCATTTCAACAGTACAAGTTCTTCGCATAACTGATGGTAAATGTATTTTAATTTCACCATTTAATTTATATCTTTTTACTTGTTCATCAAATGATTTACCTGATACCCAATCTATTTTAGTTCCTATAAATTGTTCTAAATCTAAAATTGTTTTAATTATTATATCTTCTTCTAAAGTACCTATAAATTCTTTTCCAATTTTATCACTTACAATTTGTCTAACTTTTGCATCAGGATATTGACATTTAATATCGTCTGTAGTAACCAAAGCAAAAATATTATAATCTGCAGGATAATTAGCTGCTATGTATGCAGAAGTTTGACCACCACTAATACTATTTACTGTTTTCATTGTTTATTTTGTTTGTTTAAAAAAAGGGGCTTTTACACCCCTGATTAATTTAAAATGGTAAATCTGATTCTACCACTTCTTTAGTAGCAACGCCTTCTTTTTTCTCTGCTAATTGGATAGTTCCATTAGTCCAAACAACTGTTCCGTTTCCTAAATATGATTTAGGTTTTTTAGCTTCACGCTCTTCTTTAGTTTGAGAATCTGTTAAAGAAACGTTTTGCCCCCATTGATTAGATTCATCGTTTACTGCAACTGTAAAGTTATAATAAACTGCTCCATCTTTACCCTGTACAAATTTTTCTTTTGGTAATTTGTCAACTCTTAAACTTACATTAATTAATGCACTCATATTATTTGTTTTTAATTTGCTTACCTTTTTTTACTGTTGTCAGCTATTCAGTTTTACAAATATAATAATTATAACTTAGTTACACTTAATAAGTACATAAAGAAAGAAAATAAAAAATAGAATTATAAATAGAATTAAGTTTTTAAATGAATTAGAATATCTATTGACCATTTTTTTTATTAAATCTTTATTTGTATCAATTGATGTATTATAACTTTCTATAATAGTTGCTAAATATTCTTTTTCTAAATCTTCATTTTTAAATTTTTCAAAATATTCAATAACCAAATCTGAAGGTTTAGCTCCTTTTAATTCTTTTCTTAATGGGAATAAATTATTCTTTAAGATAAGACAACTAATTATTGAACCAAATAATAAAATTAAATATTTATAATCTTCTTTTATTATTTCATAAAATGAATATGTAATTAAAGACAAGTATAACGCAAATAAAAAAAAAGAGCGTTCAGAAATTTTATTTATTGATTCTGAAATTTCAGTAAAATGCTTGTCTGATTCCGAAAGTATAACTTCAAGCGTATATTTTGTGAATTTTTTTGTATCTATTTGTTTCATAATGTAAATTTATATTAAATAATTTGAATTTAAAAAAAACATTGCACAACAGCAGTTACACGAGGTGCAAAACGTTATAATTTACTTAACTTTTAACAATTCATCTTTTACTACTTTACTCATTTTATATTTACCTTCAATAGTTGCAATATTACCACCATTTTTTAAATATTCAATAGCTTTATTAAATTCAGGTGTATTTTTATTTAACCATTTTAAATCATCAGCTACAGGTTCTTTATCGTGCTTATTAACTGCATCTGAATCTTGTGTATCATCAATTAAAAGTAAGTTACCTAATGCGTACTTCTTTGCGTAACTTGATGCAGAACCAAACTTTTGGGGCATTTGCATTCCTTTTTGTTCTAAATCAATACCAACTATAGCAGTTGCAGAAATTGAATCGTAATCATCGTTAATTGAAGCCGTAGAACGCAACATTGGGAATTGTAAAAATTGTGTGTGTTCTATTGTTTCTGTAATTGTAAAATTCACTTGGTACTTTTCGTTAAATGGTTTTAGTGCTTCTAATATATCTTCTGCACTTCTAAAATTGTATTTTCCAAAGCTGTTAAACTTTGACTTACTTGCTTTAAATTCTTTTTGAATTAAAGATAATTTCTTGTTTAATGTTAATTCTTTTGTTTCCATTTTTAATTTGTTTTTGATTTGTAAAGTTCTTGTTTAATAATTGTTTTGTATTCATCAGGACATTCTACATCTGCAAGTTCAAAAATATAAGTTTCTAATGTTGAAATATGACTTTCTAATTTGCAAATTTGTTCCTGCATCGCTTCTAATCTAAATCTGTTGTAATCTAATAAATCTTTCATTTTAAATAAAGTTTGAAATTAATAATTGCATAGTAAATAAACCTGCCCATAAAAGTAAGGCTAATCCGAAATTTTTTAATGTTTGTTTCATAATGTTTGTTTTTGTTTGTTTGTTGAGTACAAATGTATAAATGTTTTTGATATAAAAAACTACAATCTAAAACTTTAACATAATTTTATGATAATTTTAACAAATAAAAAACCCTGCACTATTAATACAGGGTCTTAAAACAAAGAAAAACAAGAAACAATTATAAACTATTAACTTTATCAGTATAGTGTTCTATTAACTCTATCAAATCTATATCTGCAAATTTAACTATTTGCTTTGACTTAATATGTAATTCTTCAGATAAGTTATTACCAAGATATTGACTAAATTTATATTGTTCACCTGAACGTGATATATTGCATCCGTAACATTGAACCCCTACATTTCTTTCATCCCATCTTGTTGAATAATGTGAGCGTGATTGAAAGTGACCGCATTGTAGCTTTTTATAATGGTCTTTTTTACCACAAGTAACACAAGTAGCTATTTCATTAATAGCATCTTTACGCCTTATGTATTGGCTAAAGATTGTATCTAATTTTGTAACTAAACTTTTACGTGTTGGTTTTTTCATTTGTCAAATATAAAAATAGGATATTAACAAAGCTGTTAAAAAGTAAATTTAAGATATTGCAATATTGTAAAATATTTCTTATAACTTTGCCAAGTACTTTTTTCAAATAAGTTTCAAAAAAACAAAATAAGTATACAAAAAATAAACAAAAAAAGTTTAAAATACAAAACAAAAAAAGCAAAATGTGTTGCGGATAGCTATGCTTTTATCTACCCTGACCTTTATAGATTTTTTTATAGTTCTTTGAGGATTTTAATTTAGAACTTTTACTTTTACTATGTATATTAGGTCTTGATATATGTTTATCTTCTTTTACAAGAACAGTCGTTTGCTTCGCCATATTAAATATAAAATTATTATTCCTAAAATAAACCACAAATAAACAAAGTAATTAGCCTTTTTATCTATTTGCTTTTCTTTAATGTTTTCTTTAACTGATGTTTTTATCTTACTATCAGTTTTAACGTGTTTTAACGTGTTTTCTGATAACTTAATCTTATTGTTATATAAAGTATTGCTTTTAGTTTTTTTATAGCTTAAAACAACGTTTTTATAAGTTTTACCTTCTACAATAAATTCCTTTAAACTATCTAAAGGTTTAATTATAATTTCATCAATATTTATAATAGTCTTTGTATTTGTTTCTGCAGTAGAATCTTTAACTTTATTTTCAGTTAATTCTATTTTTGTTTCAACTAAACTATCTTTTTTAATATCTGTTGTTTTTATATCTACTTTGCGCGATGCACACCCAATTAAAAATAAACTAACTAAAATAAATATGTGCTTCATAATTTCTTCTTCTTGTTAAACCTGCTACTTCTTTTTTATTTACTTTATTCCATTTTTTAAATTCTAATTCTATAGAAGTGTCATTGTGGTTTTTGTTTACTTTTTTTAATATAGTAGAACTTGCAAAGTTACCTGTTCCGATATTATATGCTAAAGAAACTAATGCGTTGAATTGATTTTGATTTAAAGGACTTGTTATTAGTTTAGAAACTGCACTTGCAAATCTATCTGCTATTGTTTTAAACATTTCAAATGCTTGTACTTTAGTGATTTCTTTATCTAACATAGTCACACGTTTGTTATCACTATAATATGTGTTCCCATATCCAATGGTAGGAATCTTTGCAGAACATAAATAAGGCTTTGCACTAAAACCTTCAAATTCTGTTATAAGCAAATAACCACTATTGTTGAGTTTCATTGTTCTTGTTTTTTTCCATTAGATACCATCTTCTTGCTGTATATCCTGTAGCTATTACAAAAGCTATTACTTTCATAATAACATCAACGTTTGCAAATGTAAACATAAAATATCCACCTGTAATAACTGATTGCCTTAAATCTAAAATGTATTGTTTCATTTTCTTAATCGTTCAACTATATTTGTAACTCCTTCAATTCCTATATAAGCTGTAGCAATAACAACCCAATCAGAAGAGGTTAAACTTTGGTTAAACAATCCAAAACAAGCAATAGCAAAAACTAATAATTTTCTGCTAATTAACTTGTTTAATATAACATCAAATTGTTGTCTGCTCATCGCTTAATAAATTAAAATCAATTTCTTTAATTGGCTCGCATCCTGCAAAATTATGCTTTGGATTATTAGGAAATATTTCGCTTTCAAACTTGTATTCAATATCACTCATAATATCATAAGCATATCCGTCAGCGTAAACAGGTGCAGTTACTTCTTTAAAGTCTGAATCATAAGTTCCATTAGTCAAAACAATTTTACCTATTTCAACAATAGCTTGAATTCCTTTTCCGTAAGCAAGTTGATTTTCTTTGTTTAAATCCTCAACCTCAATATAGACTCCTTTTTTAAGAAGT
>Ga0209088_10000436_pt1 | contig 29870 bp, 32 predicted proteins | sample S_140625_EF_Meta_FD_187324 | JGI IMG/M metagenome (GOLD analysis project Ga0209088, IMG submission 187324) | Freshwater microbial communities from Lake Simoncouche, Canada to study carbon cycling - S_140625_EF_MetaG (SPAdes) (version 2) | ecosystem: Environmental > Aquatic > Freshwater > Lake ... | reverse complement strand
AGCTGATGCTTCCAGGCGATGATCAAGCGGCTTGAGCAGATCGCCGCCCTGGTGGTGGCGGCGGGTCTGGCACTCGTGAGCTACTGGCTGTTCTTCAGCTGGGCCCAAGGAGGGGGCTCCCACAAGCGGCAGCTGCCGGTGCGCTCCGCCTTGCCACCCCCCCAGGGCCGACTTGTTGTTGAGCCAGCCCGGAACTCAAAGCCCTCCCCGCGCCTTGAGCAGCCAGCGCTTGGTTTCACTGTCATTGAGGCTGGCGATATGGTCGCGCACGTCCTCGGCACTGACGGTGAGTCCCTGGGAGGCGCCGATGGCCACGATCCGACCGAGGGCTCCACTGGGATCCTGCAGGGCTTGGCGAAACAGCGATTGAGTCAGCTCCGGATCACTGCTGATGCGGCGATAGAGCTCGGCTGCGTGGCCTGAGGAGGGGCTGGCGGTCATGGAGGACTGGACGCTGCACCGACCTTATAAAGGCATGGCCCCTGGTGGACTCGGGCTGGGGCAACGTCAGGGTTTGGGGGAGATTCAGGCGGCCTCGGGGCGACGTTCATCCGTGTCGCCATCCGTACCGCTGGCCGAGGCATCTTCCATGCTGCGGGCATCGAGGCAGAGCACTTTGCGGAGTTGGGCGTAGTTGGCGGCGAGGGCCTCCCGTCCTTCCTGTTGGGCGCCGTATTCGGCCCGCTGCAGGACGTGGTGCAGATGGGTGAGCAGGTAGGTGCTGATCACGGCGGAGACGAGCACATCACTGGGGTCGGCGGTGCGACGGCGTTGGGCACTGCGGGCCTTGGCGCCACGCTCCTGGGCGCTGCTGGGGTGCCGGGATTGGGTGGTGCGGGCCATGGGCGATCGCAGCGCGGGCGGGGCGAGTGGACTCACATCCACAAGCATAGTGCTGGATACTATCCTTGCCAGTCTCTGTACACTCCGTCGTAGCAGGCTGTCTCCTTCGGTCCGTGGCCACCCGTCAGACGTCATCGAGCGGACGGCCCAAGTCGCCCCGGATTCAGGTGGTGCTCCCGGAAGACCTCTGTGCGCGCCTGACCGTGCTGGCCGAGGCCGACTCCCGCACCGTCAGCAACATGGCCAAGGTGCTGATTCAGCAGGGCATCGAACGCCTGGAGCAGCTGCGGCTCCAGGACCCCGGCCAGGGGGGGCCTCCCGCGTCGCCCCAGGGCACCGATCGTTTCCGTGCCGTGCTCGAACGGCAGGAGCAGCGCCGCCCCCGCCGTCTGCGCGGCGTGCCGCGCCGGTTGAGGGTGCCGCGTCAGCCCTGAGGATCGGCGCGGACTCCCAGCACCGCCGCCCTGGAGGCTCCGGTCACGGCGGGGAGTCCCCCTGGATGGCGGCGGTGATGCCACCAGGCCAGCAGGGCGAAAACCAGCGCTTCGCGCTGCTGCTCCTGGATTCCCAGCTCCGCCAGGGCACGCACCTGCAGGCCGCGGCAGCGGCGGCGTAACTGCTCAATCATCAGGCCATTGCGAGCTCCGCCTCCTGCCACCAACAGTTCCAGGGGGCGCGGCTGGCGTTGGAGATCTTGAGCCACGACGGCCGCACTGAAGGCGGTGAGACTGGCCAGGGCATCCGCAGCGGCCTCCCGCTCGGGCTCCTGGCGGGCGGCGAGGGCCTCCAAGCGACGCTCCAGATCTGCGGCTCCGAACAGCTCCCGACCCGTGGACTTGGGCGGTCTGAGCTGGAAATAGGGCTCCTGCAGCCATTGGCCGATTAACTCCTCGTCGATGCGGCCGCGGCGGGCCCAGGCGCCATCGGCATCGAAACCCAGGGCGCCGTTGCTGAACCGCTGCACGGCCAGATCCACCAGGGTGTTGGCGGGACCGCAGTCCCAGCCCTGCACTGGCGCGGACCGATCCGGCCCCTGGGCCGGGGGCAGCAGGGTGAGATTGGCGATGCCCCCAAGGTTGAGCAGGGCCCGCCAGCCACCGATGCCCCCCAGCAGGGCCGCATCGGCCGGGGGCACCAGGGGCGCCCCTTGGCCGCCGAGAGCCAGATCGGCGCTGCGAAAATCAAAGACCACCGGCCGTTGCAGCCGCTGGGCCAGCTGGGGGCCCAGCAGCAGCTGCCAGCTGACCCCATGGCGGTCCGCCTCGGGGGGGCGATGCCAGACGGTTTGGCCATGGCAGCCCACCAGGGTGGCCTCACCCCGGGGGTCACAGGCCCGTGCCGCCTCCGCTTGGGCGTCCGTGATGGCCTCCGCTAGCTCTAACCAGGCGGCCGCCGCTAGGGGCTGGCCCTGGCCTGCCTCCACCAGCCGTTGTCGCAGAGGGGATGGATAGCTCCAGGCCGCACTGGCCAGGATCTGCCAACGGGGCCGATGGGGAGCACCACGGAACTGGGCCAGCACGGCATCCACCCCATCGGCACTGGTGCCACTCATCAACCCCAAGACCTTCATCGCCGCCTCGGGCCCGACAGGCCCGCCAGGACGTCGCAGGGTCCCATCACCACCATCAGATCGTTGGCTTTAAGCACGTGGGCGGCCGTTGGGTTCACCATGAGCTGATGCGGTGGACCGACCGCCAGCACGCTGACGTTGTAGTCCTTTCGCAGGTTGAGCTCCCCCAGGGAGCGCCCGATGAAGGCCTCGGGCACTCGGATTTCCTCGATGCTGTTGCAGGCGTCGATTGGCAGGCGCTCCAGCAGGTTGGGGCGCACCAGCTCCTGACCCAGGCGCAGGCCCTGCATTTTTGAGGGGAACACCACCCGATCGGCGCCGACGCGGCTCAGCATCTTTTCGTGGAGATCGCTGGTGGCGCGAGCGATCACCTGCCGCACCTGACTGCCCTGGGAGTCTTTGACGATCAAGGTGGCGGTGATGCTCGCTTCGATCGGGGTGCCGATCGCGACCACCACCGTGCCCACGTCCAGCACACCAGCGGCCCGCAGGGCCTCTTCATCGGTGCCGTCGACCACCCGCGCCTCCAGGGTGGGCTCCTGCTGCTGCAGGTCATCGATGGCCTTTTGGCTCTGGTCGATGGCCAGCACGTTGGCGCCGGAGCGCACCAATTCGCCGCAGACCGCGCTGCCGAACCGGCCGCAGCCGATCACCACGAAGCTGGTGGCGAGTTCGTTGTCCGCAGACCAGGGCCAGCGCAGGGTCATGGGCGCGGCTCGCGACGGAGGGGGGGCAGGGCGGGCCTGGACACCGGCATGACAGTCAGAGGTAGATCTCCTCGCGGGGAAAACCCACGCGATTCTGGGGCCTGGAGCCGTAGAGCGCCGACAGCAACAGCAGGATGCCCACCCTGCCCACGAACATCCCCACCATCAACACCAGCTGCCCCCAGCGAGTGAGCTGGCTGGTGACGCCCAGATCGAGTCCCACGGTGCCGAAGGCGGACACGCAGGTGAACAGGGTTTCGAGGAAGCTGATCGGGGTGCCCTGGTCCGTGGTGCTTGCCCCTGTCCCCGTCCCCAGACCAAGCAGCAGGGCCATGGCCAGCACAAACAACAGGGACGCCACGGTCACGGCAACGGCCCGGCGCACCACCCGCTCGGGGATGGCCCGATGGCGCACCACAACCTCCTCCTGGTCGTTCAGGGTGGAGCGGGTGGCGGCCAGCAGGGTGGCGAGGGTGGTGGTCTTGATCCCCCCGCCCGTGCCCCCGGGGCTGGCCCCGATGAACATCCAGGTGATCAGCAGCAGCAGGCCCCCATCGGAGATCGTTGTCGCCGAAAGCGGCATGGTGTTGAAGCCTGCGGTGCGGCTGCTGATCGACTGGAACAGGGCCACCTGCAGCTTCTGCCACCAGGCCAGGTGATGTCCCAGCCCATCACTGGCCAGGTGTTCGGTGAGCAGCAGGCCAGCGGTGCCGAGGAGGATCAACAGAACTGTGGTGCGCATCACCAGTCGGGTGTGCAGGCTCAGCTGGTTGAGGCGCCCCAGCCGGCGGCGATGGTGCCAGAGATCATTGGCTACCCGCCAGCCGATTCCCCCCACCACGATCAGGGTGCCAATCACCCCATTCACCACCAGGTTGTCGCGATAGGCCACCAGATTGTCGGCCCAGAGCCCAAAGCCGGCGTTGTTGTAGGCGCTGATCGCATGGAACAGGGAGGCCCAGAGGCGGGGCCCCCCCGCCGGGAGATCGGTGAATCCGAAGCTGTAGAGAATCACGGTGCCGGTGCCAATCACCACCGCAGCGATCAGCAGGATCTGATGGAAGGTGGGCCCGATGCCGCCCACGCCGAATTCATCCAGGGTGCGGCCCTTGTCGAGGCGATGGTGCAGGCCGGAGCGCCCCTGGACAAAGCCCTGCAGAAAGGTGGTGATCGCCATCAGGCCCAGGCCACCGCTGAGGATCAGCAGGGCCAGCACAACCTGGCCGGCCAGGGTGAGATCCGTGCCGATGGGAATGATCGACAGCCCCGTCACGGTGATCGCCGAGGTCACCGTGAACAGGGCCTCCCAGAGGCCCACCGCGTCGGTGGAGCAGAGCGGGCTGGCTAACAACAGAGTGCCGCCCGTAATCACCAGCAGGCCAGTGATCACGGTGAATTGCGGCACCGTCAGGGAGTGGCGCCAGTGCGCAGGTCCGCCCAAGGCTTCAGAGGTTGGGCTGGGGGGTGAGGCGCAGGTAGGGGCGGATTTCGGTGATGCCCTTGGGGAATTTGCTGCGGGCTTCCTCGGTGGGAATCGAGGGAACCACCACACAGTCTTCACCGTTGGTCCAGTTCACCGGGGTGGCAACTTGATGCGAATCGGTGAGTTGGAGGGAGTCAATCACCCGGAGAATCTCATTGAAGTTGCGGCCCGTGCTGGCGGGATAGGTGATCTGGAGTCGGAGTTTTTTATTGGGATCGATGATGAACACCGAACGCACGGTCAGATTGTTGAGGGCATTGGGATGAATCATGCCGTAAAGGTCACTGACCTTTTTGTCCCCATCGGCCAGGATGGGGTAATCCACGACCGTGTTCTGTGTTTCGTTGATGTCGCAGATCCAGCCCTGATGGCTTTCTGCTGAATCCACACTCAGGGCGATTGTTTTGACGTTGCGCTTCTCCCATTCGGGGCGCAGGCGAGACACTTCGCCCAGTTCCGTGGTGCAAACGGGGGTGTAATCGGCGGGGTGGGAGAACAGCACCACCCAGGAGTCACCGCCAAAGTCGTAGAGGTTGATCGGGCCGAGCTGCGAATCCTGGGTGAAATCGGGAACGGTATCGCCGAGTTGCAGGGCCATGGACAAGGAAGTCTGGTGCGCTTTGATGTTGGCACAGCCCCTCTGCGCCTGCCTTAGGTGGGCTCGTTGGCCGCCGGCCAGTGGTTGAGGTGGTCACGTAGTCGCTGCAGTCCAAGATCGGCGGTGGCGGACACGAACACCATCTGGGGCTCCAGGGCCAGGGCCCGATCCAGCGCGCCGGCGCTGCAGCGATCGATCTGGTTGCCCACCACCTGGAGCGGAACCTGGGCGTTCAGGGAGCTGAGGATCTTCCGGACGGTCTGCAGTTGTTCCGGCCAGGCCGGATCGGCCAGATCCACCACCACAAGCAGGCCATCGGCCTCCAGGGCCTCTTCGATCGTGGAGCGGAAGGCCTCCACCAGGGGCGGCGGCAGGTCGCGGATGAAGCCCACCGTGTCGGTGATCAGCAGGGAACGCAGCTCCTCCCCGTCTGCGGAGCGGAGGTTGAGGCGACGGGTGGTGGGGTCCAGGGTGGCGAACAGCTTGTTCTCCGCCAGCACCGCCGTGTCGGCACCGGCGCGGGTGAGACCATTCAGCAGGGAACTCTTGCCAGCGTTGGTGTAACCCACCAGGGCCACCCGCATCAGGCCCTGTCGGCTCTGGCGCAGCCTGGCCCGGTGCTCGCCCAGGCGCTGCACCTCCCGCTGCAGCCGTTCGATCCGGCGGGCGATGGCGCGCCGATCCTTCTCCAGCTGGGTTTCGCCGGGGCCGCGGGTGCCGATGCCGCCCCCCTGCCGCGACAGGCTTTGGCCGCGGCCGGTGAGGCGCGGCAGCCGATAGCGAAGCTGGGCGAGCTCCACCTGCAGACGGCCGGCGCCGCTGGCGGCCCGTTGGGCAAAGATGTCCAGAATCAGCTCGCTGCGATCGGTCACGGGCAGATCCAGCAGGCGTTCCAGGTTGCGCCCCTGGACGGGGGTCAGATCCCTGTCGGTGACCACCAGGCTGGCCCCCAGGCGGCGGGCCTCCAGGGCCGCTTCGCGCAGCTTGCCTTCCCCCCAGAGGGTTTGGGGGGTGAGCCCCTGGCGGCGTTGGCTCACCACCCCGATCGGTCGGGCGCCAGCACTGCGCACCAGGCCCTCCAGTTCAGCGATCTCCCGACCGGATTGGTCGCGATCACTGCCGGTCAGGGTCAGCAGCAGCACCCGCTCCGGGCCGGTTGTGGCCAGCACCACCCTGTCGCTGGCCACGGCCGGGGCCCCGGCGAGCTGCTCCGGGTCCCGGTCACAGAGGCTGCCCAGGTCGTCCTCCCCAAGGCACTGCCAGGCCTGCTCCCCGGCGGGCGCCGGCCCATAAAGCGCCGCTGGCCAGTGCCCACCGGCCTCCGCCTGGGGGCTGAAGCGCAGCCAGACCCGGGGCGCCAGGTCGAGGGCAACGATCGCCTCGCCGGCCCCCGGGGAGAGCTGGCGCGGCGTTGCCGTGGCGGTGAGCAGGCGCAGGGCGCTGCCCTGGCGCCGTGAGGATCCCGGCAGGCGTTCCAGCAGGCGGCCGGACTGTTCCAGATCTCCCACCCACAGCAAGCGGCCCAGCCCCCGGCCGTCCACCACCAGGCTGAGCGGTAGCTCCAGCCCGCGTGCCTCGGCCGCCAGCCGTTGCAGCGTGAGGCGATCGGCCACCGCATCGGCGGGATGGCGGCGGTGGCAGATCTGCTCCAACCGTCGCCGTTCCGCCGGCCTCAGCCCCGCCGTGCGGCCCGCCAGCACCCCCTGTCTCACGGTCGGCGCACCAGCAGGCAACGCAGTCCGGCGGCGCTGGCTCCCTGGGCATCCTCCGGGCTGTCTCCCACATGCCAGGCCTGATGGGGGGCGAGGCCCAGGCTGGTGAGGGCTTGGCGGAACGGTTCCGGCGAGGGTTTGGCGGCCCCCGCCCGGCTCGACACCACCACCGGCCCCAGCCAGTCCGCCAGTCCCAGCCCGACCAGCAGCCCGTCCAGTCGCTGGTCAAAGTTGCTGACCACCGCCAGCCGCAGGCCGCTGCTGTGCCAGGCCCGCAGTCGCTCCGGCACATCGGCGTACACCTGCCAGAGGGCCGGGTCGGCAAAGCGTTCGAACAGGTCGCTCCGCAGGGCTGGGGGGGCCGCCGGTCCGCCGGCGGCCTGCAGGGCTTCGTCGATCCGATCCCCCCACCACTGCCGTTCGGCCGTCAGCAGCTCAGCGCCGACCAGCCCCGGAAAGGCCAGCGGTGGCGCCTTGCGATAGAGCGTCGGGAAGTGCTGGTCAAGGCGGGCGGGGTCGATCGCGATGCCGTGCTCTGCGGCGGCGCTGGCATAGGTGGAACCCACTGAACGGCGGAGTCCGATCAAGGTGCCCATGGCGTCGAGCAGCAGGGCCCGGGGCCGGGGCCAGGGGCCGCTCATGGACGGCAGTCCGCCAGCCAGCCGGCCCCCACCCTGAGCTGGTGGGGCAGTCCGGGCAAGCGGGTGAGGTAGGCCAGGCGCCGCAGTTGATAGGCGGCCGGTCCGGCCAGGGTGAGGCCGGCGCCGGTGAGGCAGGCGTCGCCCTTCCCCAGGCTCAACATTTCGCCCAGATCATTCCAAACAAACGGGCGCAGCGGTTCGCCCCCACGGGCGCGCATGAGATTGGCGCTGAGCAGGGCGGCCTGCTGGAAGGCCACTTGGGCGGTGCTCGGCAGTGTTGGCTGATCCCCTTGACCCGGATCCGCCACCGGGGCTGGGCTGGCCAGGTCCCCTAGGGCATACACATCACTGTGGCCCAGCAGCCGCAGCTCCGGATCACAGCGCAGGCGGCCCCGGCTGTCGGTGGCGACGGAGGGGGTGATCACCGGCGGGCGAAAGCCCAGGCCGGCGGTCCAGACCACCCCCCGAACCGGCAGGATTTCGTTGGTGGCCGGGATCGAGCTCTCCGCCGAGGTTGGGGATCGCAGAACCACGTGGTCGGCTTCGATCGCCGCCACCTGGGTGTGGGTGCGGACGCGCACATCGCGGCGCTGCAGGGCCAGCTCGGCCTGTTGACGGTTGAAGGCTCGCCCCTGAGGAAGGACCATGGAACCCCTCTCGATCAGTTCGATCACGGCGCTGCCTTCCGCCAGATCAGCCAGCTTGCAGGCCAGTTCAACCCCGGTGGGGCCGGCCCCCACGATCGCGACGCGTTGTAGGGGGTGCCGTTGGTCTCGCAGCGCACGGAGCAGGGTCTGAAGGCGCTCCACATCGGCGAGGCTGCGGAAGCCCTGGCTGTGGCGCTCCGCTCCCGGCACGCCGAAGGTGCAGTCGCCGCCCCCACAGGCGATGACCAGGCTGGCGTAGGCCACCGGGCGCCCTGCGGCGGTATGAACGAGGCGGGCGGTCGTGTCGATCCGCTCCACCCGGTCCTGTAACCAGGCCACCCCGCGCCCGGCCAGCAGATCCTCGTAGGGGGGGGCGATTTCCCAGCGGCGGAGTTCGTCGCTCAGAAGTTCGTAGAGGAGCGGGAGAAACAGGAACCGTTCCCGGGGTTCGATCAGCAGGATCGGGGGGGGGGCCGGCTGTTGGCTCAGGGCCAGGGCGGTGTAGAGCCCTCCGAAGCCGCCGCCCACGATGACCACGGTCCCGTCGGGACAGGGGCCGGCGCTGGGGGCGCGCCGATCAGGGCTCGCGGCGGTGGGGGCGTCCATTGAGGAACCCTAACCAGGAGATTCCTCAAGACGGCATGATGGATGGATTGTGCCTCTGCCGGCCCGACAGAGCGTTCCTGGAATGGCCGCGATGCCCACCTCCGCCGCCGATCGCCTGCCCGCCGACCCGCTGCCCTTGAACTCCTCCCTTGGCCGGGATGACCACCCCCTGGATCTGGAGGCGGCCCGGGCTGCGTTGCTGCCCCTTCCCGCCCAACAGCGCCTGGTTTGGGCCCAGGACCACTTCGGGGATGGCTTCGCCCTCACCACCAGCTTTGGCATTCAGGCGGCGGTGTTGTTGCACATGGTGAGCGTGCTGCCGCAGGGCGAGTGCATTCCGGTGCTCTGGGTGGACACGGGGTACTTGCCTCCCGAGACCTACCACTACGCCGAGACCCTCTGCCGCCGCCTTCGCCTCAACCTGCAGGTGGTGCAGGCCGAGATGAGTCCGGCCCGCATGGAGGCCCTCCATGGTCGGCTTTGGGAAACCGGCAAGGTGGAGGATCTGGAGCTCTACCACCGCATCCGCAAGGTGGAGCCGTTGGATCGGGCCCTGGCCCGGTTGGGGGTCCGGTGTTGGGCCAGTGGGGTGCGCGGTAGCCAGACCGACCATCGTCGCGGCATGCAGCCCCTCGATTCCGTGCGGGGTCGTTGGTCGTTGAGGCCCCTGCTCAGCTGGAGCAACCGCGAGGTTTTCTATTACATGCAGGAGCACGACCTGCCCCAGCATCCCCTCTTTGAGCAGGGCTATTCCACGGTGGGCGACTGGCACAGCAGTGCCCCCGACGATGGTTCCGGCCGCGGCAGCCGCTTTGGTGGTCTCAAGCAGGAATGTGGCCTGCATCTACCGGGTTTGATGGGCGAGGGGATCTGAGGTGGGCCGCGGGGAGGCCCGCTGGCTGCTGATCGGCAACAGCCGCTGGCACTGGGCCGAACGCTGCGGGGAGCGGGTGGCCTTTCACCACGGTCCGCCCCTGGAGGGCCCCCTGCCGCCTCTGCAGGCCTGGGCTGCGGTCGGAGCGATCCCTCCGGCTGCTGAGCTGCCCAACGAACGCCGCCTCCGGCTGGATCAGGTGCCCTTGCGGGAGAGTCCGCCCTGGTTGGGGATCGACCGGGCCTTGGTGGGTTGGCAGGCGTGGCAGCGATGGCGGGCCCCCGTGCTGGTGGCCGATGCCGGCACCGTGCTCAGCCTCACCTGGGTGGATGGGGAGGGCCGTTTCCGGGGCGGACGGCTGATGGCGGGGGCGGGGTTGCAGTGGCGGGCGATGGCCGCAGGGACCAATGGCCTGCCGCCCCCGGGGGCCTCGGCTGTGGTCGATCCCAGCGGATTGGCCCTCTGGCCAACCACCACCGCCGAGGCCATGGAGGTGGGGGTGCTCCGGGGGTTGGCGGCGGCGCTGTCCGCAGCGGCCGAGGAGCGGCGGGCCCGCGAGCCCGGCTGCCGGCTGGTGCTGACCGGTGGGGATGGGGAGGCTTTGCACCCGTTGCTTGCACTGCCAGGGGATCCGCTGGGGTCGGCTTGGGAACTCTGTCCCGGCCTAGGACTGGAGGCCCTGATAGGGCTCAGGCCAGCCCCAGATCCGTGAGGAGGTCATCGGCCATGGACTCGGACTTCACCTTGCGATAAAGCTTTTCAATCCGACCTTCTCCATCCACCACCACGGTGTGGCGCATCATTCCCATATATTCCTTGCCCATGAATTTTTTGAGGCCGTAACTCTCGTAGGCCGTGGCCACTGGACAGGGCTCGGGATCGGTGAGCAGCGTGAACGGTAGGCTGTATTTGTCGATGAATTTAGTATGGCTGGCGGCATTGTCCTTGCTGATGCCAAGCACCCTGATCCCTTGGGCTTCAAACTGGCTCCAGCGATCACGAAAGTTGCATGCTTCTTTGGTGCAGCCGCTGGTGTCATCCTTCGGATAGAAATAAATCACCACCCGCTGGCCGCGCAGGGCGCTGAGCGTCACCGGCGTTCCGGTTGGGTCCGGGAGGGTGAAATCGGGGGCGATGTCGCCGATCTGCAAGGCCATCACGCTGGGGAACGCAAGCCCGCGGAGCCTAGGAGCTGCCGCTTCGGCGCCGCACGACCAGGGCACGATTTCGGCATGGTCGCTGCACAGGGCTGCCGTTGTTGGCCGGGCGATTCGCCGTGGCTACGGTGGATTTTGAGGTTCTCTGGTCTGCTGTTGTGCTGAAACGTTTGCTTGCCCCGCTTCTGCTGGGAGCCGTGGCCACCGCCACCGCCACCGCGATCACCCTGCCGGCGGCGGCGGCAGTGGATAACGACCTGCCCGTGCGCTGGAACACCGGCGGCGCAGTCTGGTCCACCAACCAGGACGCCTTCGCCACCTTCTTGAGCACCGGGGAGGTGACCGATCGTGGTTTGAAGGATGGCCTGGCCCGCTCCGGTTGGACGGCGGAGGAAATCCGTGCCGGCATGACCAAGACCTATGACGTCAATCTGGTGGGGGTGGCGCGGTTTCTGTATTCCGATGCGGGGGTGAAATTCCTGAAGCAGGCCACCCTCAGCTACTTCCCTTACTGGAGCATGAACACGTACGCCGTTCCGGCCCTGCGCTCGGCGATCGTCGCGGATGCCGCCGATGGCAGCATCTCATCGGCCGGAATCATGAAGGCGTTGCCCACGGATTTCCGCCTGGCTGATTTCTGCAACACCTATACCGGCCGCCAGAACATCTGTTCCGAGGGGCGTTGTCAGGAGGGCTCGGCCCAGTGCACTTCGCTGTTGTCCTGGTATGTGTTCCTGCCCGCCTGCATCCAGGCCAATCAGATCGTCACGCCTGCAGCGGCGGCCGCCACCACTCCCCCCCCCTCCGGCGTTCGCGCCCTGTGGTGAGTCGCTCATCAGGCCGGCGTTCGGTTCAGGGGAGATCGGCCATCAGCAGGGTGTGCTCCATCGGTTGGGGCAAGGTGCTGCCCCGCTGCGCCTGGAACAGCTCCTCGACTCGGCCTAGGGCCGCCGGGTCGAGGTGTCGGCTCAGCAGTTCCCGATAGCTCGTGGTTGGGGCTAACCAACGCTGAACCAGCCCTTCGCTCAGGGGGAGCTCCAGTCTCTCCTCCCAGCGCTCCTCACGCACGCGCCAGCCGCAGCCCTCCAGCCCCTCCCGCAGGGCCGTAGGTCCAGGGGTCTGCCCCTCCAACCAAGGGGTTTCCCACTTTTGGATCCCCTTCAGCTCAGCCAGGGCGGCAGCGTGCTCCCCAGGCTTCTGGGAGCTCCACAGCGCCAGCAGGCTGCCCGCCGGACCCAGCCTTGGCTGACTGCAGAGCATCCGCAGCTGGGCCTGGGGGGCGGCGAGGGCGGTGAGCGCCTCGAGCCAGGCCTGCACCACCGCGGGGGGACGGCCGCGGAACGGTTGACGGGCGGCAATCCACTCAAACCGCTCGCCGGGGGGGGGCATGGTCGTTGGGGCCAGGGCCCGAACCAGTTGCTCGGGGTGGTCTATGGCGACCGGCAGCAGGCGGGGCCGTCGCAGCTGATCCAGGACCTGCAGCTGGGCCTGCAGCCGCTCCAGATCCGCAGGGGTTTCCACGGTGATCACCACCTCCCCCTCGCTGGCGTTCTGCAGGGGATCCAGGGCCCACAGCAGGGAACGGGACTGCAGCACCAGCACCCGGTCCAGTCGCCGTAGGGGAGCCCCCTGCCAGAACCGTTGCCGCAGCCGGTCGAGCCGTTCCCCTTCCGCGGCGGCCTGGCGTTGCAACCAACGGCTCAGCAGGGGATCGTCGGGGCTGCTACTCAACTGATCGGGTTGATCCGCGGCGGTTTCAGCGGCGGCGGCCAACTGGGCTGCCCGGCGCTGTTGCAGCCGCACGCGCAATGCCCCTTCCCAGCCGAGGCTGCCCGGTTGCCAGAACAATTCGCCCTGCAGGGCATTGGGCAGGTATTGCTGGGCCACCCAATGTTCGGCGTAAGCATGGGGATAGCGGTAGCCCACGCCATCCCCAAAGGCCTGGCCATCCCGATGGGCATCCCGCAGGTGGGCGGGCACCTGCTGGCGATTGGCCTTGCGCACGGTTCGCACCGCGTCGAAAAAGCCCAGGGTGCTGTTGCTTTTTTCGGTGCCGGCCAGATAAAGCGTCGCCTGGGCGAGGGGGTAGAGCCCTTCCGGCAGCCCCATCCGTTCAAAGGCCGCGGCACAGGCCTCCACCACGACCATGGCCTGGGGATCGGCCAGGCCGATGTCTTCGCCGGCGGAGATCAGCAGGCGTCGAAAAATAAAGCGAGGGTTTTCCCCCGCCTCCACCATCCGCGCCAGCCAGAACAACGCCGCGTCCGGGTCCGATCCGCGGATCGACTTGATGAAGGCGCTGATGGTGTCGAAGTGGGCGTCCCCCTGTTTGTCGTAGAGCACGGCCCGCTGCTGAATCGATTCCTCGGCAATGGCCAGGTCGATCACGATGGCGCCGCAGGCGTTCGCTGAGGTCGTTTCCACCGCCAGTTCGAGGGCATTGAGCAGGCTGCGGGCGTCGCCGTTGGCCACATCGAGCAGGTGGTCGGCGGCCTCCGGGCTGAGTTCCACCCGGCGGTCGCCGTAGCCCCGTTGCGGGTCGGTGAGGGCGCGCTCCAGCAGTTGGCGCAGGTGCCTGGGCTCCAGGGGCTGCAGGCGGAACAGGCGCGAGCGGCTCACCAGCGCCTTGTTGACTTCAAAGAACGGGTTTTCGGTGGTGGCACCGATCAGGGTGACGGTGCCGTTTTCCACCCACGGCAGCAGGGCATCCTGCTGGGCACTGTTGAAACGGTGCACCTCATCGATGAACAACAGGGTGCGCAGGCCGTGCTGCCCCAGCCGCTGCCGGGCCGCATCCACTTCGGCGCGCAGGTCCTTGACCCCGGCGAGCACGGCATTGAGGGAGCTGAAGTGGGCCCTGGTGGTGCCGGCGATGATGCGGGCCAGGGTGGTTTTTCCCACCCCCGGGGGGCCGTGGAGGATCAGGTTGCCCACGCGATCGGCGGCGATCGCCCGCCGCAGCAGCCGTCCTGGGCCAAGGATGTCCTCCTGGCCGGCGAACTCCTCCAGGGTGCGGGGCCGCAGGCGATCGGCGAGGGGGGCAATCCGGGCCCGGTTTCTGTCCTCCTGGTGGCTGAAGAGGTCGTGACCGGAGGGATCGCTCATGGGAACGGGGCGGGAGCAGGGCGCCCGGTCGGCCAACGCTAGGGGGATCTCCTCGGGTACGCTCCGGCCCCAGGCCCATGCGCCGCACGGTCTTGAACGCGATGGTCCTGAGGCGATCTCGAACGTGGCGGCCTGCTTCTGGGGCCTCGGGCGGAAGAGGTGCGGGCCTGGTCCGGTGGCTGCCCTTAGTGCCGCTGCTGGGGCTTCTGGGCTGTCAGGCGCCCCCCTCCCGCTCCACCCCGCCCCTGACGAGGGTGCGGACGGAGGCGGTGCAACAGCAGTCCTTCGGCGAAAGCTTCACCAGTGTGGCCACGCTTGAGGCGGTGGAGGAGGTGAATCTCGCCAGTCAGGCGGGCGGGCGGATCAAGCGTCTGCTGATTCGTCAGGGGGATCGGGTGCGCGCGGGACAACTGCTGATGGTGCTCGACCAGGCCCAGGATCAGGCCGAGGTAGCGCGGCTGCGAGCGGAGGTGGAAACGAACCGCCTCAATGATCAACGCTATGACTATTTGGTGCGCCAGGGGGCGGAAAGTGCCATCCGTCGCGATGCCTATCACCAGCAGTACATCGCCTCCCGTCAGGCCCTGATCGCCAAGGAGGCCGATCTGCAGTTTCGGGATCTGCGGGCCCCGATCGACGGCAGCGTGGCCGATCTCCAGGTGAAGGTGGGCGATGTGATCACCGCTGGAGCGCCCTTCACCAGGATCATCCGTAACGATCGCCTGGTGGCCCGCCTGGAGGTGCCAGCTGTCTATAGCGAACGGCTGCGCTTGGGCCAGGTGGTCACATTGATGGATCCTGCCCGCGGCAGGCCCTTGGCCCGGGGGGAGATTCGATCCCTGGATCCTGGGGTGGCCACCGGCAGCCAGGCGCTGCTGGCCAAGGCGGAATTTACGAATCCGCAGGGGTTGTTACGCCATGGTCTCCGCACCAAGGTGCGGTTGGAGTTCGGTCAACAGGATCTGCCGGCGGTGCCGTTCACGGCCGTGACGCGAATGGCGGGTCAAAATTTCGTGTTTGTGTTGGGCAAAGCTGCTGATCTGCCCCCGGGGGCCGAACCCACTGGACCGTCTCCCCAGCGCCGCCTGGCGCCTGGCACGTTGGTGGCGTTGCAGCGGCCCGTCCAGCTCGGTGCCCTGCAGAACAATCGCTATCCCGTGCTGAGCGGCCTGGCGGTCGGAGAGCGCTTGATCACCTCGGGGTTGATCAATCTGAGCAATGGCAAGCCGGTTCGGTTGGACTGACGGGTGTTTCACTGGCAGGGATGACCGGGAGCCGTTGGCATCCTTCCGGTATCTTGCGGTCATACGTGCCAGACCTGTGCGGCATCCGAATCGGTCCAGTTCCATTGTGATAGGTCTGCTCGTCAGTGTTGCCCTGGCTGGATGTGGGGAAAAACCTGCGCCACCGGCCCAGCCTCCCCAGGTCAAGCTGATTAATCCTAGATCCTTTGTAATCCCTGAATCTGCGAATTACCAGAGCACCCTGGAGGCAATTCGTGAAGTGCGCTTGGCCCCGGAGACAGGGGGCCGAATTGTGGCGATGCCTGTGTATGAGGGGCAGCAAGTCCGTCCCGGGCAGCTGTTATTCGTGTTGGACCAGATTCAGCAAAGGGCCGAGGTGAATGCGGATGCAGCGGAGGCACGTAAAAACCGATATAATGCCGAGCGTTATATTTTCCTCAACCAACAGGGGGCTGTTTCAACGAAAGAGCGTGATTTTTACGTTACTCAGGCCATCCAAAGTCGTGATAAATTGCAGGCCTCTTTGGCAACGTTGTCCTATAAAAATGTTGTCGCGCCGATCCCCGGATACGTCGGTAATCTGAACTACAAGATTGGTGATGTGATTCAGGCTGGTGCCGTTGTCAGCAGCGTCATCGATAACAGCAAGCTCTGGGTGCGGTTGGATGTGCCTGGGGAGCTTGCTGATCGGGTGCGTCCAGGCCTTCCCGTTATCCTGGCCGGTGCCGATCCGCGGCGGCCGATGGCCCAGGGAGTGGTCTCCTTCGTGGCCCCGGCTTTGGATAAGCAGCGCCAGACCTTGCTGGTCAAGGCCGGATTTGATAATCCTGATGGCGCTCTACGCAACAATCAGCGCGTCAGCGCGACGTTGATTTTTTCGACCCAGCCGAAGCTGATGATTCCCTCCCAAGCGGTGTTGATGCAGGCCGGCAAGCCATTTGTCTTCTTGGCCGTCAGTGTGGAGGAGGCGAAGCGCCGGTTGGGACGCAGCATCGATCCGCCCCCGTTGCCCAACCTGCCCGTGGCGATTCAGGTGCCCGTGAGCCTGGGCACCATGCAGAACGGTGGCTTCCCTGTCCTCCAAGGACTTACGGCGGCTGACACCCTGGTGGTCGGCAACCTGGCCCAGCTCAGGAGTGGGATCTCCATTCAACCGGCCACTCCGATGCTGGGCACCCGATGAGTCTTTCCGATACCTTCATTAGACGCCCCGTACTCAGCACGGTGTGCAGCATCCTGATTTTGCTCGCGGGTCTCATCAGTTTGCCCTTGTTGCCCATTGAGAATCTTCCTAATATTGCACCGCCTACGATCCAGGTGAATGCCAATCTCCCTGGGGCCGATGCGGTCACAGTGGAAAATGCAGTCACCGGCCCCCTGGAACAACAGATCAACGGTGCCCCTGGGATGGATTACCTCACCTCGGTGAGCACCGCCGCAGGGGTGAGTCAGATCAATGTCTTTTTCAAGGCCGGAACTGATCCTGACATTGATCAGGTCAACGTCCTTAATCGGGTTCAAACGGCATCGGCTCAGTTGCCCCAGAGCGTCAATAATCAAGGTGTCACTGTTCAGCAGACGGCCAGCAGTTATCTGCTGGTTTATAACCTAACCTCTACGGAGGGGCAATTCGATCGTAATTATCTCAACGGCCTTTATCAGCTCAACCTCGCTTTCCCGCTCGCCCGATCCCCTGGCGTTGGCCAGGTCACCGTCTTTGGCAGTAGTGATCCCGCCTACAGGATTTGGGTGGATCCTCAGAAACTGACCCGCTTCAATCTGACGGTGCAGGATGTGATTGATGCCCTGCGTTCCCAGAACCAGATTGTGGCTGGAGGCACGATCGGGGGGCCTCCCTCCTCAGCCTCGAATCGGACCACGTTCCCAATTTTGGTGGAGGGAAATCTCAAGTCTGTTCAGGAATTTGAGAATCTCATCCTTGCCAGCGGTCCAGGGGGCGTGAATGCTGATAAGGGACCCGATGGAAGTTTGATTCGACTGGGGGATGTTGGTCGCGCGGAATACGCCTTTCAGAATTTCAACCAGGCGGCCGTCAATGCCCGTACAGGATTTCCCTGCGTCGGGTTTGGTGTCATCCAACTTCCTGGCAGTAATGCCATCGATACGGCAAAACAGGTGGATGCCGTTCTTAAAACCTTTGAGGCCACCTTGCCCCCGGGAGTGGTTCTAGAGAAAGTCTTCGATCAGACCGACTTCATCAATGCCTCAATCATGGGGGCCCTGGATGCCCTGCGCGATGCGGTGGTGTTGGTGCTGTTGATCATCTTTCTGTTCCTTCAGGATTGGAAAGCCACGATGGTCCCAGCCCTGGCGTTGCCGATCGCCTTGTTGGGGGCCCTGATTTTCGTCAAGGCGTTTGGTTTTTCGATCAATGAACTCACCCTCCTCGGCATCATTCTGGCCACCGGCCTGGTGGTGGATGATGCCATCGTGGTGGTGGAGGCGGTGTCGGCTCGGATCGAGTCAGGAGATCGACCGTTTGCGGCAGCCTCCAATGCGATGAAGGAGCTCACCGGCGCGATTCTGGCCACGGCCCTGGTGCTGCTGGCGGTGTTCGTTCCAGTGACCTTTTTCCCCGGTGCCACAGGGGTGATTTATCGGCAATTTGCACTAACTATTGTCTTTTCTATTGTAGTTAGTACATTCAACGCGATTACCGGAAAGCCCCTGCAATCTGCCCTGCTGCTCGGGGGCGGTAAGACTGATCCTAAAGGTTTGGCTTGGACGTTAATTGGAGGTTCCTTTGGCGCAGCCTATGGCTATCTCTTTGGTGGTTGGATCTGGTGCCTGGGTTTCGGCATCCTTGGTGCCGTCGTGGGGACATTTCTCCAGCCGATTTTCCGGGGCTTCAATCATCTATTTGAACGATTAGCCAAAGCCTACTCCCAACTTCTTGTTAAGGCCATTCGATTGCGACGTCTCATTGTTGCTGTGTTGTTGGGGGGCGTCGTGCTTGCCGGACTGGCGTTTGTGGCGATCCCCACAGGCTTCGTTCCCACGGAGGATCAGGGCTACGGCTTGGGAATTATCCAGCTGCCTCCCCAGGCCTCGCTGGAGGCCACGATGGAGGTGGCATCTGAGGCAAGAAAAATTATCTCTGCTGAAAAAGATGTGGTGAGTGGTGAGATGATCGGTGGGGTCGGATTTAATGGTGGATCTTTAAATCAAGGAATCTTTTTCTTTGGGTTGAAACCCATCGAAGAGCGCACCGCTCCGGATCAATCCGCCATGGCCATCATTAAGCGGATGAACCAGAACTTTAGGTCCATTCAAGGGGCCAAGGTTCTCGCCACTCCTCCAGCGGCCGTGCCGGGATTCAGCGCTCAGGGTGGATTGTCGTTCCAGTTCAACGATCTGAGCAATGGTGGCTACAGCCCTACCGATCTCTATGGGATGGCGTCTGAGTTGATTCGAAAGGCGCTTTCAACCGGTAATTTCTTTAATCTCTACACTCAGTTTGTCAGTGATGCTCCGGTCTGGAGGCTGATCCCCGATCGGGATCGCATGGCCTCTTTAAATGTTGACTTCGGCACGGCCATGTCGATTCTCAGTACTTTGAATGGCAGTAGTTTTGTCAATCAAACCTACGAGAATGGCCAGTATCGCCAGGTTTATGTTCAGGCCGAGGGCGCTGAGAGAGAGGTCGTTCAGGACCTCAATAATCTCTACGTTCCGGATAGTCAAGGCAATCAAATCCCCCTGGCAAATGTGGTGAGCCTCCGTCTCGATAGCGCCCCGCCAATTATCAATCATTACAATCTTTATCGCACTGTCCTGATCCAGGGGATGCAGGATTTTACGAAGAGTAGTGGTGAGGCGATTGATGCTTTGATGTCCACTTTCAATGAGCTTAATCTATCCAACATCGGATCGGCTTGGACCTCGATCACCCGCTCTGAGGTGGCGGCGGGCTCCCTGGCAGCACTTGTGTTCGCCTTGGGAATAATTGTGGTGTATTTGGTGTTGTCAGCCCAGTACGGTAGTTATATCGATCCCTTGATCATTCTGATGACCGTTCCCCTGGCCATGCTCGGGGCCCTGTTGTTCTTGGTTTCAATGCGCCAAGCCAACAATGTTTATGCCCAGGTAGGGCTTGTCACCCTGATTGGCCTGGCCGCTAAAAATGGCATCTTGATTGTCGATTTGGCCAACCAGCGGATGGAGGCTGGCCTGCCTGCGGCCGAAGCTGTTAAGGGGGCCGCCGAATCCCGACTTCGGCCGATTTTGATGACGGCCTCCGCGGCCCTTTCGGGATTTTTTCCGCTGATGGTGGCCAATGGAGCCGGTGCCTTGAGTCAGCGCTCCGTGGGTTCGGTGATTTTTGGTGGTTTGTTGGTGTCCACGGTCACCAGCTTGATCGTCGTGCCGGCGTTCTACGTCCTGATGAAGAATCTGGAGACATCCTGGTTCCCCGCCAGTCAGCAGACTGAGCCGGTGTTGCCGGAAGCGTTGGACTCCTGAGATGCCACTTCCCAAGCCCCCCGGCTATCGCCCCCGCCGCCAGCGGCGCACCGATCATCGGCGCATTGTCTTTTCAGCCCTGCTCTGCATGCTGATGGCCTTTGTCGTGTTGATCCTGCTCAACCGGGCCGCCCAGGTGCCCGGACAGCTCTTCAGGGTGTATCCGTTTCACGGGATGGCTTTGGTGGTTCTGGGGGCAGGGTTCTGCGGCGCTTGGGGGGAAACCATGCGCCAAATTAGTCTCACTCACTTGGGCGATCAGGATGAAGGCCGCCGCCACCGTCGCTGACGCTTGATAGGACGTTCCCTGGGAGGCCCAGCGATCAGGTGATCACGGTTCAAGTGATCACGGTGGGGCGCTCCATGCCGGTGCGGGTGCGGATTTCGGCCAAGGCGTCAATGGCATGGATCAGGTCGGCCAGGGCCGCCTGGGGATCCTGATGCAGGTTGCCGCTCGGGGGGACGTAGCTCTCCAAATACACCCGCAACGTGGCCCCCTGGGTGCCGGTGCCAGAGAGGCGCAGCACCACCCGGCTGCCGTCATCGAGCAGTAGCCGCAGGCCCTGGCCGATAGTGATCGAGCCGTCCACCGGGTCGGTGTAGGCGAAGTCGTCGGCGGTGGCGATGGTGCGGCCGGCGAAGGGCTGGCCCACCAGGTCCGGCAGCATGGCCTTGATCCGGTTGTATAGGCCGTGGGCGGCATCGCTGGCGATGGCCTCGTAGTCGTGGCGCGAGTAGTAGTGCCGGCCAAAGCGGTTCCAGTGCTCCGCCATCACCTCGGCCACCGAGCAGCCGCGGACCGCCAGGATGTTGAGCCAGAACAGCACCGCCCAGAGACCGTCCTTCTCACGGATATGGTCACTGCCGGTGCCGAAGCTTTCTTCGCCGCAGAGGGTGATACGGCTCGCATCCAGCAGGTTGCCGAAGAATTTCCAGCCCGTGGGAGTTTCGAAGCAGGCGATGCCGAGGCCCTCGGCCACCACATCCACGGCGGCGCTGGTGGGCATCGAGCGGGCCACCCCCGCCAGGCCCTTGGCATAGCCCGGCACCAGGGTGGCGTTGGCGGTGAGCACCGCCAGGCTGTCGCTTGGGTTCACGAAGCAGGCCCGACCCAGGATCATGTTGCGGTCGCCGTCGCCATCGCAGGCGGCGCCGAAGGCGTAGTCGTTGCCCTTCAACAGCAGGTCGGCCAGCTCAGCGGCATAGGTGAGGTTGGGGTCGGGGTGGCCCCCCCCGAAATCCTCCAGGGGGAGGCCGTTGCGCACCGTGCCCGAGGGGGCGCCGAGCAGCCCTTCGAACAACCGGCTGGCGTAGGGGCCGGTGACGGCATGCATGGCATCGAAGGCCAGGCGGAAATCGCTTCTGAGCAGGCTGGCGATCCGATCGAAATCAAACAGCTTCTGCATCAGGGCCACGTAATCGCTCACCCCATCAATCACCTCCACCACCAGGTCGCCGATCCGCTGCTCCCCCGGTTGATCGAGGTTGAGGGGTTCGGCCTCCGCGATCCGATAGCCCTCCAGGCTTTGGGTGGCGGCGTACACCGCATCGGTGAGGGATTCGGGGGCCGGGCCGCCGTTGGCGCCGTTGATCTTCACGCCGAAGTCGCCTTCGGGGCCGCCGGGGTTATGGCTGGCCGAAAGGATGATGCCAGCGATGGCGCCGCGACTACGGATCAGATTCGAGGCGGCTGGGGTGGAGAGAATGCCGCCGGTGGTGGTGATCAGCCGGGCCACGCCATGGGCCGCCGCCATGCGGGCAATCACGTCGATGGCGCTGCGGTTGCCGTAGCGGCCGTCTCCCCCCACCACCAGGGTGCCGCCGGCCACGCCGGGGATCACCCGCAGGGAGGCCTCGATGAAGCTTTCGAGGTAGTGGGGTGTCTGGAACTGAAGGCTGCTTTTGCGTAGCCCGGAAGTGCCGGGTTTTTGGTCGGTGAAGGGCTGGGCGAGCGTTACGGAGCGGATGGGGCTGGGAGTCACGCTGCTGCTCATCGACAGGGCCCGGTGTTGGGGCACCAAATTAGCCCTCGCCGATCGAGGCTTCCCACCCCAGTCATCCCCCTTCCCCGTCCCTAACCTCGAACCATGGCGATCCTTCTCCCGACCCTGCCCGACGCGCCGTGGCCCTGTCCCCGCCGGGGTGGTCTGAGCCTGGTGCTGGCAGGACTGGTTCTAGGACTGGGTGTGCAGGGGCGCCCAGCGCAGGCCGGCCCACCTCCCTACTCCGACGCGGTCCGCGGTGGGCGCTTAGCCGCCCGGGCCGTGCTGGATCAGGCCGGGGCGGAAACCTGCCTGCGCGGCAAGCTCACCCGGGCCCTGCTGGAGCTCTCAGCCAGCTGTGAGGCCGCCGGTGAACGGAACGGCCTTTGCAGCCTCGCCGATCGGGCCGTCGTGGTGACGCCGATGGACCTGCCGTTCATGGCGGCGACGGCCCAGCAGCTGCTTGACCTCAGTGCGGCGGAGACGGAGCCAGGTGCTCCGGCCGGCTCGACCCGTTAAACGCCCGCCGTTCCTCTCGCCCTCAGGGGGTGCCCATGGGGGCCTGCCCCGCGGAGGCTCCGGTCGGTTTCGCGGTGCTCGGCGTCACCGGCCGCCGGCAAAACACCGTCACATCCTTGGCGGCCTGGTCGATCGGGTCGCGGCGCGCCAGGCTGTTGGCTGGGGCCACGGTGGCCTTCTGCCGGATGGTCCAGAGCACGTCCTTGCAGCGCGCCGACAGGCGCGGGTGATCGAGCAGGGGATCGGCCAGGCTGCGGGCCTTGGCGCAGCTGGATTCCGTGTTCTCCCGACCGCAGGCCAGGGTGATTAGCTGCAGGTTGCGGAAGGTTTCCGGCGGCGGCAGGCTGGGGTCCGGGGCCGCCGCCAGGGGCAGGGCGGCCAGCAGCAGGGAGCCCGCGGCCACCATGAAGGAAGCCGTGAAGGCAGCCGTGAGGGAGGCGAGGACCCATGGGGGCTGGAAACGGGGGCGGCGGGGCACGGGCGGACGTCCCTCAGGGGGCAAGGGGTTCCATCATGCTGTCGGCGGCAGGCTCAGGGCAGGCCATCGCGCAGGATCCGCTGCTGGCCCAGCCAGTGGTGCGCCAGCAGCGGACCGCTCCAGGGGGCGCTCAGGGCCAGGACCTGCCGGAGTCCCGCGTGGCGGCGCAGCAGGTCCGCGCGTTGGGTTTCCTGGTGCTGCAAGCGCTGAATCACGCTGATTTCCGGTTGGCGTCGCTCGGCGATGCGGGCCACGGCCGCATCGATCGCCAGCGGTTCTGTGGGGGTGGCCCGCAGGGCCGGCAGCAACAGCTCCGCCGCCACCTCCGCATCGCGGAGCGCCATGGCCAGCCCCTGGGCCCGCAGGGGGCTGAGGGGATGGGCGGCATCCCCGAGCAACAGGAGTCCGGGTCGATGCCAGCGTGCACAGCGACCTACGCGCACCGGCAGCCGCACCGGCCCGGTGATTGCGGAGAGCGGCAGGCGGCGCAGCAGGTCCGCCAGCTCCCTGGGGCTGGCGCGGGCCCAGCGCTCCGGCCAGGGCAGGGGGCTGGACGGCATGGACTCGTCCTGCGAAGGGGCGGGGATGGCCCAGCCGAGCTGCAGGGGGCCGGCAGCGGAGCGGAATAGGGCGAAGCTGCCGCCGTCCCCCACGAGGGTGGCGAAGCGCTCCCCCACCCACTCACCCAGAGCGGCGCTGGCGTCGCTGTCCGCCAAGCGGAACCAAAGCACGTCAAGGGGAGAGGGGAGGGCCTGCAGGGGCAGGTCGGCCCATGGGCGCAGGCGCGACGCCCGACCATCGCAACCCACCACCAGGTCGGCGGGCAGGGTGGTGCCATCGCCCAGGGTGACTCCGGTGATGCGGGAGTTGGCGGGGGTCTGGCCTGGTTCGAGGACACCCTCAGCACGGCACAAACCGGTGACCGATTGGCCTGGATACCACTGGCAGGTAGGCGCCTGGCGCGCTATCTCCACCAGGGCGGGTAAAAACGCCTCCTGATCCACCAGGGTGCAGGGATGGGCGCTGCCCATCGGCTCGTCCTGTTCGAACAGCAGGCGGCCATTGACGTAGAAGCTCCAGGCGCCAAGGGGACGCTGCGGAATGGAGGCCGCCAGGGGCCAGAGGCCCAGGCGCTCCAAGACCGCCACGCCGCTGGGCATCAGCGCTTCGCCTCGAAACTGGCGGCTGAAGGTCGTGCTGGCTTCCACCAGCGCCACAGGCACGTGGGCTCGGGCCAGCAAAACGGCGAGGGCCGCCCCGGCGGGGCCCGCTCCGACGATCACCACCCGTGGCGGGCCGGGCGTGGGGGCGCTCAGGTGAAGGAGTTGTAGTTGGGGATCGAGTCGTGCTGGGTTGGGTTTAAGCCCAGCAGAGAATGTTTCTTGTCAAGGAGATAATTCACCAGCTCCTGCTGCAGAGTCAGCAGTTCATTGGTGCAGCCTCGAAACGCGGCCCGGTGTCGAATCTCATCGTGTCGGGTATGCAAATCCCGCAGCATCAGATTGATGGCATCGAGATGGGGGGAATGGGCGCGGGTGGATGGCACCGGATCCATCGCGTTCGGCTCAGGCGGATGGCCGGATCGTAGTCCCCACCGCAGGTGCCTGGCCCGCACCTCGGCGGCTGCTGCGGGGCAGGGCACCAGAGAGGAAGGCGCAGCTGGCCGCATAGAACAGTGCCGAGATGGCGATCGGGGTGCGCAGTTGGGTTGGCGTGAGGCCTGCGTTGGTTCTCACCCGTGGCCAGCCGCCTGAGGTGGGGCATTGGTGGAGGAGGTTTTAGTCATTGCCTTCCTCATGGGTTGAGGAGTTCCTCGGCCCACCCCGTGCTCTCCCTCCAGCACCGGCGGCGGTGGGGATGGCTCGTGAGCTCCAACAGTTCCACCTGATTCAGGGCGATGCGCAACAGCTGGAAGTGATCCGGCAGCGGCGATCCATCTGGAAGCCGCTCGGGGAAGGCTGCCTCGGAGTTGAAGGGCTCCCCGGGCGGGGGCCATCCCCACAAGGCGCGCCCACTGGGGGAGAGCATCTGCCAGTGGCGTTCGCGCTCCCTCTGCTCCTGTTCAAGCGACAGGGTCTGGAGGCATCCGCGTAGGCGGAACTGCGAGCGGGCACGGGGTAGCAACCAACACAATTCCACTGCAGGTTGGTGGACCAGCTCGGCGGGCTTGGCACTGCGGCCATCGGTGAGTAGATCCAACGCTGTGGCGCCAGCCCAACCCCGGAACACCAGGGTGCGCACCCTTGGTGTGCCATCGGCCGCCACCGTGGCCAGCTGCAGCCAGCGGGCCTGGGGAGAGCGCCCCTCACGCTCTCGGGCACCTCTCAGAAGCGGGCGCCAAGGCGGAAGCGCATCAGGCGGGCTCATCAGGGTCCGAGCGTGGCGAGTGAATACCTCCAAAGTCCATCACCACCGCTGGCGGTTGAGGAGAGAGTTGCTGAGCAGCGGCCTCAAGAAACGCCACCAGGATGGTGATCAGCAGGATGTAGTCCCGTGCGCACCCGTCGCAGGGTATGAAGGGCCTGCTCCACCGGCGGCTCGATCAAGCCAAGCCGAGCGGCCTGGGCGATCTGAAGCTGGTCCCGTGCTGGCGGGTTCACCCGAGCAGGTCCTCCACAAACTCCGAGCAGGTATCGCCGCTGGTGATCAGCAGGTGATCCCGGGCGCGGGTGCAGGCCACGTAGAGCAGGTGGCGTTCGGTGGCCACCACTTCATCGAGGTCGCTGTCGTCGGTGATGGCCTTAATGCGCTCCGCATTGGGGATCACGTCTTCATCGCAGGCCATCACGATCACGGTCCGGAACTCCAGGCCTTTGGCCAGATGCATGGTGGAGAGGGTGGCCTTGCTACCGAGGCGCATGGCCGAGGGTTGCAGACGCTCGTAGGACAGCTCAGCCAACTGCAGCGCTGATTCGGCGCGGGTGATTTCGGCCTCGCTGCGCACGAAGATGCCGAATTCCCTGGGGGTGAGGCCTTCGCTGCGGTGTTGCTCAATCCAGTCCGCCACCTGCTCGGTTTCGCTGTCGGTGTCGTCGCACTCCCGGATGTCGGGCTCCGGACCGTTGAAGATGGAGATGGCACCGCGGCGGTCCTGGACGTTGCCGTCCACGTCGCGGGATTCCGGATCGAGCAGCTGATCGGCTTGGCTGCGGATTTGGTGGGAGGTGCGGTAGTTGATGCGCAGGGTGCGCGAGCGGCCGCGGATGTCCACGCCGTATTGGGTCCAAGAGAACGGCTGCTGGAAGATGCGCTGGCCGAGATCCCCCGCGAAGAACAGGGCATCGGTGCTGGTGCCCGCCCGTGCGGCCAGGAACCGGAGCTGGCCAGCGGTGATGTCCTGACATTCGTCCACCACGAAGGCCTCGCCATCAGGCTGGGCTCCCCTCTGGATCAGGCGATGGAGTTTGTCCTGCAGTAGGGCCGCTAGGGGCTCGGAGAAGGTGGTCAGCAACACCCTGGCTTCGGGGTTTCTGCGAGCCGGATGAACGGCGCGGTGCAGGGCCATCACGGTTTTGCCCGTACCAGCAGAGCCCTGCACGCGGGTGGGGGCATGGAAGGAGCGGCTCACCCAGTCGGACTGGCTGGGGTGAAGGAAGACGATCCAGCGCTCCCAGGGGTAGTCCAGTGCCCTAGCCAGCTCTTCGGTGCCGGTGAGCACCCGGAAGCGGCGCTGGGCGTCGGGGTGCTCGTAGGGATTGCTCTGGTCTGGCGGCCTTACCTCCGGCTTGGTGGGTGTGGTGCCAGTCGCCAGATCGATGATCGCTTCGGCAGCCTCACCGGGGAGATGGGAGGCGATCACCAGCAGCATGTCGTCGTCCGCCGTGCGGACATCAGGGATCCACTCGGAAGGAACGCCGTAGCTCAGCAGGTCGGCTTCCGTGAGGTTGGAGAGCGGCCGCTTGGGCTCGGGATTGGTCGCTGCTTCTGCGGGGATGTGGAGGGGGATCTGAATCTCGCGAACCGTTTCGCGGATCTCCACGATCTGAGCGGCGCCGGTGATGGGATGGGTTTCGATCTTTCGCCGCGAAGCCCAGTCGTAAGCGGGATCGTGATGGTCGACCTAGCCGAGTACGACGCTGCTCTCGACCCGATGGACAATCAGGCGGATGTCACGGCTGGCACGGGCTGACCAGAAGTTCTTGTCCTTGATGTTGTCGAGACGGTGGCATTGCAGACCAGGGTTGGCGGAATTGATTTGTAGCTCGAAGGCGGCGAGCTTGGCAGCTTTCTGCTCTTCTCCACTGAGCTTCTCAAGGCTGGATTAAACGCTGTCGGCGAGGAGGAAGGCGATGGGATCAAGATGGCAGCTGCTGCTACCAGATGCAGTGAAGGTCTGGCAGAGCACGGAGCTTTTCATCAGCGGTGATCAACGGCCAGCCACCGTGAAGTGCCGTGGCCGCGATCAGGCGATCAGCTGGATCGCCATGCTGAAACATGGAGCTGCGGGAGAGAACAGCGATATCAGCCGTGATTGGCAGTACCTGCAAACGAAGGGCCTGCAGCAGCCGTGAGAGATAGTCAACAGGGCTTACATCGCCTGGAAGCTGAAGGCGGCCGCGATCGATCAGGAGGGCCAACTCCCACAGCGAGATGTCGGCGATGGCCAGCTGGCCCTCTTGCCGGCCTTGCTCCAGGGCTGCGGCGGCACTGACGCTGAGGCGCGATGGAGCATTGGCCCAGAACAGAGGGATGTGGGTGTCACAGATGATCCGCATCACCACTCCACTCCACATCCGGGATCCCTTGGACCACATCGATAAGGGAGACGCGATCACGCAGATCCAGCAGCCACTGTCGGGCATCTTCGGCAGGGTCCCGCTCCGGAGCGATGCGGGCAATGATTCGTCCGCGGGATGTCACCTGCAGCTCTTCACCAGCCTGAACGCGCTTGAGGAAAGCAGGCAGGTTCTGCCGCAGATCGGAAACGGAGACGAGGGCCATGCCCAACACTCCTATATGTACAAACTGATTGTACGTGAGCAGCGTGGTGAAGGCCTGGTGCGAGGGGGTGGATCAATCCTGACCACGACCCACCTGGCCCGCTTCCGCCACTTCGTCTTCGAGGCGGCCGTGGCGCAGCAGTTCCAAGGGGGTGGAGCCGCCGAAAACCGGATGGGGCTTTTGCAGCCAGCGGGCCTTGGCCAGGTTGGAGACCTGCAGGGCCTGCAGCACCAGGGCCCGGCCGTCGATCACACCGTTGGGGCCATCGGCGTCGAACGGCCAGAGGGGGAAGCGCCATTTCCCCTGATCAAGGATCCCCAGCAGGGTGCCGGCCCTGAGGCGGTCGTGCACCGTCTGGCGGCTGCCGGCGGCGAGGAGTTCGGTCACCTCGGCTGTACCGATGGTGCAGGCCAGGAGCTGATGGCGGAGGGCAAAACTGCGCCGGAGTGCTTCGAACTCGAGCTGGGCGGCATTGGAGGGGGGCCCTCCCAGCCATTCGGCGAGCGGGCCGTCTGCTTTGGCGGCAACGGCACCTTCCCGCGGGGCCACAGAGGTCAGCGCCTGCAGCAGTGCTGCCTGGGCTGGAGGATCGAGCGGCGCACGGCGAAGCTGATCGAGAACAGCGGCCTAAAACTCAGCTTGTGGGGTCATGAGCTGCGCCAAGAACCTTGCTCTGGCCAGGCCCTGATCGTAAGAGATGTAAGGGCGTGGGATGTTGACCGCTCGCTAGGGAGCGAAGCAACTTCAGTGGCTGGAGCGCGCTTAGAGTCAAGCCATAGCGGAGGTTTGCAATGCCAACGCGCAGCATAAATGAGCTCGAGATAGGCGAAATTCAAGCCATGCTTGAAAGTAAGCACTGGGACCCTCCTGTTCACTCCTGGCGAGTGGAGAGCGACCTTGATTCCCTTGGTGATCAGGCGCTTTGGGATGGTGATGCTGAGCAACCTCTCAAGGTCTGGTATGCCTAGGCCAAGGCGGCCAGTTGGAGTGATCCCAAGAAGATCAAGGCCATGTTCGCAAGCGCCAGTTTTCTCGCCAACAACAGGGTGGTGTTCAACATCGGTGGCAATAAGTACCGACTTATCTTCAAGGTTCAATGCGAACTCAAGGCGGTCTTCATCCGCTTTGTTGGCAGCTACACCGAATACGACAAGATCGACGCTTCAATAGTCTGAGACACGCCATGCAACCCATTAAACCCATTCACAACGAAGCCGATTACGAGCTTGTGCTTCAAGACATCGACCGCTGCCTGGATGCCGCAGCAGGCAGCCCTGAAAGGGACCGACTTGAGGTTTTGACAGTTTTGGTGGACGACTATGAGGCCAAGCATTACCCCATCAGCTCAAGATGTGATCGGCAGTAGCGGACGCATTTCAGAGGTGATTAACAAACAACGCCCGCTGATGTGCTGATCAGCAGCACAGGAGAGGGGCGTGGCCGCCAGATCCAGCCGTTCCCCGGTGCGACCAACGGCCACCCAGCGGCGGCCACCGCAGAGGCGGCGCCCGCGCAGGCCGTGCCTCGATCGAGGCAGCACTGCCTTTGCTGCCGCTTTTGAGGCATGATGCTCGGAGATGGTGTGAGGGTCGTGGAGGTACAGGAGCTCACGAGTGCGACGGCCGGCGGGGTCAACGGGAACCTGGTGCTGCGTAAGGCGCTGCAGCGCGCTGGGGAGGAACTGGGGCTGTCGGCCCAGGAGACGGCCCAGGCGATCGGCAAAAGTCGCACCTTTTTCGAGCAGGCACGGGCGCAGGGTCGCATCGATCTGCACACCCAGCGGATGCTTGCCTTGGTGCTGCGCCTGCATCGCAGCCTCTCGGCCCTGGTGGGCGACGACACCGAGCTGATGCGGCACTGGATCCACACAGCCAACCGCCATACGGGAGGCCTGCCGCGGGAGCAGCTGCAGGATCCAGAGCAGCTGGTGGAGCTGGTGCACTACCTCGATGCCATGCGTGGCCGGCCGTGAGCCAGAGAACCACTGTGGATCTCAAGGCTCTCGCCCAGCTGGATGGAGTGGTGCTGCGGCTTGTGGAACAACAGGGCGCCCAGGCCACCCGCCGGACGACGGACAGCCTGGATGAGCAGGCCTGGCTGGAGGGCTTTCTGGAGGCCAGCAAGCCAGAGCTACCCAGCGCCGAGGAGTGCGCGATGCGGCATCGTCTGCTGCTCACTCCCTTTCGCTATCGGAAGCGCCACGGATCGCGGTTTGCCACACGCTGGGAGCGGGGGTTGTTCTATGGATCCCGCAGCCGATTCGGCTGTCTGCTGGAGGGGG
>Ga0209088_10000433_pt1 | contig 29917 bp, 44 predicted proteins | sample S_140625_EF_Meta_FD_187324 | JGI IMG/M metagenome (GOLD analysis project Ga0209088, IMG submission 187324) | Freshwater microbial communities from Lake Simoncouche, Canada to study carbon cycling - S_140625_EF_MetaG (SPAdes) (version 2) | ecosystem: Environmental > Aquatic > Freshwater > Lake ... | reverse complement strand
AAACCAGTAGCTTAATCCTAATTTTGTAGCAGTAGTAGTTACGGGCACTTCCGGCAACAGGAGGCGCTGACTAGCAGGGTGCAACTCCCTCGGCTACATCTATTTTGAGAGCCACATCGCCTGGATACTTCCTTTGGTAACAAAGCACTAGGTCCTGCAACCGTGGCTCTCCCTTATACTAAAACACATTGACGTGTGACTGCGTCATTATTAAATAGTGAAAGGCCTGTTAAAGCTACAGGACATCAGTGTGTTTTGTTATAAGATTTATAGGGGGAGTGTGCATAGCGGCCCATGGCCTACGGTGCCTACTCTTAAACAACAGCAGAGCAGTTACGCAAAAACCGTGACGTAAGACTTGGAGCCACTCCTGTGCCCCTTAGCAAAGAACGTTCCGGGTGTCTCCGGATAGTGTGACCCACACGATGAGAAGTAGTGTGACAACTACGGGTGGTAGTCTTTGAACCCAAAGGCCGCTAGCAATGCGAGAACGGTCCCTGTCGGGAAGCGGGTGGAAGGTGCGTGTGAGGGGTATGATAGCGTCATATCTTTCTGTACTATAATTACCGCCGGGGGATGCAGAGCATATTGAAGCACATTAAAGATAGGGTCGTAGCGGTTCATTGAACCTTAGTACATACCAAGGTAGTTAGTGTGTTTCAATATGCTTTTGGGGGTGTAGCTCAGTTGGGAGAGCGTTTGGTTTGCAACCAAAATGTCGCAGGTTCGATCCCTGTCACCTCCACCAAATTTTACAAGGAGAAAATTATGTCAGATGGCGGTAAAGGTGATTCTCCTCGCCCATTTAGTGTAGACCCAAGTACTTTTACCAGTAACTGGGAAGCAACATTTGGCAAGAAGAAAACCGAAGGTGAGAAACAAGCAGAAGCTTTTCTCAAAGATGAATATTACGATATAGATGACCAGAATGGACCCGCAGATTCGGTCCAAGGTGGATAAGTATGGTGAAGAAATATGTTACATTTAATACAAAATCTCACTGATAGGTTTATTGATTTTTTAAATCACGATCCTGTGCGTCCTCATATACCACACAACGAAAGAGTTGGTAATAACAAAGATGTCTTTGTACTAAGAAAAACAGATAATGAGGCACAGGCCATCACTTGTGTGAGTTACCAAAATTCTATTCCAACATCAGAAGGCGAGCTTTTTGAATCGGGAACAAGCGAACCAGATGTAGCAGTATTTTATACCATATGGAGTTATGCTCCGGGAGCAGGCAGACAGTTAATTTTTGATGCAGTAAATCATATCAAAGAAACTAGACCCAGCGTAAAAACATTTGTTACACTAAGTCCAAAGACAGAAATGGCACGTAAATTTCATTTAAAAAATGGTGCTATAGTTTATAGAGAGAATACTGAAACTACAAACTATAGATATTTAGAATAACGGGTCGTTAGCTCAGTTGGTAGAGCGTCTGCCTTACACGCAGAATGTCGGCAGTTCGAGCCTGTCACGACCCACCATATAGCCCGATTAGCTCAGGGGTAGAGCAACCGCCTTGTAAGCGGTAGGTCGTCTGTTCGAATCAGACATTGGGCACCAAGAATTTGGAGATGTAGGAAAATTGGTAACCCCAGTGGACTGTAAATCCGCCGCCCGAAAGGCACTACTGGTTCGACTCCAGTCGTCTCCACCAAGTATTGCCCTTATAGCTCAGCTGGTAGAGCAACTGATTTGTAATCAGTAGGTCCCGTGTTCAAATCATGGTGGGGGCACCAAATATCGCGGAGTATAGAAACGGTATCTTACCAGTCTCATAAGCTGGTGTTGGGGGTTCGATTCCCTCCTCCGCAACCAATTTTAAATAGGTATTCCGATGAAATTTCAAGTAAACTTTACCAACAATGTTAAATTAGTTTATGATCTTGATACCACAGTAAAGTCTTTGTCCAATTGGGCAAGAGAAATAAAACGCATGAATGTTTCTAATCTATGTCCGTTGAATCATAAAAACTCTACCAATAATACTGTATTGATTGAAAAAAGAATACTACAGCTTTATAAACTGGTAGACATTTTAAACAGGGAATTACCTGGTTCTATTGTTAAAGAAACAATTACCAAAGAAAATGCATTAGAAGCGTTAAATCGCATGCATGTTCACTTTCCAGACATATATAAAATGGGTGTACGTGGGTTTCTTCCCATGGAAGAAGTGGCCAGTGAATACAACGATATTATACATTGGTTAAAGGGTGAGTTCAGATCCAATGGCAGTTCAAATTTTAAAATGTTTTTAGATTTCAACAAAGGTGGTACAGAGTATTACAGTATCAACAATGAAGATTACACAAAATTTAATCCTTTTACAGTGTTTGGTGAACTGTCATTACACTATACTCACGTTGGAAAACACGCAAGAGAGTTGTTTACTTCTGCTGATCTAACCAGCACCAAGGAACAGTTTGTACCACAACATACACATTCAGCATCAGTTGTAATGTGGTTTACTGGTACACCTGGTTCAATGAACAATGACGTAAAAGAAACATACATTTCAAAGTGGAAAGATTTTTATCATCAACGTGGCGGCAAAGACTTTTTTGGCCTGGACATTGATGACCCCAAGATAGCTTTTGGTTATCTTAAAATTGGTCAATTGACTCAAGTAACAGTTGATGAAGTTGCTTTACAATTTCAAACCAAAGAAGAAACAGAACAGGTAAGACAACTTCTGTTAGAAAATGACATTTTGAACTTTCATGTGGCATAGTAGATATAGACATTTAGTGGAAGAGTTAGTATACTCTTACATTAAAGAGTGGAAGAAAAAACTCTCTATGGCGTAACCTGGTAGCGTACATGGTTTGGGACCATGCGGTGGAGGTTCAAATCCTCCTAGGGAGACCAATTTAGAGTACAAGGTTCGAATCCTTGTACTCCGACCAAAAAACCCGTTTACACTTTAACGTTATAAAGTGGGTGGGGCAGTCACCAAAGAAAGTGCTAGGTGTGTAGTGCATTGACCATCCGTACTCTGTGGTGGAGTGGCGGGAACGCATTAGGTGAGGAACGCTAACCTTTCCCAAAAGTAAAAATACGTAGACAGAGTAGTTCCACTCAGTTTAGGGCTCATGTGGTGTGAGTAGCTAGACACTTTATTGAAACGTATTAAACGAATGGATACAATCTGTAGGCATACAGAAGAAACAGAGCGGTTAGTGTGTTTCAATAAAGTGCGGGGTTCGTATAGTGGTAATACCTTAGCCTTCCAAGCTAATGCTGACAGTTCGATTCTGTTACCCCGCTCCAGCTAAATATTGTCATGACAAGAAGAATTTTACTTATTGGGCATGCGTCAGCTAACAAAACTAGTTTTGCCAAACTTTTACAAGAAAAATTGATACAAAAAGGAATTCGCACGGATTATCTTGGCGAAGACGATTTAGGTACAAAGTATAAAGAGCAAACAATAAAGCTTAACCAACATGCAAGTTTTACCTGTAGTGACATCATTATTGTTGATGTAGAGGCTCCTACAATTAATGCTCGTGCTAGTTTAGATGCATTATGGTCAATTTATTTTAAATCAGAGAAAACAGCACAATGGTTCAGTGAGCCAATGGAAACCGAGTGCATGGCCACACTCACCGACAATGGTACCAATGATATTGATAAAATAGCATTTCAACTTGAATCAGATTACAATACCTTTAAGGAAGAAGAAACCTTAAACGAACGATATATAACCGATATCAACAGGTGGGTGGTACACGGACCAAGAAGAACAGGCAGTACTGTTACATTTAAAATAATTCAAAATATATACAAGAGACTTGGAAAGACTACAAAAATTTATGGCGATATGCATGGACAACCGTTCCCTATACAAGAACTAAGTCCATTTGATATTGTTCATACACATGACATTGAAAATTTAAAATTATTGGATGCCAATTCAGCTTGTATCATCAGCATCAGGGACATGGTTGAAACAACCTTCAGTTTGGCCATCATGAGAACAAATAGTCAGGCACACATCAGGGCTGTGTACTCAAACAACAATTATGTTCCGTTTGTTGAAAAATCCAAGCCAAAAATTTCAATAGATCCAAACAAATTTAAAGACTACTACAGGCACGTTTTAAAATTTTACAATCGAGTTAATCGCAGTGCAATTGTAGCAGAACATCCCAACATGTTGTTTATTGGATACAAAGACTTTTCTGCAGACATAAACTTATTGCCACCTATAATGGGATTCAAATTAAAATCCCCATTGACCAATTTGGTAATACCAATGAAGAATCCATCTTATAAAGACAGGATTGAAAATTACAAAGAACTGGTCAAAATATCCGAAGAGTTTGAAAGAGACCCGTTTTACTTCTTAGGTTAACAACTCCAACAATGTTGTTATAATTAAACATATATTCCTCGATAGCTCAGTCGGTAGAGCGCCGGACTGTTAATCCGTAGGTCCCTGGTTCGAGCCCAGGTCGAGGAGCCATTTAAAACAATTGTTTGATATCAAGTTCCCATATTTGATCAGCAACCATTTGTTGTGTAGCTGGCCCAGGGTGTGCAGAATCCCTGGCCAGATCGACATTTTTAGTCCATGCCGCTTTTAATTGTTGAAAATTTTTAAGTCTGGAAATACTTGTTTGTATTGTTTCTTCAGTTGCTGGATGTCTATCCCATGCATGGTGGAAGACCTTGGTTTTGTATTTTTCTGCCAACAAATCTATAATGGTTAGACTTCGATCTGCTTGCTGTAATGCATAATGTTCATGTACAAATGTTTCACTAAAGTGTCTTGGCATATTCCAAGAGTGCTGTTCGCTAAAATTAGGCACCCAGTTTAATATTTCTCTTTTTTGAGTAAACACAGCTCTACGCCACCAACTTGGACGAAGATAAAAAATATATATTGGTTTAAGCTGATCAATGTAATTAGCAAGAATACCTGCGTTAAAATCAAGACCGCAACCAGCTGTAGACAAATTCCAAAAGGGAATATGTTTACCGGTTGTTTTTCTTATTCTCTCAACAGTGTGATACGCCCAAGTTTTATCAACCGGTAACCCTTCCCCCTCTGTTACACTGCAACCTAAAAAAACAATAGGCAATTCACTTGGCAAGTCAAACTCATCACAACGAAATCCGTGTGAATTAAATTTATAATTAAATGAGTCTGGTTGATATAGATTTAATCCAAATTTATTCTCAGATTTATATCTATCTTTATTGTCAGATTGAAACCATTGCAAAGTTTTATTGGCCAGGCTTTCTCTAAAGAATCTATGATCTAACATGAATCTATTTATAGCACTTGGTTGCATAGCCAGAAATGCGCCGATAAATAATTATATGCACCAACATCTAGATTACATTAAAAATCTAATAGTATTAAACACCAAAACTGGCCCATTTCTCACAGGCAGTTTCATGACATGGTTACTGGAAACTGAACACAATCACACACCAACCTGGCTGCCAGATGATTTAGACATCTGCTGTACCAGCGAAGACCAGTTTCAGACAGTAAAGCACACGCTCGAGCCACTAGCCACAATAACAAAAGAAACCAATTGGTTAGGGCACAGCGGAACGTACTGGACAATAAATGATTTTAAATATCAGGCCTTTGTACATCCTGTATCAGTAACTGAACGCCTGAACATTGTGGATTATACAGTGACCGCAATTGCCAGCGATGGCATAAATTTTATCACTGCAAAAAACACACTAGATGATATTAAAACTCGCACACTAAGACTCAATGATAACATTTATGCCTGGCCAGCAGAAAGCATCATGGGACGTTATAAAAAATACATAAACAGAGGATATGTGGACGTTGGTAATATAACTTGGAATAAACTCACTGAAATATATGAAGCCTGAACAAATTTTCACAACCTATCTTCAAAATGATAACAAAGATCTTTTTCGTACATTTAATCACGAAGAATTAAACATTGACTGGAAAAATGTTTCAATACTTGACTACGGTTGTAACCAAGGCAACTTTTTAAAATCAGCGGCTGAACACATTACAGCTGAAAAGTACCTGGGTATTGATATTATTCCAATGGCCATAGAAACAGCCAGTCTTGCACATCCTGGATATCGTTTTATGCATTATGACAAATGGCACCAGGCGTACAATCCAACAGGCAATAAAACTATCAAGGTATCTGACGCAGTTTCTGAAAAGTTTGATATTATCATATGCTACAGTGTGTTTACCCATAATACAATTGAACAGGCCAAAGATGAATTAAACGAATTAAAAAAATTATTAAATCCAAATGGCGCTATTTTATTCACAATTTGGAGGTCGGACGTTTTTCAGCCTTTTTATACCTGGATATCTAACAACTTTGAAAATGTAGTGCCACTGGATTTTAATAACATCAATTACAAGAACATGGCATATTGGATAAACACATCCACTGTTGTCACAGACACCGCAAACTTTGTGTCGGAAAATAACACATCGTTCAACACATTTTATGATATCAATTGGGTCAAAGAAGAACTCAAACCAGCTGTATATCTGGGTATTCCTATATATCAATACCAAGACTTATTTTGTCTAAAGAACTAATATGAAAAAAGTTATAGTAACTGGCCATACAAAAGGCCTGGGTTTACAAATTTACAATCATTTTAACAACCGAGAAGATTACTCAGTAACTGGACTGTCCAGGTCAAACGGGTTTGACATTGAACATGATATTGAAAAGGTCATTGAATTTGTCAAAAGCCAACGGCCTGATTATTTTTTTAACAATGTTTATTGTCATGCAACACAAAGCACTATGATTGAAAGATTGTCAGAAGATACCATTGTCATAACGTCTGGCTCAATGGCCGCAGATGCCAGCGAACCAAGTAGACAAACTAATCCATATTATATGAACAAATATATTATTGAACAAACACACAAGCGAGTTAAGAAAAACAATAAATTGCCAATGTTATTGTTAAAGATGGGTTACCTAGAAAACTACCCTGACAAAGAACCTGTCATGTATTCAGAGGTACTAAATGGCATTGATTTTTGGATAAATAATACCAGAGTTAGCATAATTGAATGGGATAATATAAATTATGATAAAAATTTTAAACGAAATTGATATCACTGATATCTTAAATGAGTTCCTTAGGTTAGAACCCAACATTGTTTGGACCAGCAGTGGACACAAGGGCAAACAAGCTGGCTTGCAATACAAGGACGACTTGAATCCCGGAGACCTGGATGTGCCATTGAATCCAGAAACAGGCAAACCTTGGACAAAACATGAATGGACCAGTGCTGTGGGTAGAAATCAAGGCATGGAACTGTCTTACAATAAAATAAATCCATTCTTTAAAGACACTGTTTTTGAAAAGCTAATCACAGACTATAAAATGACAAGAACAAGATTCATGTGGGTCAATCGAATGAGTTGTTACAGCATACACAAGGATTCTACGCCAAGAATACATATTCCATTAGTTACCAATCCTGAGTGTTATTTTGTTTTTAAGAATAATGATACAGCCAATTTGACTCACATGTCAGCAGGGCATGTGTATTGGGCTGACACACGACAAAATCACACATTTATGAACTGTTCTGAAATGGACAGATTACACTTGGTTGGTGTTGTAGAAAGTTGAAACATGGATGTGATTGATGTGCTTGTACTGTCTGCTGAGAATAAGGCTGAATTTACACAAAAGCTGACTGCAGGTTTAACAGCGTACTTTGATGCTGATGTAGACAATTTGCCAGAAAACTATGGGTATATGCATCCGTGGAGTTTATTGAGTTTGTTACGTGATGACAAGTTAGACACTTATGCCCTGGTCTATGTCGATGGCAAAATATGGGGCGGCAGTGGCGGAATAGTAAGACACATTGACAATAAAAAAATATATCAGGGTGGATTTAGATGGTTTTCAAATGCTGAAAAGATTGTAAAGGGGCTGGGCTGTATGAAGGCCTATATTCATACTCATACTATGACTGAACAATTTCGTCGAGCAAATGAACAAGGATGTAAACAATACATACTGTCATTCAATGACTATAATCAGAGATTATTTGAAATAAGCAGAAAATATCATCTAAGAAAAGCATTTCCAGACACTGTATTTGTTCCCAGTGACGGCCCTGTCATGTTCAATGGTGTGCTTCAGCAATTGTTAACGGTGGAATTAAAATAAAATGTTTAAAATTATTAAAGATTGCAGTCCGTACTATATAACCTTCTCCTACCCTGGCCTAGATGATTATATAAAATTGTTACAAGACACTGCTAACCAATCAAATTTTGTTGTATCAAACAACAAAGGCGTTACTGCAATACAACAAGTGTATCCCAATTATCAAACTGAAGAATTTTATGTTAAAAATGACAAGGATTTAACTCTTCTAATAGACAACAATCCATGCTCTGAATTTTTACATCTGGATAGATCTGCGGCCTTCTTGACCACTTACCCCGGAGTCAAAAGCCCTATACACCTGGACATCAATGCTGAAATCAATAAACCAGTGAATTTCAGACTTAATTATCCTGTTTTTATTAAAGATGATCAGTGTATTACCAGATGGTATGACGGTGAAGATGCTGTTCACCATGACACTGTAAGCTACATACTTGACGAATCAATTAAAAAACCCAAATGCCTGGCTGCCAGACATTTTTCTCAAGAACATGCTATATTATTTAATACCACAATATATCATGAATGGGACAATACTGCCAGTGCCAATGCAAGAACCATTGTTGGTATGAGGGCTAAAAATGAATATCGTGACATGACATTTGCCGACGCAAAAAAGAAATTATTTGGAATTTAATATGAGTAAAAATTTATTATTTGCAACTGTTGATTTGCCTCCCATTGACAAGGCCAAGGCAATAGCAGAAATTGAACCATTGCTGGGAACTGACGCTGTTTTCTGGGACGCATACCGTGAAATTCACATGATTCCTTTAGTGACAAAAACAGGTCAATTGGGTGCCCAAAGCATTTCAAATCGTCACCAGGGTGAATTTGTTTGGGCAGATCATACTCCGCCAACCATTAAAGACTACTTTGAAAATGTAGTATTCCCTTGGACAGGCATGCGTAGTAGATTAATGATTCTTATTACACAACCTGGTGCTAAGAATGCAATACACATTGACAGTAAGGTACACGAAGTAGGCACCAAAAAGCACAAATTCCGTATTGTACTAAGAGGCCGCACAGACTCATTATTTTTCAAGACCAAGGCAGGTGATGTACATGTACCAGAAGTTGACGGTGCATTTTTAATGGATGGCAGTTGGGTACATGGCATGGACAATGAAAGTGACACAGTAAAGTTAACATTGGCCATGGGTAGCCCCTGGGAAGGCCACGATGAATATGGTCCTGAAGTGAAGATTTTAATGGATAGACGTGACTATCAAATAATAGACAACCTTGAACAATACGCAGAAAAGCCAGGCACTGCTACCTATTAAGATTTGATATGATTATAAACGTTTGGTCAACACCTAGAACTGGCAGTGTATGGTACAGCTATTATCTTAAATCAATTCACTCAGATTCTGTGTATATTAACGAGCTGTTTAATAAGCATCACATGAAAAATTACTATATGCGTAACAGTGATGGATTGATGTTTGCCTTAAATGATTATGAGCCAGGAGCATATTATTTAGAATACTTTATTGATAATGGTTCAATTGATTTTAAAAAGATGTATGAACCAAGAACCAGGTCACCCAACGAAGAAGAACAGCATAGATTTAGTTTGTTAAAGCAATATTCTTCTAATAGAAAAACAATCATGCACAATCATGTTGACCCCATAGATCCTGAAATTAGGCAATATTTGATGAATATGGCAGAAAAGAATTATTATCTTTATCGAAAAGACAAACGTGCTCAACTTGGCAGTTACGTAATTGCATATTCAACAAAACAATTTGGACAGTTGATTGAGGGTGAATTTACAGATCAAGTGCTTGACATAGATCCAGGCGTGTTGTACAATTTAGTTGATAGGATTAAGACGCTTGACCGTATCATCAATGATGTCAACAGTCATAATGCCAAAATACTGGCTTATGAAGACATAGATTTCTTTGAACGTGATGGCTTTCCTAGAAAGCAAAACAGGGATTACCGTGTTCGATTGAGTCAGACAATGTTAGATCTTGTAGAGAAATTGACGGTTGAGTATGAAGCTGACAAGCAAAAGACCCAATGATGATCCTGTTCTATGGATTGTGGGCTGTAGCATTTCTCATGGTACAGGAGTCGGTGCTGACGAAAAATACGGACAGTTAGTATCACATGAACTAGATATGACTCCTGTGTATCTGACAGAACCCGGAACGTCAATTGAATGGGCAGTGGATCAAATACTCAGGGCTGATATACGACCAGGTGATAAACTGATATGGGGACTGACAGGTATCAATAGATTTGTTTATTATTTTGCCAATGGTACTAAACAAAATGTAACCTGGCATTACTACAATAAATTGAATCCTGAATTTGAAAATATCATTAGTCACAGAAGGTTATTAGATGAAAATTTAGCATTTAAGGCACGCGATTATGTTTGCCAGGTTGTTAATTTTTTAGAAAAAATAGGTTCAGTTGATTATTGTATAATATGGGTAATGAGAAGACTGTTAAAAGAACAAACAGATCTTTTCTTAAAATTAATTGGCAATGCGCCTGGTGTTGTTCTAGGAGTAGATGGTGACGAATTTGTTGATGTTGGCACAGATCTTCAACATCCGGGTCCCAAACAACACCAGATTTATAAAAATAAGATTTTAAATATCTTAAAATAAAAAGGAAAAGATATGCCGTGGATTCAAAATGTTTCACTAAGTGATATTAAAAAAGGTTATCACATCAATCCTGGTGAAAACGCCATGCTGATTCAAATTGTTGATCCGCCCGGCGACTTCCCTACTCCCAAGTACAACTTTAAGGAAGCTCATCAGTTTCAATTCCTAGACATTGAAGAGAAGGACTTTGCACTCGACGAAGCCATGCGATGCAGTCACGAACAGGCCGCAGAGTTGGCTGAATTGTTGAAACATGCATTAGCTAATCGTATGAATGTTATTGTACATTGCCATGCTGGTGTTTGCCGTAGTGGCGCAGTGTGTGAAGTAGGCATTATGATGGGATTTGACGACACAGAAGCATTTCGTGCTCCAAACTTGTTGGTCAAGCATCGCATGATGAAGGCCTTAGGCTGGACCTATGACAGCAATGAATTGCCCACCATCAATGGAACACCACTTGATAAAGAGTGGTTTGATTCAAATGAAAGATGGGACACACTTGCCCAAGCAAGACGTGAACATAGATTAAAAAAAGGCAACAACTAATGGATTGGCTACGCTACAGCGGTATTTGGATTACACTGGTGTTAAACCCATTACACTGGCAGTTTCATTGGTTTAAGAATGAACATCCGTGGGTCTGCCCTGCCCCTAACAGAAGTGAATATACAGCACAGTTTGCATTTTTATCACTTAGACTTGTGGTTGATAATGGCGACTGGTAAACATGATCAACTATCTTGCTTCTGTGGTAAATTTTGACTTGGTTACAGGTCCTTACATCACAGGCAGTTATCTAACATATCAAATTGAGTCCCAATTGGGCCGTTGCACATGGCAGGCCAACGACATTGATATTGTTTGCCGCTCAGAAGCCAGCATTGCTGAACTTGACAAACTGTTATCTCCAATTTCAGTTGATATTCAACGTACAACAAGAAGCAATAAATTTCAACAGTTAAATTCAAGAGGTCAAACCAAAATCACCTGGACCGTTAACAATTGCCAGGTACAAGCTGTGGTACATGATGCCACAGCCGCAGATAGAATACGCTGGGTTGATTATAGTGTGTGCGCCATTGCCACAGATGGAAAATACACCATTATGAATAATAATACCTTAAAGGATATAATTCATAAAACGCTTAGAGTCACTGGACAGCTTGAAGGATTTGCAGGACAACACAGTTTAATTCGAGAAAGATACTTTAAATATACAAACAGAGGTTACAGTGACACTGATCAAGAGATTCTCAAGGCACTGGATAAAATACCAAGAAATGTCTGATATATTTTTCATAAGCTATCAAGAAAGCAATGCTGAGAAAAACTGGAAAAGATTGCTTGAGCTACATCCAGATGCAAAACGCATACACGGAATCAACGGCATAGATCGTGTACACTTGGCATGCGAATCGTTATCAACTTCTAAGAATTTCTGGACAGTTGACGGAGATAATTGGTTATTAAAACCATTGGTTTATAACCAACAGATCACGCATGACCTGATATTGTTTACAGCGCAGGATCCAATACAGAATACAACTTCTACACTGGGTGCTGTTAAACTTTGGACAGTTGATAAAATTGTTGCTAAAGACATGCGACATGGTGAATTTTCTTTAAATGCCACTGACAGCAAGGTAATAGTAAACAACACCTTTTCAATCACTGCTTACAATGAAACACCATTTGATGCTTGGCGAGCGGCGTTTCGTCATTGTGTTAAATTAACCAGCGTTATCTTTAAAAATCGCCCGGGCAAGCATCACAGAGAACAGTTTGTCAACAGTTGGATTGCGTGTAAAGATCTTGACGATGGGAAAAATAATGCCGCTTGGTGTTACCGCGGTTACCAGGACGCTGTAGCCTATGTCAACGAATGTCAAGACGACATGTCGAGACTTAATTTAATCAACAATTACAGTTGGTTACAAGAACACTTTAACAAGTGTAGATCTTGAGTGTTGTATTTTTACAACACTTCACTGGTTGACAAAAACTAAATCTCCTGCTATAATAGTTCTTTTTAAAGGATTTCTATGTTGACACTCAAACAACGTGCCGCACTTGAAGTGGCAAAAGTTTTTGGACTTGCTGTAGTTATTGGTATTGGTACCGGCATTTTGCTTAATACCGTACCAATTGCTATCATCGGCATTGGCGCATGTTCTATCATGATAGCCTATGGCGGTCTTGTGGTGTATAAAATGAAGCTTTCCGAACTGGAAGCAGAAGAGAAATTAAAAAGTTAAAATTTTTGCTAAAAAGTCAAACAGAGGTTGACACAAAGGCTAAGTAAGTGTATAATGATTACTATGATGAACAAACTCATATCAATATCGAAGAAACAAAGTTGGTGCTCAAAACAGAGCTCAAGCTTCTGCACTTCTTTTATTATGAGCCGTCATATTCTAGGAGCCAATCCAGGATAAAGTAATCTAAACATTTACTGAACCCTGGATGTCAAAAGACTCCAGGGTTTTCTTTTTAGACCAAGGAATTATGACAACAGACAGTAAGAAATTAAAAGAAGCAGAGTGGATCAAAGCGCACACCTTGACAAAAGAGCAGTCTAAACAACTGATCCAAAGCAAGTTTAAACGTGCCGAAGCGATGCACAAGGCTTTGAAAAAGCAGGAGATGTTAATTCAAAAACATCGTTGATCGCAAAGTGTGAATAGGTAGCAACGCGAGCTACGGGACGCACTCTAAACATGTTCCAAATGGGCGGCCTGTAGGATAGAGTTCCTTTTGTGGAGCGAAAAATCACAGCGTATTAAAGCATATTAGAGATAAGCTTGGTACTGTCTGCAGACGGAACGCCTCGTTTAGTATGCTTTAATACACACATTGCCAGGACTGAAATGTCGTAGACAGTGTGTTAAATAGCGCAAGGAAGCTTGGGTGAGTGGTTTAAACCAGCAGTCTTGAAAACTGCCGATTGTAAAAGGTCCGTGAGTTCGAATCTCACAGCTTCCGCCATAGACAAACATGCGTAAAGCATGTATAATTAAGATTACGGGCCGTTAGCTCATTAGGTTAGAGCAGTGGACTCATAATCCATTGGTGGAGTGTTCGAATCACTCACGGCCCACCAAACAATATCTCGCTGGTGTAATGGCAGCACTGCGGTCTCCAAAACCGTAAGTGGGAGTTCGAGTCTCTCGCGGGATGCCAGTTATTCTGTGTAACTATCGCTACCTTGGTCTTCACCAAAGATATCGTAATAGTTCTCAATATCCAAAAACTCATTGAGGCCAACTTCAATAAGACGCTCCAGTAGTGCATGTATGTCTCGGTCACATTTACATTCTTCTCGGGCAAATTCTAAAATCTTACCTAGTAGAGGAATAGTTAATGCAATGCCAGGGACTTCAATTAAATTGAGATCATACTCACCTGATGTGCCGTTGCCATTACCTGGAACAGGTGGTGTTGGCGTTGGAGTCGGTTTAATTTTTTTGTCAGGCCAAGTTTTTGTACCAATGCTGTTTCTACGAGTAGGTTTATTGTAATATATTTTCATATAAATCTCCTTTAATAAATTACTTAGGTTAATAGATTGTAGATACGTACCTACAAACGTAAAAACAGCACTAAAGTTTATTAAGCAACGGTGGCCGAGTGGTCTAAGGCAACGGATTGCAAATCCGTAAAACCGTGGGTTCAAATCCCTCCCGTTGCTCCAAGGTAATGTAGGACAATGGTAGTCTACCTCCTTCATACGGAGAATGTTACTGGTTCAAGTCCAGTCATTACCACCAGCCTTTGTCGTATAATGGATAATACACTGGCCTACGAAGCCGGGAATTGAAGTTCGATTCTTTACGAAGGCACCAAATTGTTGGGGGTTAGTTAAATGGTATAACCACGGATTTTGATTCCGTTGTCAAAGGTTCGATTCCTTTACCCTCTGCCATAATTTATGGGACTATAGCTCAGCCGGTAGAGCAGTGGACTTTTAATCCATTGGTCGGGAGTTCGAACCTCCCTGGTCCCACCACCTTAATAAGTAAAATATTGCCTCAATAGCTCATATTGATCATTCCGGGTTAGCTCAGTGGTAGAGCAGTGGCTTGATAAGCCATTGGTCGCAAGTTCAAATCTTGCACCCGGAACCAACTTCTCGCCATAGTTCAATGGATAGAACGGAAACCTCCTAAGTTTCAAATATAGGTTCGATTCCTGTTGGCGAGACCAGAGTTTAGTAAATAGTGTATGCAAGTCGAAAGCATCTACACTACAAGCTACATTATTGGTAATGGTCCACGTGGCAAGTATGAGATCCATCGCAAAGAAGTTGATGATTGTGGCCATGTCACATACAGTGCCGAACAACATCCTTTCTTTTCATACTCAGCCAATGGCCAAATGCAAGCCATAAATGAGCTGGGTAAAAACCTAGACAAATTCGCTTAATAATGGTGTTGGTAGCTCAATGGTAGAGCCCTGGATTGTGATTCCAGTTGTTGTGGGTTCGAGTCCCATCCTTCACCCCAGTTACACCCTTGTGGACAAATTGGTAAAGTCGCCTCTCTCAAACAGAGGAGTATGATATGTTGGTTCAAATCCAACCAAGGGTACCATGCCAATGTAGCTCAGTAGGTAGAGCAACGGATTGAAAATCCGTGTGTCACTGGTTCGATTCCAGTCGTTGGTACCATCATATAAATATCCAATATGAAAATTGCAGTCGTTAGTCAGCTTCGCTCTAGATCAAATTATCTAGCAACAAGTCTATCAAACTATCACGGGATTAAACATGCAGGAGATCCTTATCGGGACTTGTACGAACTTCTTGCCAGCAGGGATAGGATGGATAAGTTTTCCGAGCTGTCTGAAACCATAACAAGCAACTTAAATTCATCTGGTGAAGATTATCTGGTCAAAATACAATTATCAAACATGCCGGGAAATTTTACAAATGCTCCACTATTGCCCGACATTGATGTTTTTGATTTTAAATCATATGACAAGATTTATATTACACATAGAAAGAACATGGTTGAACAGATATGCAGTTTGATCGTGGCCAATGGTACAGGCAATTTTGTAACAAATAAAAGTTCACCATTTATACCCGTTAACTCCTTTACATTTGATCTAAAGGAACATTTGAGTTTGGTAAACAATGTCATGCTTGATCACTTAAAATTACGCATGTTAATTCATTGCTTTAAAAAGCAATCAATCCCATACACTTTGATAGAATATAAAAATTCTGTAAAATGGATGAACACAAATCTACCAGCCACACGAGCAGGCAACATAGCAACAAGATATGAGTATCCTCGCATATTTTTCAATTACAATGATGTGGTTGATTTTGTCAATGCGTACACTGGAAATGTGATATGAAAATATTAGTCATTGGACAACCAAGGTCTCGCTCTAATTTTCTAGTAGACAGCTTGTCTACACACTTCAACATAGAAAATATAAAAGAACCTTACTACATGGTTGATAAAAAAGACACAGCACATTATTATTCTACTATTTCTAAGACAACTAATGATTTGACAGCGGCGTCCAGTTCGTTTGTCTGTAAATTACAGACTACAGATATAATTGGAAATTTTTCCAATTTCTTCCCATTGATAGATTTTACAGGGTTTAATTTTGATATTTTTAATTCTATATATCTAACCTATAGATCCAATTTGGCAGACCAATTGTGTAGTTTAATAGTTGCCAGAGAAACTGGCAAATACGCATATTCAAGGTTAAAAAATATTCCTGTTATAACAGCTGGCTCATTTAGATTTGATCCAGTGACTCACCGCCCTCAAATTTTTGACCTATCGTTAAATCATCTAAAATTTAGAATGGTAAGAAGATTTTTAAATTCAAAAAACAAAAATTACACAGTGATCGAATACAATGACAGTGTAGAATGGGTACGTGCAAATTTACCGCAAGCAAACTCCAACCTATTAGAATCAAGACTTGATTACAAAGGTATATTTGTTAATTATAACGAAGTGGTTGATATTATGGACGCAGTAGTAGGAAAAAATGATTAAATAACACTTTAAAGGAGTGTACAAATGGCCACAAAGATTCTTGTTATGGGCTTACCAGGCTCGGGAAAAACATACTTTTCCGAAAGATTAAAGAAGTACCTTGAAGACAATTCAAGTCTTGCTACAATGCCATTATGGCGAGCTGCCGGCATGGAATTTCCACCAGCAGATTATAAATCCGCAGTTGAATGGTTCAATGCTGATGAGATACGCAAGCGTTTCAATGACTGGGACTTTAGTCGAGAAGGTCGTATTCGTCAAAGCTTACGCATGGCGGAATTTGCATTTAAATGTACAGGCGACTATGTTATCTGTGACTTTGTTGCTCCATTGGTTGAGATGCGTAATAACTTTAAAGCAGACTGGACCATCTGGATTGACACAATTGATTCAGGGCGCTTTGATGATACCAACAAAGCCTTTGTTCCTCCTGAAGTGTATGACTTCCGTATCACAGAACAAAACGCAGAAAAGTGGGCAGAATTTGTTGGGGACCATATTCTTCATGACCGTCGTAGACCACGGTTTGATTGGCAAAAAGAAACTGTACAGATGTTGGGTCGTTGGCAGCCATGGCATGCTGGTCACCGTGCCTTGTTTGAACGTGCCATTGCCAAGACAGGACAGGTTGTAATTCAAATCCGCGACTGTCAAGGTTGGAACAACAGCAATCCATTTGAAGTCAATCAAGTCAAGTCATTTATTCGACGCGATTTGGATCCGTTGTTTCAGGGACAGTATGAAATACAAGTTGTTCCCAACATTGTAAACATCACATATGGCCGCGATGTGGGTTACAAGATTGAACAAGAGTCATTTGACTCATCAGTGACTGATATTTCAGCAACCAAGATTCGCAAGGAAATGGGATTAAAATAATGTCCAAGTTCCATGTCAGATTCAATACCAAGCATGGTGGCAACACCGACCTGGTATGGCGAGTGTTTGAAGATGGGGTAGAACACTTGGCGTCGGATGTTAAAATATTCAGTCCGCTGTACACAGAAACAACAAATGAGTATGGCGAAACCAAATGGAATGTGGCATGTGATGGACGACTGGTATGGGATGGTACAGTCGCCATCATCACTAACGACAAAGACTAACCCGGTCCTTAACTCAGTTGGATAGAGTGCCTGTCTTCGAAACAGGAAGTCGTGGGTTCAAATCCTGCAGGACCGACCAAACAATGTAAACATACAATGCCAAACATCATTGAAATAAAACAAAAGATACCAGCAATGTATCTGACCTGGGTCATAAACAATATCTGTACAAAGCGTTGCAGTTATTGTAGTACCAACCTACACACAGGTACCAATCACAACTATGATTGGACCCATGCAGAAAAGTTCATTGATCAAATGTTGTCTAGGTACAGCACAATAAGCTTGGCCATTGCTGGTGGTGAACCAACACTGAGCCCTTGGTTACCAGACCTGGTTAAGAAATTTAGCAATGCTGGTCATCCTGTGGGAGTAACGTCCAATGGGGCAAGAACAGCCAGATACTACCAAGAGTTAACGCAATATCTTAGTTACATTATTTTAAGTTATCATCCCAGCGATGAAGAGCCTGAGATAATAGAAAAAGCCTATGCATGTAAGGAGAATACAAGAACAGCCGTATCAGTGATGTTTGATTCTAGGCACTTTAATAAAAGTTTAGCAATGTATAATTTCCTAGCCAAAGAAAATGTAGTTGATGTACAACCTGTCAAAGTCAGTGACTGGGGAACTGCTACATCTGAAGGTCGAGATTATACACCAGAGCAAATTCAAATAATAGACAATTTACCCTATGTGTCTGCTAAAAAGAAAAACAGCCCTGGTGCAAATAGGGCAAAGGAAATTAAAGGGGCTGAAGCCTTTTATGATGATGGCACACATGAGTTAGATCTAAAAGCACAGGCTCTAATTAACTCTGGGAATACTGACTTTTCAGGTTGGGAGTGTGACATTGGACTTGAAAGTTTGTTTGTACATTTTGATGGTCGTATTCACTTGGGCAATTGTGTAACTGCACCAAAAATTGGAAGAATACAAGATATTGACAACATAGCGTGGCCCACCAAACCAATCATTTGTCGTCAGAACTATTGTAATTGTAGCACAGATGTCTATATCTCTAAGAGAAAAATATAATATAAGTATAGAAAAATAATTTGAGGCAATGATGAACGAAATAGTAACAGTAACATGCGATAGGGATAGAGATTTATTTTTTTTACAGGCACAATCAATTAATTTGTACGTCGAAGAGCCTTGCACACATTGGGTAATTGTTGAAAGCAGTAAGTGGTCTATAGAACGCTGGCAACGTGAACTGGCGCAGTACTATACCAAACATACCTTGCGTATTATCAACATGAACATTGATAGGAACGTTGATTACAAGGTCTCGGGAAGATATCGTCAGCAAATATTTAAGTTTAAGATTGCTACAATGATTCAAGGCAGTTCTTACCTTATACTTGATAGCAAGAACTTTTTTATCAAGCCTACTCGTTTGAGCGAATGGCCAATAGCAGAAGGCAATGGTTGTTTGACAGATGAGAATCATCAGAATGACATGTGGTTACCTTGGATTAATGATATTAAAAGAGTCACAGGGTTTCCTGGTCCCTTTCATTATTGGATAACACAAACACCCTTTGTTTGTAAAACATCTACAGTGAAGAAGATATTAAACATCATGGACTTTGAAGCCATGTTCCTTGACAGAAAAGCTGGCGGAAAAACCAACATTGGTAGTCCATCGGAATTTATATTATATGGATTTCTTGCTGATGACGAACCAGTACATGTCAAGCCAAAGCTAAGACCACACAAGACATTTTGGGCACATGAAGGTGTTCCAACACCTGAACAATTACAAGAATTTTATGATCGAGAAGCAATCAAGGTCCTTGGATTTCACAGGAACATAATGAAAACAAATGAGCCTGCTTTATTGTTGATTGCAGAATTTATTAAAGGCAAAGGCTTTGACAGGGAAATTGCAAAAAAAGCAATGTTGTCATTTGTCCAGAATAGTTAAAAGTTGTTGACCTTGATTGATAACTACTATATAATACATACATTAGCAAATATTGGAGCGGTGGCCGAACGGTAAGGCAGCGGATTGCTAATCCGTACACCTGTTAACGCAGGTGACTGGGTTCGACTCCCAGTCGCTCCGCCAATATAATGCCCAGGTGATGGAATTGGTATACGTGTCGGTCTTAGAAGCCGAATTTTGCGAGTTCGAGTCTCGCCCTGGGCACCAAGTTTAAAGTTGTAATTATGCCAACAGTTTATACAGAAGTTGACGTCAAAGAACTAGTAAACAAAATCTGGTTAAAGCGCAGGTCTGGCCAACACGAACTAGACCAATTAATTTATCAGGTACTTGGTAGAGTAATTTAAATTGAATTCTCTGGCGTTAGTACAATGGATAGTACATAGAGCTTCTACCTCTAGAATATGGGTTCGATTCCTGTACGCCGGACCATTAATTATAGCAATGTCAGCTACATCGGTACAGTCTGCACAACCTAAATCAAAATCTAAACCCATACCAGAACCAGCCAAGGCTGTATTTGTATACGACCGTACAAATAACACAGTACGTGAATCTATAAATGCTGACATGATTGTGCCTATTGCCAGCATTACAAAACTAATGACTGTGTATGTGGTTTTAGAAAGCCATGCACCGCTGGATGAGTTTATCACTATTGTACCCCAGAAGATTGAAAACAGCCATGTGCTTCGTGGCGGTATGCGTGTTTCACGCCAAACTCTAATTGAACTAAGTTTGATAGCCAGTGACAACCTGGCCGCAAAAACTCTGGCACTTAACGACCCGGAAGGTTACCAATCATTTATCAATCGAATGAATTCCACCGCTCAACAATTAGGTATGGAAAATACAAATTACATTGAACCAACTGGCCTTTTGCTCAATACCAGTACAGCCAAAGACCTACACTTGTTAAATCAAGCACTGACCAAGTACAGCGCATTTTCAGACACAGCAATGTCTAAAACATCAACAGTGATAGTAAAGGACAAACGTGGATTTTGGCAGAAATTGGTTATTCGCAATACCAATCTTTTTGCCGGTTCACATGATATAAAAGTTGGTAAAACGGGTTTTACAAATCCTGCAGGATTTTGTATAGATATGCTGATACATCATGGAAATCATGTATTTGATATTGTGGTATTAGGTAGCCCAAATAAAGAAACTCGCAACAGGTTTGTTGCTGAAAAATTGAAAGAACACATGAATTATATAACTACACGAGCAGTTATGCAAAAAATAGATAAATTTGATGAAATACCTGAATTGGAATTCTTTTCTAAATAAGATATTGACAACTGTTTGTGAATCAACTACAATGTAAAAAAGGTGGTCTAAGATGATTGTACATATTAAAGTAAGTGTAGCCAAAGAAAATGGCAAATGGATTGGTCACTGGCAAAGTATCAAGAGTGCCAGTGAGGTTATTGGGTGTTCTGAATGTACAGATCAGGAACATTTGGTACAAGCCAATCGACGTGAAGAATTAGAAAGAAAGTTAGACAAGGCCCTAAGGCTTTCCTTCCCTAAGGCCAATTATATTGTCCAGCATAGGGAAGGTGAATTAACTGGAGAACATAATTAAATGCGTAACATAGCGGCAGAAGAAAAAACGCTAGAAGGAATTTTTCGAATTGCTGGGCTTCTTTTTCTAATCGGATTGTTAAGTTTTGCTGTAGGCACAGAGATTTACATTTTGAGTTTTTGGAACACAGATATATATAAATTCTGTATCTGGCAAGGTGTATGGGCTATATTTCACAGTGTGATTATCAGTGCCATTGGTTCATTGATCAAAAAGCAATTGTCTAACAATGGCACTTCACAATAATCCCATACCCAATGGACGGTGGACAACTAGCCGAAACTCGCTTCACTGGCTAGCTTACAAATATTATCATTCATATTCCGACATGGATGGCAATGATTGGATGAGTCTACGTAAACAAATATTATTTGACACAAATGAAGTTGTTGAATTATTAGAAGAACACAATATTGAAATAAGCGACTGCTTCACACAAGAATTTGTTGACCATAAAAATCTTGGAACCAGGGTAGGTTTAGCAATTGGGTTTGCAGATAAAGAAGATAAAATACTAGCAAAGTTAATATTAAAATGCGACGAATTAGACTAGCCAATTTAGCATTAGGTGATCCAGATGATGTGGCAATTTATGCGGCAGCCGCTGTATGGGATTGGACACAAAAGCCTGATGGTAAGCGTGTGGTTGAAGAATTTGGTATCACAACAGACCAAATGTACTGGACCAATGGTCCCATGCGTTCCTATAGCATTACAGTAGATATATGGACCGAGGTGGAAGATGAAGTTGCCACTTTATTAAAATTGTCCGGATTGTGTCAACTTTAATGTCAGCTGTGGCGTTATAATAGTATACAGACAATAATGTTTGTATGTTGTTTCTAACTTAGGAGATATCCATGAAACTAGTATCCGCACTTATCGCAACATTGTTTGCCGCTACTGCTTTTGCCGCAGAACCTGCTAAGGCTCCTGCCGCACCAGCTACACCAGCCCCTGCCGCAACAGCGCCGGCTGCTCCAGCTTCTACTCCAACTAAAGAAGAGAAAAAAGCCGCCAAAGAAGAAAAGAAAGCCGCTAAAGAAGAGAAAAAAGCCGCCAAGGAGGCAGTTAAGACTGACGCCACAAAAAGCGCACCAGTCGCCAAGGATCCGAAAGCCGAAGCTCCTAAGAAGTAATCCACTTCGTTTATCACTAATACGTGGTGGAGTTGATCCTAAACACGTATTAGTTGATGATGAGGATGTATATGTTGGTTATCGTCGACCAGAGTTAGTTAAAGTCCCTTTTAACCCCAACAATGATCACGAGCCATTACCAGAAGATATACAATGGAAACTTTTCTTAGCCCGTCAGGTTGCTTTGATGAAGTATAGGGAACAAAGGGGCTAATGCTCCTTTTTCCTTGTATAAATATAGTATATTAAGGAGAACACTATGGCATATAGTAAACAGGTAGTTGATCATTATGAAAACCCTAGAAATGTAGGCAGTTTTTCAAAAGATGATGAAGATGTTGGCACAGGCATGGTAGGTGCTCCTGCATGTGGTGATGTAATGAAACTACAAATCAAGGTAGAAAATGGTATCATCACTGATGCAAAGTTTAAAACATATGGTTGCGGCTCAGCCATTGCAAGTAGCAGTTTGATCACTGAAATGGTCAAAGGCATGACACTTGACGCCGCAACACAAATTAAGAATTCAGATATAGCAGAAGAATTGGCCCTTCCACCCGTCAAAATTCACTGCTCCATCTTGGCCGAAGACGCCATCAAAGCCGCGGTAGAAGACTATCGCAAAAAACATTAAACTATGAAAAAAAGAAACTACACTCAGGCAGATGTACAAAAGCTACAAGGCTCAGTACAGATCGAATATACATTAGCTCGTCGTGGCGCACAAAAGTTGCGTGAACTATTGGCAAACGAACCATATGTAAACACATTAGGTGCTTACAACGGTCAGATGGCAGTACAACATGCCAAAGCTGGTTTGAAAGCAATTTACTTGTCAGGTTGGCAAGTGGCTGGCGCAAACAATACAGCAAATCAAACATATCCAGATCAAAGTCTATATCCAGTTGACTCGGTACCGCGTGTGGTCAAAGGTATTAACAATGCGTTTCGTCGTGCTGATCAAATTGAAACATTAGAAGGTAATGTAACAACTGATTACTTCCTTCCTATTGTAGCTGATGCTGAAGCTGGCTTTGGTGGTGCGTTAAACGCATACGAACTAATGGCCGCTATGATTGAAGCAGGCGCCGCTGGTGTTCACTTTGAAGATCAATTAGCGTCTGAAAAGAAATGTGGTCACTTGGGCGGCAAGGTTCTTGTACCAACAAGTCAAATGATTCGTACATTAAATGCCGCAAGACTTGCCGCTGATGTAGCAGGTGTCGACACAGTTATTATGGCTCGCACTGACGCAGAAGCCGCTACATTGATTACGTCAAATCACGACCCACTAGACAAAGATTTTATCATTGACGAACGAACCGAAGAGGGCTTTTACAAGTTTAAAAACGGTATTGACGCTTGTATTGCTCGTGGCCTAGCATTTGCACCTTATGCAGACTTGTTGTGGTTTGAAACTTCGACGCCAGATATCAAACAGGCCAAGAAATTTGCTGATGCTATACATGCTCAATTCCCGGGTCAGATGCTTGCTTATAACTGTTCACCCAGTTTCAACTGGCGTAAATTTTTATCGGTAGAAGAATGCGAAACATTCCAGCGTGAGCTTGGTGAACTTGGCTACAAGTTCCAGTTTATTACGCTAGCAGGTTTCCACTCAGTTAACCTTGCTACATTTGAATTGGCAGAAGCATATTGCCAACGTGGCATGGCCGGTTATTCAGAAATGCAACAGCGTGAGTTTGAAGCTCAAGAACGAGGCTTCACAACAGTTAAGCATCAACGTGAAGTTGGCGTTAGTTATTTTGATGCCATTAGCACAGCAGTTGGTGCTACATCAACTGTGGCCAATACTCACTCAACCGAAGCGGTCCAATTCTAATGATACAAGTCACTGAGCAAGCCGCCAAGAAGATACAAAATATGTTGAGCCGTCGTGGTTCGGGACTTGGTATCCGTCTTGGAGTTAGGACCACCGGTTGCTCAGGACTTGCTTATGTGTTAGAATACGTAGACACACCGCAAACAGAGGATCAACAATTTGAATGTGCAGGTTGCCGTATTTTTGTTGATCCAAAGAGTTGTGTGTACATGCAGGGCCTTACTGTAGACTATATTCGTAAAGGTTTACAAGAAGGATTTGAGTTCATCAATCCCAACGAGAGAGACCGTTGCGGTTGCGGTGAAAGTTTTAGAGTTTAAAGGAGACTTATTATGAAAAAATTTGTTGCAATTTTATTGTTGGCCATGACTGCTTCAACAGCAATGGCACAACACCATGGCCACCCTGGTTATCAGGTTCAGCGTCATGTTCATAGAGGACATTTTCACAATGGCTGGGTCGCTCCATTGGTCATTGGTGGCACCATTGGTTATGTATTGAACAGGCCAGGCCCAGTGGTTGTAGAACAATCCCCAGTGTATGTTCAGCCTCCAGTGGTTCAACAACAATGCACCCGTTACATCTATCAAGATCAAAACGGACAAACGATTAGAGAAGAAATTCGTTGCAATCAGTAAAAAGTTCAGCTATAATAGTTGAACTATGCTAATAAACGAACTTCGAGAAATCAATCAACTACTAGCGTATGTTGATTCTGATTACTGGGACGTATTTTGTGATGTCTGGTATCAAGATCTAAACGCATATAAGGAACATCCTCATAGTCTTTTGCTAATGGCCAATGCTGTATTGAGCCACTGGGATGTTCCACTGTATGCAGAAGATGTATCATGGGCAGAAGCAGATGAATGTTTCATTTGGCATTTAACAGAAAGAAAAGGAACAGAATGAGTTTAGTACCAATGGTCGTTGAAAAGACCGGCACAGGTGAGCGAGCATATGATATTTACAGTCGCCTTTTAAAAGAACGAATCATCATGCTCGAAGGCGAAGTCCATGATCAAATGGCCAATCTAATCGTAGCGCAGATGCTTTATCTTGAAGCAGAGAATCCAGATAAGGACATTAGCTTGTTTATCAACAGCCCTGGCGGTAGCGTTACATCAGGCTTGGCAATTTACGATACTATGCAGTTTATTAAACCAGATGTATCAACTTACGTTATGGGACAAGCGGCTAGTATGGGTTCGTTCCTAGCACAAGCAGGCGCACCAGGAAAGCGTTATGTACTCCCAGAAGCACGTACCATGATCCATCGTGTAAGTTCTGGAACACGTGGTACAAGCGGTTCGGTACACGTACAAGACTTGCAGTTTGAAGATGCTAAACGAAGCTTTGAAGAAAGTGTTAGAATCAACAAGCGTTTGACAGAATTGTATGTGCGTCATAATACAGCAGGCAAAACGTATGATGAACTGTTTGCTACAATGAAGTTTGATACATTCTTGTCAGCAGATGAAGCAGTGGCCTACGGCTTGGCTGACAAGGTTATGTCTAAACGAGTATGATAATAGAATATATCATAATTGGCTTTCTTTCTGCCATTGGCTGGTGGGGTGCAAATCATTATGTGATTGTACCCTACTTTCCTGAAACTGTTGTCAAGGAAAAGAAAGCAGAAGAAAAGATTCCAGTGGAAGATAAAAAGTGATCTGGGACTATGTCTTTACCTTTCTGGCTGTATTTTTATTAGATATTGTTTACACGTACTATCTAAGAGCTGTACAGGAAAATAAGGCCTTGGGCGCAGGCATATGGTCAGTGGGTTGTTATATACTAGGCAGTATAGCAGTCATTAACTATACATCAGATCACCTGCTGGTAATACCTGCTGTTGCTGGTGCGTTCCTTGGAACTTATGCAGGCATGAAGCTTAAGAAATCAGCAAGTCAGTGAATTCTAGCAAAAGTTTGTGGTGAGTACCCGCATGGTACTTGCCACGCATCCACGAGTAGCTGTCATACCAAAACTGTTCACTTTCAGGATGGCAACCTATTAAGCCTATATTATTTTGTATGATGGCCATGGCATCACCATTGGCATAGGTAGCAACAGTTTCGAATTTGTTTGTATCTCCAACTAAGGCACAACCATCATACCAGAACATGTTGTTAGGTTGTCCTTGCCAGGTTATACTAATGTTTTTGGCATGTGGTCTGCGTGTATCAGTGTTAGGTTGTGACAGATACTGTACAGCATCTACACTTTCCAATATGTCAAAATAATTTGACCCTGCCCAATATGCACCCATACAAATGCCCAGATATCGACCACCACCCTGTACAAACCCCTTGACTCGATCTTTGTTGTGTTTGAATAGTTTTTCAAAACTTTCAGCATCACCAAAGCCACCTGGCACAGCAACAGCATCTACGCCATCAAAGAAACAATTTTCTAGTGGGTTTTTTCCAAATATTTTGAAGTTGTAATGTTCACTGAGTGCTAACATTACACCATTCCCACTTTGTACAGAGCACATTGGATCTGCCAAAAATAAGGCGATAGTAGGTTTCATAATGTTATTTACTAAATAGCAGTATCAACAGCAGTCAAAATCTGCTAAAATCAAAGGAAAATAATCATGGGATTTATTATAAGCGGACAAGCAACGGGCTCGGTGACTACTACAGTGCCTGGTGATTCAAATGCACAAAATACAACATTATTATTGTCAGGTAACGGCAGCAATAATGCAACAAATAATACATTTGTTGATTCAAGTTCAAATAATTTTGCTATTACTCGTGTGGGTAATACTACTCAAGGCACGTTCTCGCCTTATGGTGATAACTGGAGTAACTATTTTGATGGGTCTGGGGATTATTTGACAACACCGGCATCAGTCAATATGAATATTGGAACCGGAAATTTTACATTTGAAACATGGATATTCCCGACAAGTTATTCTCCTGGCCAGGCATTAATATCTTTTGCAAACACAAATGTTTTTTACTTGAATTCTTCTGGAATTCCATGTTATGGAATTTATATGGTGTCTGACGCCGTAATTGGTTCTACGGCAGTAGCTTTAAATACATGGTCGCATATTGCATTTGTGCGTAGCGGTACGACACTTACCTGTTATGTAAATGGAACGTCAGTTGGCTCAATAACTACTGCATCATCCATTGGAACTTCAGTAACTTCCAACTACATTGGTTCTCATCAAGGTGCAAATTATTGGAATGGCTATTTAAGTAATATCAGAGTTGTTAAAGGAACAGCAGTTTATACAGGTAATTTTACCCCAAGTACAACGCCATTAACCGCAATAACAAATACAAGTCTATTAACCTGTCAGTCAAACCGATTCATTGACAACTCAAGCAATGCATTTACTATTACAAAGAATGGCGATACACAGGTACAACGGTTTAGTCCATTCGCACCAAGTGCCGCATACTCAGCAAGTACAATCGGTGGGTCAGCGTACTTTGACGGCTCCGGAGATTATTTATATGCGGCCAACCATGCGGCATTTAGTATTGGAAGCAATAGTGCGTCAGTTGAGATGTGGTGTTATTCAACTAATGCCGGAGTTGTTGTCATGTGCGGGCAAAACGGTGGACCTTATTCGTCAATTCGTATATTACAGTACACCAACTATGCGTATACTGTCAGTGATGATACTATTAGAGATACAGGAATTCCAGTAATTTTAAATGCATGGACTCATTTGGTAGTAACAATTACAGGAGGTACTGCAAGGATGTTTGTTAATGGAGTATTGCGTAGTGTAGTCACTGGTCTTGGATCAGTTCGCATACAAGGTGATTCATATGTAATTGGCTCCGAAGAAGGTATTGCCAATTACTACCAAGGTTACATGACTGATTTCCGTTTGGTAAATGGTTCAATTCCGACTGCATATCAGACCAGCAGTGTCACAACAGGAACAACTGTGTTCACACCACCAACTGCACCATTAACATCGGTTGCAAACACAAGTCTATTGTTAAATTATACCAACGGCGGCATCGTCGATTCGTCAATGATGACCGATTTGGAAACAGTTGGCAATGCTAAAATATCTACAGTACAAAGTAAGTTTGGCGGATCAAGTATGGCGTTTGATGGCACTGGTGATTATTTAACAACACCATTTTCTCCACTAACACAATTCGGCACTGGAGATTTTACCATAGAATTTTGGCTTTATAGATCCGGTGGCTCAGTTTACCAAACTATACTTGATACACGAAGTTCGGGAACTGCATCGCCTTGGGCAGTATTGTTAAATTCCAGCAATCAACCTTACATTTTGATAGCAAGCGATATTAACAGTTCAATCGCTGTTCCGGCAAATACTTGGACACACATTGCAATTTGTAGAGCAAGCGGAACACTGCGAATTTTCAATGATGGAGTACAAGGCTACAGTGGAGCAAACTCAACTAGTATGATGCCAACTGGACCTTTAAGAGTAGGTAAAACTATAGACAATGTATATGACCTCAACGGTTATATTGATGACCTACGTATCACTAAGGGTTATGCACGTTATACCACAGCCTTTACACCCCCAACAGCGGCATTAGCCATTGGTTCGGTTACTAGTACTACTACTGGAGCAATAGCATCGGGCATCACAATGGGTGGAACAGGCAGTGGTATGGTGATATCAAGTTATGTGGCTCCTTGGGAAATTGGTGGCTTCTATCAAGGTGGATATTATTGTGGTGATTTTGTAGACAATGGTGTAACATATAAATTACTTGCGGCACCAAAATCTACCGAGATTAGCGCGGCTTGGGGTCCAGAAAGCGTAACTGGTTTCCAAAGTAGAATTACTGGCCCAACAAACTCTACTGGTTTAGCGGCATTAGGATCAACTTATCAGGCAGCCACTTATTGCGAAAATTTAACGTCAGGTGGATATTCAGATTGGTATCAGCCAGCTGTAAATGAGTTACAGACTGCAATTAACAATACAAAAGCACTTACACTTTTTGCATCAGGCGCTCAAAGCTGGGGCAGTTATTGGTCTTCCTCAGAACTAGATGTAGATTATCGCGATGGTTACATGAATTTAAATCGCTGGTACCCCTTCAGCCACGCTTGGTTCGTTACTAGTAATGGCACTATTGATAAAAATAGCAAACCACAAAGTTATGGTGTAAGGGCTTTCCGTAGAGTAGCCGCATAAGAATTGTGTTTTAACTACACAATAAAAAGGCTTATTCGTAGGCCTTTTTTATTTTTAGGTAAATACTAACAGCAATCAAAATAGCAGTATGACCTGCTATATCTAAGGAAACAATCATGGGATTTATTATAGGCGGAACAGTGGTGCCACCGGTGGCCAGCATCATTGGTGTATATGGAACAAATATGAAACAAGTTCATATAAATGTTGATAGTTCAAACAACATTTATATGAATGCTATGACGGGATTTGATAATAG
>Ga0209088_10000431_pt1 | contig 30063 bp, 28 predicted proteins | sample S_140625_EF_Meta_FD_187324 | JGI IMG/M metagenome (GOLD analysis project Ga0209088, IMG submission 187324) | Freshwater microbial communities from Lake Simoncouche, Canada to study carbon cycling - S_140625_EF_MetaG (SPAdes) (version 2) | ecosystem: Environmental > Aquatic > Freshwater > Lake ... | reverse complement strand
ATTCATCTTCGTCTAGGACTAAAACTAAATGACTCCAGTTATTCACGAAATTATGCGCACCTCAGGGTCAGCAAACCCGCTGGTGCCAGCTCCTGCTGACCTTATTTGGTCTGCGGTTGTTTTCGCGATTCTGCTGGTCTTCTTCTGGTTCAAAGTTTTGCCTAACTTCAAAAAGAACATCGATGCAAGAACCGAAGCGATCGAAGGTCGTCTAGCTCTTGCTGAGAAAGCTCAAGCTGAAGCGGCAGCTAAGACTGCAAACATTGAAACTGAACAAGCTGAGGCTCGCGCTGAAGCTGCTCAGATTCGCGAATCAGCTCGTGCAGAAGGTGCAGCAATTCTTGCTGAACTAAAAGAGCAGGCATCTTTGGAAGCCGCTCGCATGACTGAAACAGCGAAGAAGCAAATCGAAGCAGAACGTCAGGCAGCAATCATATCTTTGCGTGCTGAAGTTGGCACCCTAGCTATTGATTTGGCTTCATCTGTTGTGCAGAACAACCTAAAAGAAGACAAGAGTGCATCAGCAATCGTTGATGGTTTCTTGGCAGATCTAGAAAAGAACAGCAAGTAAAACAAATGGCATCCTCAACTCGACAAGCTCTCGCCCAAGCTAAGGCAGATATTTCTGCATACCTTGGGTCAGATCTAAGCTTTGCGACTGACCTATTTGTCGTAGCCGATGCAATCTCGAGCAGTGCTCAGTTGCGTGGCATCCTCTCAGACCCTTCCACGGAGAGAGAAACAAAGAATGCTCTTATTGAGCGCGTCTTTGGCGGCAAGGTTGGAACAAGTTCAGTTGAGTTTGTGAAAAAGGTAGTTGCTTTGCGTTTTTCACGCAGCATCGATCTTGTTGTTGTTCTTGAGCAACTAGGTGTTCACGCTGCAGCAGCAGTTGCTGCTAACACATCTGTTTTGGATGATGTGCAGAGTGAACTATTTGGTTTCCAGCAGGTTGTATCAAGTGACCGTGAATTGCAGTTTGCTTTGAGCAACAAGAGTGCACCAAATGAAGCCAAGCTTCAGTTGGTTGATGCTCTTGTTTCAGGCAAAGTAAACGCAGTTACAAAGGCTTTGATTGCTCAGGCAGTTGGAGCCGTTAGAGGTCGTCGTATCGCTATCGTGCTTGACCAGTTTGGTAAGCAAGTTGCAGCATACGGTGACTCACTGGTTGCAACAGTTACAGTTTCATCCGCATTAGATACAAACCAGGTTGAGCGTCTTCGTTCATCATTGGCTAAAACTTATGGTCAGCAAATCCGCTTGAACGTCGAGGTTGATTCTTCAATCATCGGTGGAATGGTTGTTCAGATTGCTGGCGAAATAATCGACGGAAGCGTAAGCAGCCGTTTGCAAAACCTAAAGCTGCAGTTGGGTAAAGCCGCTGCCAGCATTAACCGAAGCTAACGCTTCAGAAGTAGAGGAACAAGATGGCAGATCTAAGCATCAGTCCGAATGAGATTCGCGACGCGCTAAAGGACTTTGCTAAGTCTTACGAGCCAACTCAGGCTAGCCGTACCGAGATCGGTCACGTTATCGATGCCGGTGACGGTATTGCTCACGTTGAAGGCTTGCCAAGTGTTATGGCTAACGAACTTCTAAAGTTCGAAGACGGCACTTTGGGTCTAGCTCAGAACCTAGACGAGCGTGAGATCGGTGTCATCATCCTTGGTGAGTTCGGTCACATCGTTGAGGGTATGAAGGTTGAGCGCACAGGCGAGATTCTTTCTGTTCCTGTTGGCGATGAGTTCCTGGGTCGTGTTGTGAACCCAGTTGGTGCTCCTATCGACGGTAAGGGTGAGATCAAGTCTTCAGGTCGTCGTGCTCTTGAGCTTCAGGCTCCTGGCGTTATGGCTCGTAAGTCAGTTCACGAGCCACTACAAACCGGCATCAAGGCGATTGACGCGATGATTCCTGTTGGTCGTGGACAGCGTCAGCTGATCATTGGTGACCGTCAGACTGGTAAGACAGCTATTGCTATCGATACCATCATCAACCAGAAGGCTAACTGGGAGTCAGGGGATACCAACAAGCAGGTTCGTTGTATTTATGTTGCTGTTGGTCAAAAGGGTTCAACCATCGCTGCGGTAAAGGGTGCTCTTGAAGCAGCCGGTGCTATGGAATACACAACTATCGTGGCATCTCCTGCATCTGACCCAGCTGGTTTCAAGTATCTAGCTCCATACACCGGTTCTGCTATTGGTCAGCACTGGATGTATGACGGCAAGCACGTCCTAATCATTTTTGATGACCTGTCAAAGCAGGCTGAGGCTTACCGTTCAATCTCCCTATTGCTTCGTCGTCCACCAGGCCGTGAAGCTTATCCAGGTGACGTCTTCTACTTACACTCACGCCTACTAGAGCGTTGTGCAAAGCTAAACGATGAACTTGGTGCAGGTTCTATGACTGGACTTCCAATCATTGAGACCAAGGCTAACGACGTATCTGCATACATTCCGACCAACGTTATTTCGATTACCGATGGTCAGATCTTCTTGCAGTCAGACCTCTTCAACGCTAACCAGAGACCTGCTATTGACGTAGGTATTTCTGTTTCACGTGTTGGTGGTGCTGCTCAGGTTAAGGGCATCAAGAAGGTTTCTGGAACATTAAAGCTTGAGCTTGCTCAGTACCGTTCCCTAGAAGCTTTCGCTATGTTCGCTAGCGACCTGGATGCTGCATCTCGTCAGCAACTAGCTCGTGGTGCTCGTCTAATGCAGCTTCTAAAGCAGCCTCAGTACTCTCCATACCCAGTTGAAGAACAAACAGTTTCTATCTGGGCTGGAACTACAGGCAAGCTTGATGAAGTTCCTGTTGAAGATGTTCTACGTTTTGAAAGCGAATTGCTTGACTTCCTTCGTCGCAACTCACAGGTGCTAACCACCATTCGTGAGACTAACGATCTAAAGGATGACACAGTTGCAGCTTTGGAAGCTGATGTGTTGAAGTTCAAGAAGAGCTTCCTAACCGGTGTTGGTAAGCCACTAGCTTCAGTTGGCAACGAGTCTGTTGCTGCTATCGCTGAAGAAGAAGTTGACCAAGAGCAGATTGTTAAGCAGAAGCGCTAAGCGTTACTGAAGATTAGGAAAAGGAAAAGCAATGGGAGCGCAACTTCGGGTCTATAGGCAGAAAATTAAATCTGCTCAGACGACCAAGAAGATCACTCGTGCAATGGAGTTAATCTCTGCCTCACGCATTTACAAAGCACAACAGCGTTTGGCAGCAGCTAACCCTTATTCACGTGCGATTACTCGCGCCGTTTCCGCTGTTGCTACCTTCTCTAACATCGACCACCCGCTAACAACAGAGCCTAAAGAGATTCGCAGAAGTGCTGTTGTTATCTTCACAAGCGACCGTGGTCTTGCTGGTGCTTTCTCATCCAACGTGATGAAGGAATCAGAGCAGCTAACTCAGCTACTACACGAGCAGGGTAAAGAAGTTGTTTACTACCTAGTCGGCCGTAAGTCAGTTGGTTTCTTCTCATTCCGTAAGCGCGCAGCAGTTAGATCATGGACCGGTGGAACAGACCTTCCAGTGTTCACTACCGCTCAGGAGATTTCAGATGCAGTTGTAGCAGCCTTCAATGCTGGTTTCGATGACGGTGGTGTTGACGAGATTCACTTGGTATACAACAAGTTCGTTTCGATGATTAGCCAGGAACCTCAGGTTGTTCGTTTGCTTCCACTAGAAATCGTTGAGGGTGTAGCTACTCCTGAAGCTAACGAAATCTTCCCACTTTATGAATTTGAACCAGATGCTAGCAAGGTATTGGATGCACTGCTACCGGTATACATCGAAAGCAGAATTTTCAACGCAATGTTGCAGTCAGCTGCAGCAGAGCACGCAGCAAGACAAAAAGCAATGAAGTCAGCAACTGAAAATGCTGACAAGTTAATCAAGAACTACACCAGATTGTCGAACTCAGCTCGTCAGTCTGAAATTACCCAGCAGATTTCCGAAATCGTTGGTGGTGCCGACGCCCTTGTCGACACCAGCGACAAAGAATAGAAAGATAAGAAGACATGGCCGAGAACAAGAACGTTGCTACCGGACGAATCGCCCGCGTAACAGGTCCAGTGGTTGACATCGAGTTTCCTCACGATGGTATTCCAGGTATCTATAACGCTCTGACCACTGAGATCAACTTGGACGGTGAGATTACAACTCTTACCCTCGAGGTTGCTCAGCACCTAGGAGATGACCTGGTGCGAGCTATCGCACTAAAGCCAACCGATGGTTTGGTTCGCGGTCAAGCTGTGCAGGACACCGGAGCGCCTATCTCTGTTCCTGTTGGAGATGTAACCAAGGGTAAGGTTTTCAACGTTACCGGTGACATCTTGAACGGTAAGCCAGGGGACAAGGTTGAAGTCCACGAGAGATGGCCGATTCACCGTAACCCACCTTCATTCGACCAGCTTGAGTCGAAGACTGAGATGTTCGAGACCGGTATCAAGGTTATTGACCTACTAACCCCATATGTTCGTGGTGGAAAGATTGGTCTTTTCGGTGGTGCTGGTGTTGGTAAGACAGTTCTTATCCAGGAAATGATTTACCGTGTTGCTGAAGACCACGATGGTGTGTCAGTGTTCGCTGGTGTTGGTGAGCGTACCCGTGAAGGTAACGACCTTATCGACGAAATGACTGAGTCCGGTGTTATCGACAAGACCGCACTGGTCTTCGGCCAGATGGATGAGCCACCAGGCACCCGTTTGCGTGTTGCTCTGTCTGCTCTGACCATGGCGGAATACTTCCGTGATGTTCAGAAGCAAGATGTGCTTTTGTTTATTGACAACATCTTCCGTTTCACTCAGGCAGGTTCTGAGGTTTCAACACTGCTAGGCCGTATGCCTTCAGCGGTAGGTTACCAACCTAACCTTGCAGATGAGATGGGTATCCTTCAGGAGCGCATTACTTCAACCCGTGGTCACTCGATTACATCTCTTCAGGCTATTTACGTACCTGCTGACGATTACACCGACCCAGCCCCGGCAACAACATTCGCTCACCTTGATGCAACAACAGAGTTGAGCCGTGAAATTGCTTCTAAGGGTCTGTATCCAGCTGTTGATCCACTGACTTCAACTTCACGTATTTTGGACCCTCGCTTTATTAGCGCAGAGCACTATGCGACAGCAACAAGAGTGAAGCAGATCTTGCAGAAGAACAAGGAACTTCAGGAAATCATCGCCATCCTAGGTGTTGAAGAATTGAGCGAAGAGGACAAGATCACCGTATCTCGTGCTCGTCGTATCCAGCAGTTCCTATCTCAGAACACTTACATGGCTGAAAAGTTCACCGGTGTTAAGGGTTCAACTGTTCCACTGAAGGACACCATCGAAGGCTTCACAGCTATTGCTAACGGTGACTTCGACAACGTAGCTGAGCAAGCCTTCTTCAACGTTGGTGGCTTGGAAGATGTTGAACGTCAATGGGCCAAGATTCAGTCAGAGCTTAAGTAATCATGGCTAATAAGAATCTAAGAGTTGAGCTAGTAGCTGCCGATCGTGCAGTCTGGTCAGGCGAGGCCACAATGGTTATCGCTAAGACCGTTGAGGGAGAGATTGGTTTACTAGCCGGTCACGAACCAATGCTTGCCATCCTAGGTTCTGGTGAAGTTCGTATCACCCTACCAACCGGAGAATCCATCAAAGCAACAGCAGCAGAAGGTTTCTTATCAATGGAACATGATGTTGTGACAATCGTTGCAAGAGATGCTCAACTGGCATAAAGAATCAAAAGTAAAGCCCCGAGAAAACTCGGGGCTTTATCTATTTAATCCTTTTCAGGTCTTCTCTTTGCAGGAGCTTCACGTCTGTTAGCCGCTGGAACCCATTTGACGTCGCCACCGTGTTTGATGTTTGCGTAACGGGCTAGGACAAATAGCAAATCGCTGAGTCTGTTTAGGTACTTCACTGCCGCCAGGCTAATGCCACCCTCGGTTTGACCCTTCTTGGCAGGCTCTGTGCCGTGCTGTTCGATAGCGTGCCAGGTAGCTCGTTCAGCTCTTCTAACCACTGTTCGCGCTAGATGAAGGCCTGCTGCCAGTCCTGATCCACCAGGGATGATGAAGGAGTCTAGTTTGTCTAGCTCTGCGTTGTATTTATCGATGGCGGCTTCAAGGGCGTCAATCCAGAGATCATCAACACGAAGCGGTTCGTATTCATAGTGTTCGTTGAGGGGATTGGATAGGTCTGCACCTAGGTCAAAGAGCTCATTCTGGATCTGAAGAAGCAGGGCAAGGGTTTCCTCGTCAAACTCATTTTTGGCAAGAGCAACAGCAACGCCGATGGCTGAGTTAGCCTCGTCTACGTCTGCATAGGCTTCGATTCGAGGGTCAGTTTTCCTGACTCGGCTGAAATTGGATAGACCGGTAAGACCTTCATCTCCGGTTCGTGTGTATATCTTCGTAAGTTTAACCATTAGACAAGTTTAGGCTTGTCTGGTGCTCTTATTGTTACCTCCTAGTGAAACCAAGCGAATTGGTGGGTCAAACCTGACCATTGAACAGGTTCATTTGAGCTATGGACAGTTGAACGAGGCTCGAGATCTAGTTCTTGGGGCTTTACTCAAGTTATGTAAGAACAAGACCGAAGCCGCCAGAGTTCTCAAACTAAGCAAAAAGCAATTAGGGGAGATTGATTTCAATCTTGCTATCAAGACAGCTCCAACTATGCCCGCATACCAAAGGTATGAAGGAACCCTATACAAAGCCATTGGGGTTGACACCTTCACTTCTCACGAAGTTGAGCAGATGAGAGAGCATGTCCTAATGCAAAGTGCTTTGTTCGGATTAATTTCGGCAACTGATCGTATCCCTTGGTATCGCTTGTCTGCTGGAACAGTCCTACCTAAGGTGAGTTTGAAAAAGGTTTGGAAAGATTATCAAGATGCAGCTTGGGCAAGACTAGTAGATTCCCCAATTATTGACTTGCGTTCAAAAGCATATGTTGATCTAGCGCCTATCCCCGCTGAGCTGGACTCATATTGGGTCGAGGTTGTTGCAGAAGATGCCAAGGGGCAGAGAAAAGCGTTGAACCATTTCAATAAGACTGCCAAAGGTGAATTTGTAGGAGCATTTGTTAGAGCCAAGTCTGCACCAAAAACCATTTCTCAATTAAGAGCAGTTGCTAAGAAGGCTGGTTTAGAGTTGGAAGTCGAAGGTAAAGTCCTGTATCTGATTACCTCAGAGATTATTCGAGGTAAGAAATAGTGTTATCAAGTGTTTTGTTGGGGAGTTACGGCTTTGGTAATAGATAAAGAAAACGTAGTCTTCAAGCGCGTTAGATTATCTTTTCGCTGGCTTGGAATTACTCTCGGAGCTATCCCGATTCTTTCCTATCTACTATTTGCATACACTTTCGAACGCATAATCTTTGTTCCAAACTACGACACAGGAAATCTAGAAATCACCAGAGATCTGGATTATCAAATCAGTCAATATGCACTTTTGATAGGGAATGCAACATGGCCTTATCTCATACCAGTTTCGTTCGTGATTTTAGCTATAGATATTGCCTTAGCTTTGAAGAAGCAGATTAGAGAAGCCTAAGAAATCTAGCTAAGTTCTTTTCTTCTGAAGCAACCAGGGGCATGATCGTTTACGAACCCAGTTGCCTGCATCAAGGCATACATAGTTGTTGAACCAACAAAGCCAAACCCAAGAGCCTTTAGTTCTTTGGATAGCGCATCGGACTCTGGACTAGTAGCGCGCCATTGAAAATTTGAAGCAGGTGGAGTTCGTTTACTCTTAGCTGGAGCAAAATCCCAAACAATCGCACTGATACTCAAGCCTTGTTTTTGAAGGTCCAAAACAATATTCGCGTTTTTGATAGTGCTAGCTATCTTGGCCCTGTTCTTGATGATGCCATCATCAAGCATGAGTCTCTCGATGTCCTTCTGTGTCAACTTGGCAACTTTGCTCACTTCAAAATTCTTGAAGGCTTTTCTAAAACCTTCTCTTCTCTTCAAAATAGTTATCCAAGACAATCCAGCTTGAAAACCCTCAAGGGTGATGCGTTCAAACATCTCGTTGTCGCCAAAAACTGGGACGCCCCACTCGGTGTCGTGATAATCGATATAGAGCTGGTCCTTACCTGGCCACTTGCATCTGGTCAGGCCATCATCAAATTTATGAGAATGTTCAGACATTATTTGAAAGGTATTCCTTCATGATCTAGTAACCACTGTTTGGTTGGGATGCCTTTGCCACCGGAGTAACCAGTTATCTTTCCGCTTGCTCCCAGTACCCTGTGACAGCCGATAACCAAAGGCACAGGGTTTGATCCAACTGCTCCGCCAACTGCTCTAGCAGCTTTTGGTTTGCCGATAGCTTTGGCAATGTCGACGTAAGACTTAGTTTTACCAAAACCTATGCGACCTATTTGACGCCAAACATTTCTCTGAAATTCTGTTCCTGAACTCAAATCAACTGGGAATGTGAACTTGGTTAGTTTCCCAGCGAAGTAGAGGTCTAGTTCTTTTTTGGCAAGCTGCAGCACTGGAGTGTTACTAGGGATTACCTTGGCACCTTTTGCCGCTATGTCGATAGCGGTCACTCGTCCTTCTGATTCGAAGACTCTGATAATGCCGATAGGGGACTGGAATGAAATCATGTTTGGTTTCTGCACCCTTCGAGAATACCGAATCAAAGCAAAAGCCCGGTTAGCCAACTTCTGTAGGTGGATAACCGGGCTCTTGACTACCTTGTAAATCACATCAATTCAAACATTTCACCAGCAATAGAAAGCGAGTGGCGCAGCTTCTGCTCCAGTTCATCGAACTCCGTCTGACCAATGGTCAAAGGTGGAGCTAACTGAACTACAGGGTCGCCACGGTCATCTGAGCGGCAATAGAGACCGTTCTCATACAAATGATTGGAGAGGAACTTTCTCAGAAGCTTCTCCGACTCTTGGTCATTGAACGATTCCTTGGTCTTTTTATCTCTGACCAGTTCAATTGCATAGAAGTAACCTGCTCCACGAACGTCACCAACGATCGGAAGATCTTTTAATTTCTCCAGAGTCTTCTTGAAAGCGGCTTCGTTGCGAGCAACGTTGCCTACTAGATCTTCCTCATCGAAGATGTCTAGATTTTCAAGAGCCACAGCACAAGCTACAGGGTGACCTGCGAATGTGTATCCGTGAGAGAAGATGTTGGTTCCCTGTTTGAAAGGTTCGAACAGTTTCTCAGTCAGCATTAGAGCACCCAGCGGTTGATAGGCCGAGGTTATACCCTTGGCACAGACCAACATGTCTGGTTCTAATCCATACTTCTCGCTGGCAAACATAGTTCCGATGCGACCAAAACCATCGATAGTTTCATCTGCTACCAAGAGAACGTCATACTTATCGCAGATTTCTCTTACTCGCTTGAAGTATGAAGGAGGTGAAGTGAAACAACCACCTGAGTTCTGAACAGGTTCAATGAAGAACGCTGCAACAGTATCTGGATCTTCGAAGAGAATCATCTCTTCGACTCGGTTAGCTGCCCACATTGCAAACTCTTCTTCATTCTTGAAGTCATCCTGAGCTCGGTACCAGTTGGTGTTTGGAACTCTGAATGTGCTTGGTACTAGAGGTTCAAACATCTTCTTCATGGAAGGAATACCGGTTAACGACAAAGCTCCGTGCGAGGTGCCATGGTAAGCAACTGCTCGGGTTAGAACTTTGTGCTTCATCGGCTTGCCAGTCATCTTAAAGTACTGTTTAGCTAGTTTCCAAGCAGTCTCGTTTGCCTCGCCACCACCGGTGGTAAAGAAAACTCGACTTAGGTTTTTAGGTGCATACGAAAGTATGCGCTCTGCTAATTCAATAGCTGGAGCGTGGGCGTGCGACCAGATTGGGAAGTAATCTAACTTCTTCATCTGTTTAGCTGCTGCTTCTGCAAGCCTCTCTCGACCGTGACCTACGTTTACAGAAAACAGTGACGAAATTCCATCAAAGTATTTCTTGCCATTGATGTCCCAGAAATGATGTCCTTCAGCTTTTGCGATGATAGGGATGTCATTTTTCTGGTAAGGGCTGTGACGAGTAAAGTGCAAAAATAAATTATCTTTTGCAGCTTGATGCAGCATTGCCGGGGTTGCTTCTTTACCTGCTTTACGCGCGTTTAGAAGCGGGGTGGCGTGGTCGGCTTTTGCTTTGGCCGGCTTTTTAGCCGGAGCCTTACCAGGCCTTAGGGCCTTGATAAGCTTGCTTGCTTTGCTCTCCTTGGTTGCCATTTGATATCACTCTTTACATTGTTTTGTGTTGCGCTTTTGGGTAATCGTCTGATTATCCACTTCGAGTATCAAGAGATACCCAAACCTTGGTTATCTAACACCCCAGTTATAGAACTGCTTGTGGAGTTTTAGATAAACAAAAGTTTCAGTTGAGAGCACTTCTGGGAGTGATCTGATTTTGGTGTTCAAAACTTCGATAAGGTCCTGGTCGTTTTCAACAACGACTTCAACAAGGATGTCGAAAGATCCTGCAGTCATAACCACGTAGTCTGCCTCTGGCATTGCAGAGAGTTTGTTGGCAAGTTCTGTCATGTCGCCACTGCAACGGATGCCAATCATGGCTTGACGGTAGAAGCCAAGTTGCAGTGGGTCAGTAACAGCCACAACCTGCATGATGCCGGACTCAGTAAGTTTCTGCATACGCTGGCGAACAGCTGCTTCGGAGAGGCCTACGGCCTTGGCGATCTCGCTGTAAGGCTTGCGGCCGTCATGCTGAAGCTGCTCGATGATCTCCTTAGAAATCTCATCAAGCGTCGATGCTTTAGCTCTATCCGTTCTGGACATACTGCGATTTTGGCACAGTTTTGCCTTTTTTGGTGCTGATTTCGTAGCGAATTTACCATTTTGGTATAGATTCCACACCTTCAGAGCCTTTTTGGCTACGGATTGGTCCTGAAATCAAGGTTTGTAATAGTGTTATGGCTAGAAGCGATACGTTCGCTTCCTTACGAATAAAGGCTCGAAGGAGAGTTTCAAATGGCAGTTCGCGAACTAAAGAACTTTGTCAACGGTCAGCATGTTTCAGCTAAATCAGGTGAAACTTCAGACGTGATCAATCCGGCTAATGGTGAGGTCTATGCCAAAGCACAGGTTTCTACTGAGGCAGACATTGATCTCGCCTATAAGGCAGCAGACAAGGCTTTCGAAACCTGGAGTCAGACGACTCCAAGTGAACGCCAACTAGCGCTTTTTAGAATTGCTGATGCACTAGAGGCAAGAGCTGAAGAGATGGCTGATGTTGAATCAGAGAACACTGGTAAGCCTCGTAGCACTCTTGTTGAATACGAAGTTATGGTTTCAGTTGACCAGATTCGTTTCTTTGCAGGAGCTGCTAGAAACCTTGAAGGAAGAGCTACCGCTGAGTACGCCAAAGATCACACCTCATCTATTCGTCGCGAACCTATCGGAGTCATTGGTCAGGTAACTCCATGGAACTATCCACTAAACATGGCTACCTGGAAATTTGCACCAGCAATAGCTGCAGGTAACGCTGTTGTGCTAAAGCCTTCAGATACCACGCCTGCCTCAACTTTGTTACTTGCAGAAATCGCAAGCGAATTCTTGCCAGCTGGTGTCTTCAACGTCGTCACCGGTAATCGTGATTCAGGTCGAGCGATGATTGAACACGAGATTCCTCAGATGGTATCCATCACTGGTTCTGTTCGTGCCGGTATGGAAGTTGCCAAGAGCGCAGCGTTAGATCTAAAGCGAGTTCACCTTGAGCTCGGTGGAAAAGCACCGGTAATTGTTTTTGCTGATGCTGATCTTCACAAAGCAGCAGCTCAGATTGTTGTTGCAGGTTTCTTCAACGCAGGACAAGACTGCACTGCTGCAACAAGAATTCTTGTGCACGAAAGTGTTCATGATGAGTTCGTTGCAATTCTTACTGCAGAAGTCAAAGCAAATGCCATTACTGGAGATCCAAGTAGAGACGACATCTTGTTTGGTCCAGTAAACAACGTGAACCAGTTGGCACAAGTAACTGGCTTCATCGAGCGTCTTCCTGACCACGCGTCTATTGCTATCGGTGGTAAAGCTATCTCTGGTAAGGGATACTTCCACGAAGCAACCGTGCTTACCGGTTTGAAGCAAGACGACGAACATATCCAGAGAGAAATCTTTGGTCCAGTTGTTACCGTGCAGAAGTTCAAGGACGATGCTGAAGCCATGCGTTGGGCAAACGATGTGAAATATGGTTTAGCATCATCAGTTTGGACCAGTAACCACACCAGAGCCATGCGTTTTGCTAAGGGATTGAACTTCGGTTGTGTTTGGATTAACACTCACATTCCACTGGCTGCTGAAATGCCTCACGGTGGTTTCCGTCACTCAGGTTACGGTAAGGACCTATCCATGTATGGCTTTGAGGACTACACACGTCTCAAGCACGTAATGAGCTACATCGGCGACTAACAAGATTTCAGACTGCCCGTTCTCCACAACAGGAGAACGGGCAGTTCTATTTAAGTCTTTATTCAGGCATCATCGCTAAATGCGATGGTTTGTCTTGTTACCGGGGCTAGTGCTTGGTGTGGTTATGGCACTGGTAACAGGCATGTGGCAATTCGCTTTGTTTACTTTTGTTGGATTGCTCTCGGCAACTCTAACCACGGCTCTGGTCAAGAAAAATAGACGTGAACCAGACATGGATTTCAGCGATCAACCAATTTGGATAAGTCCAGGCGCGGTTGCGATAGGGGATAAGGTCCTGCCAAGAACAGGCTTGTTCTTCAAAGAGCAATACAGCGACATCTTCTTCGAGTACTTCAGCAAGATTGCTAAAGACCGTGAGATTGAGAAGAGAAGATTAGAACTTCGCTCCAGTTTCTATAAGGCAAGTAAACCCGGTCTCTTGCCATTCTGGGCAGGCATCGCAGAAGCGGCTGACCTTGAGTTCGATCTTGCTCGCGATGGCCCACATGCCCTCATAGTGGGGGCTACCGGTTCTGGTAAGAGTGAATTCTTGAAGTTGATTACCAGTTCTATGCTGGTTAGCTCTGCTGAAAAGAGCTTGCAATTAGTCCTCATAGATTTCAAGGGAGGAGCAGCTCTTAGAAGCTACGCCGAGCATCCAGCAACTTTGACATTGGTTACAGATTTAGATGAGGGCAGACTAGAGAGATTCTGGCTCTATCTTGCGGGGGAGCTCAAAAGACGAGAAAGATTATTGGCTGATAGAAGAGTCTCTTCAATTGAACAACTAGATGAGCTGCCAAGGCTCTTAGTAATTGCCGATGAATTACCGGCGATCATCTCTGCACATCAATTTAGTTTGGGCACCTTGGAGGCGATAGCTGCAAGAGGCAGATCTTTAGGCGTGCACTTGATTGCGACAAGTCAGTCACTGGCAGGTATCCCGCGCTCACTCATTACAAACCTCACCATGCGATTTGCGATTGGAACGACAGACCCAGGAGACCTAATCGCCATGGTTCCATCTCTTCGAGTAGGTAATGCCAACGCTTCAAGGGCCCTTGCCATTTGGGGTTCAAATACTTCCTCGTTTGATTTCCCGATGACCGAGGGTGTTCCAAATATTGAAGTAGCTAAGTATTGGTCAGATCTGAGTAATTCGTGGAGTTCAGGTTTGGGCCAAAGTGGTGTTTTTGTCTCTGGTGTGGTTGGCTTCCTTGATATTCCAAGTGAACATCGAGTCGAACAGTTAATGTTCCAAGCTTTCGGGAACTCACATTTACTTGTTGTTGGGGCACGGGGTTCTGGTAAAACGTGGTTTGCAAGGAATGCACTTAGTTCATTAGCTAATGCACTTGTTTTGGATTGTCCACCACTACTGGAGCTTGAGGCAGCTTTTCAAGCTGGTAAACAGGTCGTTTGCGTGCTCTCAAGTAATTTCTTGTTACCTTTGACAATTCAAAGAAGGTTTGAACACATTATCTATTTACGGCAGGGAAACCTAGATCAACATCTAGCTGCTGGGTTACCTAAAAGCCAATGGAATGAAAAACTTCCACCTGGACGAGGTTGGTATAGGAATCTTTGTTTGCAGTTAGTTATGCCAGAACAGACTCAACTGGAGAGTAGGCAAGACCATGTGCTTGAGCAACAGGTTCGCTAACTAGTTTTCCAGCATGAGTGTTTAGTCCAAGTGCAAGGGATGAATCAGTGCTGCAAGCACTCTGCCAACCCTTATTGGCAATTGCTTTGGCATAGCTCAGTGTTGCATTTGTAAGAGCATAGGTTGAAGTGTGAGCAACCGCACCAGGCATGTTTGCAACGCAGTAGAAAATTGAGTTGTGAACTTTGAAGGTTGGGTCAGCATGAGTTGTTGGCTTTGAATCTTCAAAACAACCACCTTGGTCAATAGCGATATCAACCAGCACTGATCCAGGTTTCATTTTCTTCACCAGTGCATTGGTAACTAGCTTCGGAGCTTTTGCTCCTGGAATTAAAACTGAACCGATAACTAGATCTGCATCAGTAACTGCTCTATTAATTTCAAAACTGTTGCTAGCAAGAGTTCTTAGACGACCGTGATACAAAGCATCTAGTTCTCTAAGTCTGTTGATGTTGGTGTCTAGCACTATAACTTCTGCACCGAGACCGACTGCCATTGCGATGGCGTTAGTTCCAGCAACGCCACCACCTAGAACTACTACCTTGGCAGCTCTAGTTCCAGGGACTCCACCAAGCAAAATTCCGTGTCCACCATTTTGAGCAAAAAGAGTTTGCGCACCAACTAGTGCTGATAGTCGACCAGCTACCTCGCTCATCGGTGCTAGTAGGGGAAGCTGGCGGGTAGGGGTTTGAACTGTTTCATAGGCGATAGAGGTAACCTGCTTCGCTATTAGTTCTTTAGTTAGTTCTAAATCGGCTGCTAGGTGCAGGAACGTGAATAGCACCAGTCCTGGTCTTAGGTATTGGTATTCGCTCTCAATAGGCTCTTTGACCTTGAGCACCATGTCTCCAGCTGCCCATGTGCTAGCTGCATCTTGCAAGATGGTTGCTCCAGCAGCCTTGTAATCCTCGTCTGAAATGCTTGAGCCTAGGCCGGCTTTGCTTTGAATAAAGACTTCGTGCCCTGAAACTGTTAGTTCATGCACTCCCGCTGGGGTAATTGCCACGCGGAATTCGTTGTTTTTGATCTCTGCAGGTACAGCGATCTTCATGATTCTCCTCTGGGTTAGGCATCTTTGCCACAACCACCTAACAGAATACCGCAAGGTCACCTAGGGATTTGGTTTGTCAGGTGTGGATTGTGCGGAAAAACGAGTTTTTAGGGATATGGGGTTTTTGCCCGTTCCCAGCCCTAAGGTGTGGCATTATTTTTAACAATGCGTTCTCTCGCGCAGTCGGTGTGTTGACTGGCCGTCTGACGGCCCTTCCATTTAGGAGCTAGTGGTTATGAACCAAAACCTTCCAGAAGATCCACAACTACGTGAAATGGTTAAAGCTGCTTTAGCCCACAAAGTTACTCGCCGAGCAGTACTTGGTGGAGCAATGGCTACCGGAGCTGCAGCTTTGCTTGCAGCTTGTGCGCCAGGTGGAAAAACAGAACTCACCCCAGCTAAAGATGTTAGTGATTCAGACCCAAGTGTTATTTGGAGTAACTGGTCGCTATACATCGATGTTGACGATAAGGGTAACTACCCAACTCTTGAAAAGTTCCAGAGCGAAACTGGCGTCACTGTTACTTATCGTGAAGATTACGATGACAACGATTCTTATTATGGAAAAGTAAAGGACCAGCTAGCACTCGGTCAAGACATTGGCGCAGATCTAACTTGCCCAACTTCTTGGATGGCGGCTCGATGGATCAACCAGGGTTACGTTCAAACATTTGACGATGCAGAACTTCCTAACAAGAAAAATGTTCAACCTGCTTATCTAGGAGAGGCTTACGACCCTCAACGAACAATGTCACTTCCTTATCAAGGTATCTTGGCTGGTTTGGCTTATGACAAGAAGGCATACAAGGCTGCAACTGGTAAATCTGCTCCTGCAGTACTAGCCGATCTTTGGAACCCAGCACTTAAAGGACGCGTTGGTGTTCTAAGTGAAATGCGCGACACAGTTGGTCTAGTACTTATGGATCAGGGCGTTGCTATTGGTGATGCAAACAGTCTTACCGCGGATGCATTCATGAATGCTATTGATGTTGTTGGTGCAAAGGTTTCTGATGGACAGATTGCTCGCATCAAGGGCAACAGCTACAAGGACGACTTGGTAAACGGTGACACCATTATTGCCATCGCTTGGTCGGGAGACATCATTCAGCTAAACGCTGAAGCTGGCTATGACCGCTTTGGTTTTATTCTTCCTGAATCAGGTGGAACTATTTCTGCTGACTGTTTTGTTATTCCTATGGGTGCAACTCACAAGAAGAACGCTGAGAAGCTAATGAACTTCTACTACGACCCTTACAACGCTGCGGTTCTAGCGGCCTACGTGAATTACATCACACCTGTTGTTGGCGCTAAAGAAGAAGCCATGAAGTTGGATCCAGCCTTGGCTGAGAATGAACTGATTTTCCCTTCAGAAGCTTTCTTATCTAAAACCCAGGGCTTCAGAGCGCTTGATAGCAAAGAAGAGCAGAGCTTCACTAAGGCGTTCCAGCAGATCAAGCTTGGCGTGTAGTGGCGAAAGAGTTTGTTGCCCGCGGCGCTGACTTAGAGCTAAAGCAAATACGTAAAGAGTTTCCTGGTTTTACAGCTATAGATAACTTAGATCTTCACGTTCCAGCAGGTGAGTTCTTTGCTTTGCTTGGTCCTTCTGGTTGCGGTAAGACAACAACACTTCGCTTGGTAGCGGGGCTCGAGTCTCCTACTAAGGGCAAGATTTTTATTGGTGGTAAAGATGTCACCGCCACCAAGCCTCACGAGCGTCCAGTAAACACCGTGTTCCAGTCCTATGCACTGTTTCCGCACATGACTGTGCTAGAAAACGTTGCCTTCGGTCTTCGTCAGCGCAAGGTTGCAGATCCACTGGCTAAAGCTAAAGACGCCTTGAACCTAGTTCAGTTATCACACCTTGCTGACAGAAAGCCTCAGCAGCTCTCCGGTGGTCAGCAGCAACGTGTCGCTTTAGCAAGAGCTTTGGTGAACCGTCCTTCACTGCTGTTACTTGACGAGCCATTGGGTGCACTGGATCTAAAACTACGCCGTGAAATGCAGACAGAGCTAAAAGCTATTCAAATGGAAGTAGGTCTGACCTTCTTGCACGTAACCCATGACCAGGAAGAAGCCATGGACATGGCTGACACCGTAGCGGTTATGAACCTTGGACGTATTGAGCAGATGGGTGCCCCTGAAACTCTTTACGATCGACCTAAGACTGTTTTCGTTTCTAAGTTCCTCGGTCAATCAAACCTGTTAGTTGGCGATGTTACTTCAACTTCAGCTAACTCAATCAGCATCGATGTTGCTGGCAACAAGATTTCAGTTCCAAAAAACAGAGCAGAAAAACACAAGGGCAAGATTGCTATTGGCTTCCGCCCAGAGAAGGCTACTTTCAGCTCAAAGAAGCCAACTGCAACTTCAGCTAAGAACGTTATTGGCCCTGGTGAAGTTTTAGATATTCGTTTCACCGGCGTTAGCAACCAGTATCTGATTGAAGTTCCTCAGCTGGGGAACATCACAGTGTTTGCTCAGAACATGACTCATTTTGCGCCGATAGAAGTAGGCGCAAAGGTTTGGATTTCTTGGGATGTTGAAAATAGCTTCGGTCTTTCAGACCTGCCGGCAAAAAACGTAAAGGCTTAATCCAGATGGCTTTCGCGGCATTTGGTTCATCCAACGCACCAGCATCAGCAAAACCAACTAGAAGTGGCAAAGTTGTTATTGCTCTGTTGGCACCGGGGCTTGCATACCTCGGAGCATTCTTTCTAACACCTCTCTTTGCTTTGATTATGGTCTCTTTAGAAGTCCCTGATCCAAATGGCGGTTATGCCGAATATGTTCCAGCTTTTGAGATAGGCAACTACTTCTATGTAATAAGCGAGTATTTGCCACACATTCTTAGATCTTTCGGTTATGCACTGGCGGCAACTGTTCTTGCTCTGGTGATTTCCTATCCACTTGCATACTTCATCGGGGTCAAGGCAAGACCATGGCCGTTATTGCAAAAGCTAATGCTTACTTTGGTTATCGCTCCTTTCTTTATTTCTTTCCTGCTCAGAACTCTGGCTTGGAAGCAGATCTTCTCGAATGAATCTTGGATAGTTTCAACTCTTCATGACATAGGTCTACTAGGTCCAACACAGTACGTTGTTGGAACACCGTTCATGGTTATCTTTGGTCTGACTTACAATTTCATTCCATTTATGACCTTGCCGCTATACACATCTTTGGAACGCCTTGACCTTAGGTATTTAGAAGCTGGTTCTGATCTTTACGCATCACCATCCAAGGTGTTTAGAAAAGTCACTCTGCCTTTATCAATGCCTGGAATTATTTCTGGAACGCTACTCACCTTTATTCCAATAGCAGGTGATTACATCAACGCTTCAGGAGATTTCTTAGGTTCGTCATCAACTTCTATGATCGGTAACGTAATCGAATCGAACTATTTGCAGATAAATGACTACCCATCAGCATCAGCGCTATCAGTTCTTTTGATGGGTGTAATTCTGGTTCTAGTTAGCGTTTATGTGAAGAAGTCTGGAACGGAGGATCTGCTCTAATGCGTTTTAGCTTAGGTAAGTTGACCCTTCCGCTCTATGCGGTTCTAGCTTTCATATATTTATTGATTCCGATTGTTTACACGTTTGTGTTCTCTTTCAACAATTCACTAAAAACTAACTTGATTTGGCGAGGATTCACTTTCGATAAGTGGACCAATGTTTGTCAGCGCGAAGGTGTCTGTGAAGCATTCGGTAATTCTGTATTTATTGGGCTTATCTCCACGATTTTTGCTACCGGCCTTGGCACCATGATTGCTATCGCTTTAGTTCGATACCGCTTCAAGTTCAGAAGCTCAGTGAACTTGCTCTTGTTCTTACCTATGGCTACCCCTGAAGTTGTTCTTGGTGCTGGCCTTGCATCACAGTTTTTCAACCTAGGAGTTCAGAAGGGTATCTGGACAATCATCATTGCCCACATCATGTTCTGTCTTTCCTTCGTTGTGGTAACTGTCAAAGCACGTGTTGCAAGCCTTGACCCTGCTTTGGAAGAAGCTGGTAGAGATCTGTACGCTAACCCAACTCAGGTGTTCTGGAAGATCACCTTCCCGCTTCTACTTCCTGGTATTGCATCCGCTGCGCTGTTATCTTTCGCTTTGAGCTTCGATGATTTCATTATCACTAACTTCAATGCTGGGTCAGATATGACCTTCCCTCGTTATGTTTACACTGCAGCTGCTCGTGGCGTTCCAGCTGAAGCTAACGTGATTGGCTGTGCTGTTTTTGCCCTAGCAATTCTGATAGTGCTAGCAACTCAGATCAATGGCGAAGTAAAGCGCCGTAGGTTAGCTAAAGTCCACTAAGCAAAAAGTGATTGCAACACTTCTTCGAAGTGTGCCGTATGTCTAGCAACATCTTCCTTGGTGTGAGCAGGTGACATCAAAGCCATGTTGTGGAACGGTGTCATTAGAATTCCACGGTTCAGAGCATGCAGGTGAAGATACTGCTGCAACTCAAAGTCATCTGCATCAGCTGCTTCTCGACCATTCTTAGGAGCAGTTGCTCTAAACGAATACTCGGCTCGGCAACCTAATTGGCTAACCTGCCAAGGTGCTTGATACTTATCAATCAGTCTTTGAACATCCTTAGTCCAAACATCACACAAGGCTTCCATTGAAACAAAAGCTTCCGGGGTTAGCACTTCAGTCAAGGTTGCTCTAATGGCAGCCATTGACAAAGCATTACCAGCAAGGGTTCCACCAACTCCACCCACGTCAATGTGTTCAAGGTGAAGCGAATCTTGAACTCTCTTGGTTAGCTCTGCTGTCATACCAAAGGCACCTGCAGGGATACCTGCACCAATGGTTTTACCCATCACAACTGCATCTGGATGAAGGTGTCTTCTGGCAGTCATTCCGCCTGGGCCTTCACTCAGCGTGTGAGTTTCATCAATAATCAAGATCACGTCGTAACGGGTGCAGAGCTCTCTTAGCCCTTCAAGGTAACCATCCTCTGGAAGAACAATTCCGATGTTTGTCATAGCTGGTTCAATCAATAATGCCGCCACCTCGCCGGTAGCAAAAGCTGCTTCTGCTGCTTCAAGGTCATTGAAGGGAACAACAATTGTGGTCTGAGCAGGATCTACCTGAGGTCCAATGTTGTTTTCTCTGCTGACGGTGTTTCCATTGTCATCAAGGACTGCAAAGGTTTCATCAACAGTTCCGTGGTAGCAGTAATCGTGAACAACAACTTTTGCTTTACCGGTGACATGTCTTGCGTAGCGCAAAATGTGTCTGTTGGCATCGGTTGCCGTAAGAGTGAACTGCCATTTAGGCAAACCGAATCGATCAGCCAGAGTTTGACCAACTATTGCTGCATCTCTAGTTGGCAACATGAAGGTAATGCCTTTACCGAGCTGTTCAGCGATAGCTTTGATAGCAGCGTCAGGGGAATGCCCGACCATTGCACCGGTATCACCTAGGCAGAAGTCAACGTATTCAATGCCATCAACGTCAGTAAACCTTGAGCCTTTAGCGCTCTGAACATAGACAGGGTGAGGGCCAGGCCATTTAGCCATCCAAGACATTGGAACACCACCCATGAGCGGGCCCATTGCCTGATCATGTAGGGCTTTAGAGTTGGGATGTTTAGTTTCAAAAACTTCAACCTCCTTTGCAAATAGTTCTGCTAATTTTTCTCTGTTTGCATAGGAGTGCATTTGAATCTTTCTTGATTTTGTTTTAGAGCGCAGCTATAGCTTGTTCAACAATGTCTAGTGCTTCTTGGATTAGTTCATCACTGATCGCTAGAGATGGCAGGAATCGAATTACGTTTCCATAGGTTCCGGCGTTTAGAACTAACACACCATTCTGGTGACAGTGCTTCACAACAGCATCAACTGCAGCTGAGTTAGGAGTTCTTGTTCCTGGAAGCACAAACTCGATAGCTAGCATTGCACCACGGCCACGAATCTCACCAATAACTGCATATTTGGCTTTCATGTCCAAAAGTCTTGGCTTCATAACGCTCTCGATGTGAACAGCTTTTTCAAGAACGCCACCAGCTTCGATTTGCCTTAGCACGGCAACTGCTGCTGCAGCTGCCACTGGGTTCCCACCAAAGGTTCCACCAATTCCACCTGCGTGCGATGAATCCATGATCTCTGCGCGACCGGTTACAGCTGAAATAGGCATACCACCAGCAATACCTTTAGCAATGGTCATTAGATCTGGTTCGAAACCTTCTTCGTGCTCAGATGCAAACCACTTACCAGTTCTTGCCATACCAGCCTGAACTTCATCAGCCACTAGAACAATTCCATTGGCATGAGTCCAAACACTTAGGGCCTTTAGGAAACCAGGAGCTGGAACAATAAAGCCACCTTCACCTTGGATAGGTTCGATAACAACAGCGGCTAGGTTCTTAGCCCCAATGCGCTTTTCCATGTAATTGATTGCTCGTTGTGCTGCTTCTTCACCGCTCATTCCCTCTGGGTCATGGAAAGGGTAAGACATTGGAACGTGAGTAACTGATCCAGCGAAAGGACCAAAACCATCTGCGTAAGGCATGTTCTTAAAGTTCATGGCCATGGTTAGGTTGGTACGGCCATGGTAAGCGTGATCAAACACAGCAATTTCATTGCGACCAGTAAATTTACGAGCCAACTTGATGGCATTCTCAACAGCTTCTGCACCTGAGTTAAACAATGCAGATCGCTTTTTGAAATTACCTGGCATGTGAGAGTTCAAGATTTCACAAACTTCAACGTAAGGAACATAAGGAGTGACAGTAAAGAGTGTGTGAGTAAGTTTCGCTACCTGCTCAGAAACTGCTTTGACAACGCCTTCGTTAGTGTGTCCAATGGTAGTAACACCGATACCAGAACCAAGATCGATGAACTGGTTGCTATCAACATCGACCAGAATCGCACCATGCGCAGCGTCAATGTATACCGGGAGAGTGGTTCCAACACCGTGCCCAACATGTTCAAGGCGGTTTTGGTGGAGGGCCACAGATTTTGGCCCAGGAATCGAAGTGACAAGGATACGTTTTTGTTCTATCGTCATAGGGCTATTCTACTCACGGTCCTTTTAAATCGCTGAATGCCTTTATTCCTAAGGGTTCACTAGAAGTGGCAAGATGGAACTATGAGAAGAATAATCATCCTAGGAAGCACGGGCTCTATTGGGACCCAGGCACTGGAGATTATTGAGCAGAACCCAGAGAAGTTTCAGGTTGTCGGCTTAGCGGCTAATACCAATAAGGACTTGCTAAGTGCTCAAGCGCTCAAGTTCAATGTTCCTTCCAGTCAAGCTGTTATTGGTGCAGTTGCTGCGACCAAACTGGTTGAAGATATCGATGCCGATGTTGTTATCAATGGAATAACAGGTTCGATTGGTTTGGCACCAACCTTGGCAACACTTCGATCAGGCAAGCGTTTAGCGTTAGCTAACAAAGAGTCTCTGATTGTTGGTGGAGCGTTAGTTACCTCACTAGCGAAACCAGGTCAGATAGTTCCTGTCGATTCAGAACACTCAGCGCTTGCTCAATGTTTATTAGGTGGAACTAAGAGCGAAGTTGCCAAACTGATTCTCACTGCATCCGGGGGACCGTTTAGAGGTTTCTCCCTAGAGCAGCTTGCTGAAGTAACACCAGCGCAAGCTCTAAAGCATCCGACTTGGACTATGGGAAGAGTAGTGACTACTAACTCGGCAACCATGGTTAACAAAGGTCTTGAACTAATCGAAGCGCACCTACTTTTTGATATTCCATTTGACCGAATTGAAGTCACCGTTCACCCACAGTCAGTAGTTCATTCGATGGTTCAGTTTGTTGACGGATCAGTTCTGGCGCAATGCTCACCACCTGATATGAAACTACCAATTGCACTGGGTATGACTTGGCCTGAGCGAATCGAGAATGTTTCACCGGCTGTTGATTTCACCAAGGCTCACACGTGGAACTTTGAACCGCTTGATGAAGATGTTTTCAAAGCAGTAAAACTTGCTCGTCAAGTTGGTTCTGCAGGGCTTACATATCCAGCTGTTTATAACGCAGCCAATGAGCAAGCAGTTGATGCCTTCCATGACGGCAAGATAAGTTTCACCGCAATAGTTGATTTGATCGACCAAGTTATTCAAAAGCACGAATCAAGCAAACAACTCACACTCGAGAGTGTGTTAGATGCAGAACTGTGGGCACGTTCTGTTGCAGATAGTTTGATTGCCAATAACTTTTGACAGCGAAATGTCAGATAGCAAGGTTAGGTTTGGTTCATGGATCTCATTTATGTAATTAGTGGCTGGTTGTTTCTGTTATTGGGTTTAGCTATTTCCATCGGACTTCATGAAATTGGACACCTTTGGCCAGCAAAGAAATTTGGTGTAAAAGTAACCAAATACATGATTGGTTTTGGTCCAACGATTTTCTCTCGCAAAAAAGGTGAAACCGAATACGGAATCAAAGCAATTCCACTTGGTGGGTACATTCAAATGGTCGGCATGGTGCCGCCTTCTAGTGCACTAACTAAAAAGAAGAATGCTTGGCAGAAGCTAACTTCATTTGCTCAGCCAACCGAAGAAGTGGAACTATCTCCTGAAGATGATGCAAGAGCGTTCTATCGCCTAAAGCCATGGCAAAAACTGATTGTGATGTTTGGTGGCCCATTCGCAAATCTTCTCATCGCTGTTGTTTTAACTCTCGTTTTGTTTTGTGGTTACGGATCCTATGAGCGAAGCACCTCAGTCAGCGAAGTTGTATCTTGTGTTCCAACCGAAGCCAATCCAAATTGTGATGCAATAGGTCTGCTTTCACCCTCAGCTATCGCTGGTATTAAAGCTGGGGACAAAATCACAAGCTTCGATGGCCAGACTGTGAAGAACTGGTCTGAGGTTGAGCCACTTCTTAAAGCTTCGGTTGACCAAGTAACTTCCATTGGTGTTTTGAGAAATGGCCAAACATTGACTCTGAGTATTACTCCTGTGATGTTGAACATAGGTGATGTTCACAAGCCATACCTGGGAGTTCGTTTAGAAGCCATCAGGGTTCAGCAGAATCCGATCCAAGCTTTAATGCAATTAGGCACAATGCTTACCGGCACGGCACAGTTGATTATTCAATTACCCGCTCAAGCCATCTCAGCCTTCTCGGAAATTGCACCTGGTTCACCAAGAAACATGGATGGAGCTATATCCATCGTTGGGCTTGGACAATTCTCTGGAGAATTGGCAAGTAATCAAGACCTAAGCATCGAAGATAAGGTCATCTCGGAACTTGCCATGATCATGTCCCTAAACGTTGCGCTGTTTGTATTCAACATGATTCCACTAGTGCCGCTAGATGGTGGTCACATTGCTGGAGCAGTTTATGAATCAATAAAGCGCCGAATCTGGAAGCTCAGGGGCAAGAAATGGGAGAGTCCAGTCGATATCGGCCAAATGATGCCGGTGGCTTACTTTGTGGCTGTTCTGCTATTGGCTTTGACTGTGGTTCTCGTGATTAGAGACATAGTTAACCCTCTTCAGTTCTAACCTTCAGAGCTTCATGGTTGATAGGCGTTTAGACTTGTAACAATACCGACGCCTATGAGCGTCAGAAAGCAGTGGTTACAAGTGCCAGCAATAAACCTGGGCCTTCCAAGTGCTCCTCCGGTGCTAACACCTAGACGAAAGACTCGCCAGATCATGGTGGGAAATGTTGCCGTTGGTGGCGATGCTCCTATCTCGGTACAGTCGATGACCACCACTCCAACGACCGACATTAACGGAACGTTGCAGCAGATTGCCGAACTAACAGCATCAGGTTGCGACATTGTTCGTGTTGCATGTCCAAGTCAGGACGATGCTGACGTTCTTAGAATCATTGCCAAGAAGTCTCAGATTCCTGTGATTGCGGATATTCACTTCCAACCTAAGTATGTTTTCCAGGCTATTGATGCTGGCTGTGGTGCGGTACGAGTAAACCCTGGCAACATTCGTCAATTTGATGACAAGGTTGGCGAAATTGCGAAGGCAGCGAAAGATGCCGGAGTATCTATCCGCATTGGTGTCAATGCTGGTTCTCTTGACCCAAGATTGTTACAGAAATATGGCAAGCCAACCGCGGAAGCTCTAGTTGAGTCTGCTGTTTGGGAAGCGTCGTTGTTTGAGGAACACGATTTTCATGACTTCAAGATTTCTGTAAAGCACAATGACCCAGTTGTTATGGTTCGTGCTTATGAACTTCTAGCTGAGCGTGGTGACTGGCCTTTACACCTAGGTGTTACTGAAGCGGGTCCTGCATTCCAAGGAACTATAAAGTCTGCCGTGGCTTTCGGTGCTCTTCTTAGCAAGGGAATCGGTGACACGATTCGAGTTTCACTTTCAGCTCCGCCGGTTGAAGAAATCAAAGTTGGATCAAAGATTCTTGAGTCTTTGAACTTACGTCCAAGAAAATTTGAGATTGTTTCATGTCCTTCATGTGGTCGAGCACAGGTCGATGTTTACAAACTCGCTGAGGATGTCACTGCTGGATTGGAGCACATGACTGTTCCGCTTCGTGTGGCTGTAATGGGTTGTGTTGTTAACGGTCCTGGTGAAGCTCGTGAGGCTGATCTTGGTGTTGCCTCTGGTAACGGTAAGGGTCAGATTTTTGTAAAGGGTGAAGTTATCAAGACAGTCCCTGAGAGTGAAATCGTTGCAACTCTAATTGAAGAGGCTAATCGCCTAGCTGCAGAGATGGATCCAGCTCTTGTCGGATCTCCTAAAGTCGTAGTGGCTAAGAAAGATTAATTAATGTTGCTTCGTATGTCGCAATTGTTTTTGCGAACTCTTCGAGAAGATCCAGCTGAGGCTGAAGTCGACAGCCATAAGCTCTTAGTTCGTGCTGGATACATTCGCAGAGCAGCTCCAGGTATTTATACCTGGTTACCGCTAGGCCTTGCAGTAAAAGCAAAGGTTGAACAGATTGTTCGCGAAGAGATGGCTAATGCTGGTGCTCAGGAAGTGTTCTTCCCTGCATTGCTTCCTAGGGAACCATTTGAGGTAACTGGCCGCTGGACAGAGTACGGCGATAATCTTTTTCGTTTGCAAGATCGTAAGAAGGCAGATTACCTGCTAGCTCCTACTCACGAAGAGATGTTCACTCTTCTAGTAAAGGATCTCTACTCAAGTTATAAAGATCTTCCTCTAACTCTCTATCAAATCCAGAACAAATACCGTGATGAGGCAAGGCCTCGTGCAGGGCTTCTTCGCGGTCGCGAGTTTGTAATGAAGGACGCTTATTCATTTGATGTGACAGACGAAGGCTTAGTTCGTTCTTATCACGCTCAGCGTGATGCATACGAGAGAATCTTTACTCGTTTGAGCATTGAGTATGTCATTGTGAAAGCTGATGCTGGGGCTATGGGTGGTTCAGCAAGCGAAGAGTTCCTATCACCCTCACCAATTGGTGAAGATACTTTTGTTCGTTCAGCTGGAGGATATGCAGCGAACGTTGAGGCAGTTACTATTTCAGCACCAGCGCCGCTATCTATTGAAGGCAAAGCCGCAGCTGAAGTAAAAGAAACTCCAAACACAAAATCAATTGCAGCAGTTGTCGAGTTTGCTAAAACTTCTCTTGGCATGCCTGAAATAATTGCCGGTTCAACTTTGAAACACATCGTGTTGGCAATAACTGATGTGAAGCACAAGCGTTCGCTTGTTGTTGTTGGACTACCAGGTGATCGTGACATGGAACCAAAGCGCGCTGAAATTGTTTTTGCTGGTTTCGATGTTGAACCGGCTAACGATGAGGATTTTGCTAAGCATCCTGAATTGCTGAAGGGTTTTATTGGTCCAGTGAAAAACGGTAAAGCATTCTTAGGTGAAAAAGGTGAATCTAAGATTCGCTACCTACTTGATCCAAGAGTTGTTGATGGAACCACTTGGGTAGCCGGAGCAAACGAGAAAGACAAGCACGTTTTCAATTTGGTTGCAGGTCGTGACTTTACTGCCGATGGCATTGCAGACCTAGCTGACATTCAGGCGGGAGATCCAGCACCAGATGGTAGTGGACCGCTTGAATTAGCACGTGGCATTGAAATCGGTCACGTATTCCAATTGGGTAAGAAGTATGCCGAAGCGCTAGATCTAAAAGTCTTGGATGAAAACGGAAAGCTTGTAACAGTAACGATGGGTTCCTACGGAATCGGTGTTACCAGAATTGTTGCTGTTCTTGCCGAAGCTAACAACGATGAGAAGGGCCTTATCTGGCCAGCAGCAGTTTCTCCTGTTGATATTCATGTTGTTGCCGCTGGAAAAGACGAAGTCATCTATGAAACAGCTGAAAAGCTGGCGCTCGAACTACAGGCTAAAGGTAAGTCAGTCTTGTTGGATGACCGTCTAAAGGTAAGCCCAGGAGTGAAATTCAGCGATGCTGAATTACTGGGAATTCCGCAAATTGTCATCGTTGGCCGTGGGCTAGAAAACGGTGAAGTGGACCTTTGGGATAGACGCTCTGGCGAGAGACGCTCAGTCAAGGTAGAATTAGCGGTAACCGAGCTGGTTTAGAGTCTTTCTTCACCGCTCGCATAACTTACTAGCGGCCAGGAGGCGTCTCATGGACATCGATTTAAGTGCTCTTCGACTTGTCGAGCGAGATCGAGAAATCCCATTCAACGAACTAGTTGAAATCATTGAGGCTGCAGTTGAAGCTGCCTATCACAAGAGTGTTGGCAACAGCGATCCTGCTCGAGCTGTCTTGGATCAGAAATCTGGCAAGGTAATTATTCTTGTTCCTGATACTGAAGAACGTGACGAATTCGACAAGCTGATTGTTGAACTTCCAGATGGCTCTAAAGTTCCTGAAATTGATAAGACTCCTGAAAACTTTGGAAGAATCGCAGCTGCCGCTGCCAAGCAGGTTATTGCTCAGCGCATCAGAGGACTATCTGATGAAGGTCTCTACGGCGAATTTAAAGCCAAGGTGGAAGACATTGTTGCTGGTGAAATTCAGCAGGGCCCGCGGGCATATATGGTTTATGTCAAGATCGGCGAAGTTGAAGCTATCTTGCCTCCTGAAGAGCAAGTGCCAGGGGAGGACTACTCACATGGCAAGAGAATGCGTTTTTATATCACCAAAGTAGATAAGAATGTTCGCGGTCAAGTTCAGATTAACGTTTCTAGAACCCATCCGAGCCTTATCCGTAAGCTTTTCGCGCTTGAAGTTCCTGAAATTGCCAGTGGCCAGGTTGAAATTGTTCAGGTTGCTCGAGAAGCAGGGCAGCGAACCAAGATTGCAGTTAGAACTTCAGTTCCTGGCTTAAACGCCAAAGGTGCTTGTATTGGCGAACTAGGTCAGCGGGTTCGTGCAGTAACTGCCGAATTGAACGACGAAAAGATCGATATCGTGGACTATTCGGACGATATTGCTAAGTTTGTGGCTCAAGCGCTCTCGCCAGCTAAGGTTTCAGCATCGTTTATTGTGAATGAAAAGGACGCGCCTAAGGACGAAAGAACTAAGGTTCGTGTTTTGGTGCCTGAATACCAGCTTTCCCTTGCCATTGGTAAGGAAGGGCAGAATTCAAGACTGGCTAGCAAGCTAACCGGTGCCAAAATCGACATCATGTCAGATGACATGGGAGATGAAGAATAAAAGCAGGCCTTAGCCTGTTTATCTAAGGGCTAATGCTTTTAAAGCGACTAGGCGTTAGAATGTATCCAGTTAGAACTTGCGTTGGCTGTCGCCAGCTTGGCAATCGGGCAGATCTCATAAGAATCGTCAACAATCAAGGTTTCTTGAGAGTTGATACTCAAAAGAGCCTGTCAGGTCGCGGCTCATGGCTTCATCCGAGCTCAAAGTGTCTTGAAATCGCTGTTGAACGCAGCGCTTTCGCTAGAGCACTAAAGTCAAAGATGGATCACGAGCAAGTAAAAGAACTAACCAACTTTATAGAACAGGCCGAAAAGATGTTGAAGAACTAATGAGCACCTCGAAATGAGAACCTCAAAGCACTAAAGCCTGCCCTGACTGGGGTGGGTCCCAGACAGGAGAAATAAGTGGCGCTACCACGCGTGTACGACATAGCCAAAGAGCTCGGAATTGAAACAGCCGAGGCACTGGCAAAATTAAAAGATTTAGGCGAATACGTCAAGAGCGGATCGTCAACTATTGCCCCACCGGTGGCAAACAAGCTTCGTGCGGCATACCCGAACGCTAAGCCTAAAGAAGAAGCTCCTAAGGTTGAAAAGCCATCGGCAAAAGCAAAGGCCACTAAAGCCGAAGCTCCCGTTGAAGAAGCTAAGACTGAAGAGAAGCCTGCGGAAGAAAAGCCCGCTGAGAAGACAGACGCAGCTGGGGTTACTGGAATTCCACGTCCTGGTAACAATCCTTTTGCAGCAGCTCAGGGCATGGGTATTCCTCGTCCAATGGCTCGTCCAGGAAATAATCCTTTCTCAACAAACCAAGGCATGGGTCGTCCAGGTGCTCCGCGTACTGGTGCTCCTCGCCCAGGTGGTCCAGGTGGACCAGGTCGTCCAGCTGGTGCTGGTGGTCCTTCGTCTCGTCCAGGTGGACCAGGTCGTCCAGCTGGTGCTGGCGGCCCATCACGTCCTGGTGGTTTTACTCCTCGTCCAGCTGGTGCTGGTGCTCCAGGTGGTGCTCCAGGTTTTGGTGCTCCCGGTGGTCGTCCAGGTGCCGGTGGTCGCGGTCGCGGCGGCGGAACAGCTGGTGCGTTCGGTAAGGGTGGATCTCGAGGAGCTTCGAAAGCACGTAAGTCGAAGAGAACAAAGCGCGAAGAGTTTGAATTACGTTCGGCGCCTAGCTTAGGTGGAGCTGTAGTTCCACGCGGTGACGGTTCGACAGTGATTCGTTTACGCAGAGGATCTTCAATTCAAGATTTCGCTGACAAGATTGACGCGAATGCTGGTCAGTTGATTACCGTGTTGTTCCACTTAGGTCAGATGGCAACTGCCACTGCATCCCTAGATGAAGAGACTTTCCAAATTCTTGGTGTTGAGCTTGGCTACAAGGTTGA
>Ga0209088_10000429_pt1 | contig 30225 bp, 21 predicted proteins | sample S_140625_EF_Meta_FD_187324 | JGI IMG/M metagenome (GOLD analysis project Ga0209088, IMG submission 187324) | Freshwater microbial communities from Lake Simoncouche, Canada to study carbon cycling - S_140625_EF_MetaG (SPAdes) (version 2) | ecosystem: Environmental > Aquatic > Freshwater > Lake ... | reverse complement strand
ATAGTTCAACAAAGGTAGGCATAGTCTTACCCACTACGTTAATGTCTTCAATCTCAATACCAGGTACCCTAAGTCCAATAATTGCACCCGCTGTTGCCATCCGGTGATCTTGATAGGTTTGCCATAATCCACCGTGCAAGTTATCGCTAGGAAGGATTTCAATTCCATCTTCAAGTTCTGTAGCGTTGCCGCCAATGTTATTAATCTCATTGGTGAGTGCAGCTAGCCTGTTGGTCTCGTGACCTCTTAGGTGAGCAATACCGGTAATTCTCGAAGGAGTATCAGCTAATGCCGCAAGGGCAAGAATTACAGGAGCTAATTCACCACCAATAGAAAGATCAACATCAAAACCTTTTATCGACCCAGTTCCAGTAATAACAAGATCTGTTCCAACCAGCTTTACATCAGCTCCCATTTGGGTTAGCAACTCAACAAAGTGCTTACCAACCTGAGTGGTGTTCTTTGGCCAGTCTGAAATAGTTACGGTTCCACCGGTAACCAAAGCTGCAGCCAAGAAAGGACCTGCATTAGATAGATCTGGTTCAATGAGCTTCTCGCCACCAGAGATAGGACCAGGTAATACTTTCCAAAGCGTTGGCTCAGGCTGAGAAACAGAGACACCGCGCTCTCTAAGGCATTCCAAGGTCATTTCAATGTGCGGAAGGCTAGGTAGGTGCTTACCAACATGTCTAAGTTCTAATCCCTTAGTAAATCTTGGGGCAGCTAGCAAAAGTCCTGATACGAACTGGGATGAGGCTGAAGCATCTATTTCTAGGTAACCGCCCTCGATTACCCCAGAACTTGAGATAGTGAAAGGAAGTCCTTCAGATTCACTGACATTCACCCCAAGAGCTCGAAGCGAGTCAATTGTGGTCCACATAGGTCTTCTTCGGGCTGCTTCATCACCGTCAAAGACGATTGTTCCCTCAAATAGGGCGGCCATAGGGGGCACAAACCGCATCACAGTCCCCGCTAAACCACAGTCAATGGTGGTGTTAAGTGAAATGTCAGTGGTTGGTGGGACTATTACTAGGTCGCCTCCTTCACCTTTGGTGATCTGGGTTCCAAGCCTTCTTAGGGACTCGATCATCAGCTGGGAATCCCTAGAATCTAGGGGTTTTCTAAGGTGAGTAGGGGACTGGGCTAAGGAAGATAGGACTAATTCTCGGTTAGTCAAAGACTTTGATCCCGGCAAAGAGACTGTGCCAGAGATGGCATGGGAAACTGTCGGGGCAAGCCAAAGTTTTTGGTCTTTTTGGGAATAAGTGTTGTCCGGCATCAGTTCATAAGTCTATCGACATGCTTTTATAGGTGTCCAAACCTAAATCGGCTCAAAGGCGAGCCACCCGACCCGGAGGAAGATAACTATTACTAAACAACTAACCTTAAACAGCAGCACCAAGCGCCGCCATAACTATGGCCCGACTGCTCGAGTTCGTAGCAGCCGCAACACCCAATTACTGATCACTACAGAAATGAGCGCAGCCATCGAAAATTCACCTGAACAGGCCAAAAAAGTAGCAGAGTTCGAATTAGTAGTTTCCCCGTTCTACGACAAGATCCGTAGAGCATGTGTTTCAAAAACCCGCAGCTTCACCAAGGGTGAAGAGTTGGCTCAGGAAGTAATCTTCAAGGCGTTTAAGTCTTGGGACAGTTTCCAGGATCAAGGCAAGGGTGTCATGCCTTGGATCAACAAAATTATCTTTCACACCAACATCAGTGTTGGCGTAAAAGAGTCCGCACACGACCAGAATCGTGTAAACGTCTATACCAATGATGAAGGCGATGTCGACTTTGGTTTAGACAAAGGCGCTCACGCCAACTCGGCTGAAGATATTTACTTCGAGCAGTTGAGCAGCGAGCTTGTTCGTGCCGCTATCGAGCAGTTAGATCCTGAATTCGCAGAAGCAACCATGCTTAGCTTGGTTGCTGATTGGACTTACCAGGAAATCGCTGATCACCTAAACATTCCAGTTTCAACAGTTGGAACCAAAATTTTCCGTGGCCGTGCACTTTTGCGTAAGCTCCTAACCGAGCAAGCGCAGCAGTACGGTATCGGTTTGAACAAAACAAACAAGAAAAAGTAAAGGGTAAATAAAAAATGACGAACTTCAATTGCGAAGAGACTCAAATGAGAGTTTTTGATTACTTATCAAATGAACTAGATGACCAGAGCAAGCTCCAGGTCAAAAGCCATCTAGGTGAATGCTCAAAGTGTGAACTTGAATTCGAAATCGAGAGAAAGATTTCTCGAATAGTGTCAAGCTCATCTTCAGATCCAGTGTCATCTGCAAAGTTTTTCTCTCAGGTATCGGACAGGCTCCGATCCGAGGAATGACTAAAAAGAAACCCCGCTCATTTAGGCGGGGTTTTCTTTATATCTCTTGTTCAGGAAGATCCAGCCAGCTATACCAACCCTGGTTCAAAACTAACCAAGCGATAAGTCCGTGACCTAATTGACCAGGTAAACCTAAAACTGAGTTCTTTAGTTCCTCATTGAATCCAGCGTGATCGACCAAAGGTCTAAAGCAGTCAACAAAAGGAAGGCTTCGTCTGGAAGCAACATCTTCGAATCCCGCTGAGAGATGTTCAATGTCGTAGTTCAACTGTGGGTTACGGCTAGGAATAGGCGAAACCACGAAGCATTGAACGCCTTTGCTGGCTGCGGTGTCCAAGATGTTAGCTAAGTTGAGTCTGGATCTCGACATGGTGATACCTGAGTTGATGTCATTTGGGTTTAGGCAAATGATGAGACGGTTATCGGTATCGGCAGCAAAGCGTTTAGATGCTTCATCCAGCCACTGCTCGCTCATGCCCGCCGTTGAGATTTCAGGAGTGGCTAGTGTGTAGAAATCAATTCGAGGGTAATCGCTTTGAGTTTTAGCGATTACTCGACCAACCCAACCAAGACCTTTAGGGTCGCCACCTGCGCCAACAAGATCGTCACCGATGATGACGATGCGGATGTTGCGACGTGGCTCAGCCATGGTTAGTTAAAAGCTCTTTCAACTAGGTCTGCTTGTTCAACTGCGTGACGTTTAGCGGAACCAGTAGCAGGGGATGCACTTGCTGGACGTGAAATCAACTTAGCAACTTGACCATTCATGTATTTAGGTAGGAAGAGACCAATGTATGTCCAAGGACCTTGGTTAGCTGGTTCATCCTGAACCCAGAACAACTCAGCGTTTGGATACTGAGCGTAGGTTGCTTTGATTTCATCAACAGGAGTTGGGTAAAGCTGCTCAACACGAACAATAGCTGTTGTGCTGTCGTTACGTTTCTCAGCTTCAGCTAATAGATCCCAGTAAACCTTGCCTGAACAGAACAGCACTCGCTTCACGTTTTGTTTTGTCAAACCACGTTCATCATCGATAACTGGTTTGAATGAACCGGTAGTAAAATCTTCAACCTTAGATGAAGCTGCTTTTAGTCGCAGCATTGATTTAGGAGTGAAGACAATCAAAGGTCTTCTTGGACGAGCATATGCCTGACGGCGTAGCAAGTGGAAGTGGTTAGCCGGTGTTGAAGGCTGAGCAACTGTCATGTTGTTTTCAGCACAGAGCTGTAAGTATCTTTCGATTCTTGCTGAAGAGTGGTCTGGTCCTTGACCTTCATATCCGTGAGGAAGTAGAAGAACAAGTGAAGAATGTTGGCCCCACTTTTGTTCAGCAGATGAAATGAATTCGTCAAGGATGGTTTGAGCACCGTTAGCAAAGTCACCAAACTGTGCTTCCCAAAGGACGAGGGCATCCTTACGTTCAACTGAGTAACCGTATTCGAAGCCCATAGCTGCATATTCGCTAAGTAGTGAATCGTAGATATAGAACTTAGCTTGGTTGCTGGTTAGGTTTCTAAGTGGAATCCACTCTTGGCCATTTTCACGATCGTGGAAGACTGCGTGACGTTGAACGAAGGTTCCTCGTCTCGTATCTTGTCCGGACATTCGAACGTTTACGCCTTCAACCAGCAAAGCGCCAAGAGCTAGTAACTCACCGAAGCCCCAGTCAATGGCACCTTCTTTAGACATCTCAACACGCTTAGCAAGTAGTTGCTGAAGCTTAGGGTGAACGCTGAAAGCTGGAGGCAGATTGCTGTGTGCATTACCAATTAGTTCAACAACATCTTTAGAAACTTTAGTTTCGTGATTGATCTCAGGGTGATCGCTAGCTGTTGTTCCAATCCCGACAGGTCTCGAAACTAGTTCAACTGGCTGAGACATGGCTTCGTGAACGGCAACGAATGCGTTTTCAAGTTTCGCTTGGAAGTCAGCATTGGATTGTTCGAATTCTTCACGGGTGATATCTCCTCGACCAACAAGGGATTCAAGGTAGAGAGTTCTAACTGAACGCTTAGCTTCAATCAAGTTATACATCAACGGTTGGGTCATCGAAGGATCGTCACCTTCGTTGTGTCCACGACGGCGGTAGCAAACTAAATCGATAACAGCATCTTTACTAAAGCTCTGACGGTATTCGAATGCCAACTGCGCAACTCTAAATACTGCTTCAGGGTCATCACCATTCACATGGAAGATTGGAACTTGGATTCCCTTAGCAATATCCGTTGAGTAAACAGTTGAACGAGACATGCTAGGCGGGGTAGTGAAACCAACCTGGTTGTTGATGACAATGTGAATTGTTCCACCGGTACGGTAACCACGAAGACTCATCATGTTTAGAGTCTCTGGAACAACGCCTTGACCTGCGAAGGCAGCATCACCGTGAATCAGAACTGGGAGCACCGGGTTCTCTTCAGGAGATTTGTCCATGCGATCAAGTTTTGCTCGAACAATACCTTCAAGTACCGGGTTTACTGCCTCAAGGTGAGAAGGGTTAGCTGCAAGATAAACCTTGGTGGTGTTACCTGTTGCTGAAGTAAAGACACCTTCGGTTCCTAGGTGATACTTCACATCTCCAGAACCTTGAACAGTCTTGGTGTCGGTGTTACCTTCGAACTCTTTGAAGACCTGGCCGTAGGTCTTACCAGCGATGTTGGTAAGGATGTTTAGTCGACCACGGTGGGCCATACCAATAGCTACCTCATCAAGAGCGGCATCAGCTGAGGCCTGCAGAATCGCATCAAGAGCAGCAATGGTTGATTCGCCACCTTCGAGACTGAAACGCTTTTGGCCAACGAACTTGGTTTGCAAGAAGGTCTCAAAAGCTTCTGCTTCGTTTAGTTTTTCGAGAATACGAAGTTGTTGTTCACGAGAAGGCTTCTGATAAGGCTGCTCGAGTTTCTCCTGCATCCACTTACGCTCTGCTGGGTTATGAATATGCATGTATTCAACGCCAACGGTGCGGCAGTAGCTATCACGTAAAATCTTGAGAACATCGCGAACCATCATCTTTGACTTGCCGCCAAAGCCTCCGGTCTTATAGGTTCTATCCAAATCCCAGAGGCTAAGACCATGGGTTAGCACGTCTAGATCTGGGTGTGAACGTTGCTGATATTCAAGTGGATCGATGTCGGCCATCAGGTGACCACGAACGCGGTAAGCGTTGATTAGTTCTTGAACTCTAGTTTCTTTGCTTCTTGAATCAGCATCGGTTTGTTCAAAATCAGTTGCCCAACGAATTGGTTCGTAAGGAATTCGAAGGTCAGCAAATATCTCATCAAAGAAACCACGCTCACCAAGAAGTAGTTCATGAATCTTTTTTAGGAATTCACCAGAACCTGCACCTTGGATAACTCTGTGGTCGTATGTGGAAGTGAGTGTAATAACTTTGCTAACACCAAGCTTGGCTAAGTGATCTTCGCTCATGCCCTGGAATTCAGCTGGGTAATCAAGTGCTCCTGCACCAACGATGCAACCTTGACCCTTAGTAAGCCTTGGCACTGAGTGCACTGTTCCAATTCCACCTGGGTTAGTAAGCGATGCTGTTGTTCCAGCAAAGTCTTCTGCAGTTAGCTTGTTATCTCTAGCACGCTTGACTAGATCTTCATAAGCATTTAGATACTCAGCGAAGTTCAATCGTTGAGCTTTCTTGATATTAGGAACTAGAAGTGCACGTGTACCATCAGGTTTTGGAATATCGATTGCTAAACCAAAGTTGATGTTCGCAGGTGATACCGATGCAGGTTTGCCGTCAACTTCTTCGTAGTAAACGTTTTGGCTAGGGAATTCTTTTAGTGCACGAATGATGGCAAAACCTAGGACGTGAGTGAAGGACACTTTGCCACCACGAGTTCTGCCTAGGTGAGAGTTAATAACAATACGGTTATCGATCAAGAGCTTGGCAGGGATTGCTCTAACGCTGGTTGCTGTTGGAATGCTAAGAGATGCATCCATGTTGGCAGCCAAGGTCTTCGACATACCTTTGAGAATGTTGATCTGATCTTCGGTGGCTTCATCAGATGCTGCAGTTACAGATCCAAGAGCTGGAGCTTGAGCTGGAATAGGTTGAGCCTTAGCTTCAACTCTTGTGGTTTTAGCAACCAGTGGAATTGATCCGGTAGCTGTTGCCTCAACCACGGCAGCTGAAGTTACGGGTGTAACAGGAGTTACTGGTGTGCCAAGTTTTATTTGATGGTAGCGCTCAAGAATGGGTTGCCATTCTTTATCTACTGACTCTGGGTTTACTAGCCATTGACCATACATTTCGTCGACTAACCACTCGTTAGCGCCGAATTCTTGACTAGATTGTGAGTTGTCGTCGGACAACAGATCACCTCATACTTCCGCCTGTTTACTGCCCAATAAGCCTACCTTGCCTACCCCTGTTGGGTTTTCAGCCCTGTTTATTACTGGTGCAGCCTAATAAGGCTTAGGTATGCTTATACAGTTATGGACTCAGACCATCCCGACCCGTGCCCTTATAAGGGCGTAACCCTATGAACGAGTGGTATTTACTCGGCCTAGGGGTCTTACTCACCGTAGGCACAGGTATCTTCGTTGCCAGTGAGTTCTCACTGATAAACCTTGAAAGAGGCGACCTTGAGGCTCGTCAAGAACGTGGTGAGCGTGGGCTAAGCGCGACCATTAGAGCCCTGAAGCGAACTAGCACTCATCTTTCCGGTGCCCAACTGGGCATCACCATAACCACCATGCTGACTGGTTTCTTGGCTGAACCATCTTTAGCCAAACTATTAGAGCCAACTCTTGAACCTCTAGGGCTTTCGGCCAACAGCGTTCACGCAACCGCGCTCACTCTTGCACTTATTATTGCGACCTTGTTCTCAACCCTGGTTGGTGAACTAATTCCTAAGAAGTTAGCTCTGACACTTCCACTTGGGGTAAATAAAGCAGTTATCCGTTTTCAATTAATCTTCACCTGGCTTTTTGGTTGGCTTATCTGGTTGCTCAATAAAACAGGTAATGCCATCGTTCGATCTTTGGGTATCGAACCTAGAGAAGAACTAAGTTCTTCAAGAACCGCCGATGAATTATCTTCACTAGTTCAAAGATCAGCAAGCCTTGGAACTCTTGAGCAAAGCACAGCAGATCTAATTACCAAGACCTTAGCGTTATCACAATTAGTTGCCGCTGATGTGATGACCCCTAGAACCAAACTAACTTCTTTAGATGCATCTCTTACTGTTCAAGATGTGATTGACCTATCTCACAACACTGGTTTCTCAAGATTCCCTGTGTTCACTGGTTCAACCGATGACGTGGTTGGTATTGTCCACGTCAAGGCTGCAGCATCGGTACCAAGAGAGAAAAGAAATACTGTTCCAGTAACAGCTTTGATGGTTGAACCTTTTAGAGTTCCAGAGACAATCTCACTCGAGAAGCTAATGGGTGTACTTCGCTCTAAAGGTTTGCAGTTAGCCATCGTGGTTGATGAGTATGGTGGCACAGCCGGAATTGTGACTCTCGAGGATCTTGTTGAGGAACTTGTTGGTGAACTAGGCGATGAGCACGACAGAGCAAAGCTTGAAATCACCGGCGGTAAAGATAAGTCATTCTCATTCCCAGGTATGTTCCGCCCTGATGAACTTTTAGAAAAGCTAGCCATTAGGGTTCCAGTTGATGGTGCTTACGAAACAGTTGCTGGTTATCTGATGTCTGTCTTAGGTCGAGTTGCCGCTGTTGGCGATGAGGTAAGAGTTGAAGATGGCTTACTAAGAGTTGAACGTATGGATGGTCGTCGAGTTGACCGTATCCGTTTCATACCTGATGAGATTGCCTCAGGGGGTGAGAGTGATGACTGATGCTTGGTCTGGAATATTTGCTTTCCTAGGACTGTTAATTGCTAACGGTTTCTTTGTGGCTGCCGAATTTGCCGTCTTTGCAGCTCGCAGAGCCCAGATTGAACCTAGAGCAGAAGCAGGTTCAAAGCCTGCGAAGCTCACCATCAAAGGCATGGAAAACGCCAGCTTGATCTTGGCTACCTGCCAGCTTGGGGTAACTATCAGCGGTTTGCTAATCCTTTTGGTTGCTGAACCTGCTATCCATGAACTTCTAAAAGCACCGCTTGGTTTATTCCCAATTGGCCATGAACTAGAGACGATTGTGTCTTTCGCTATCACTTTGGTGCTGGTTTCGTTCTTGCATGTCTTGATCGGTGAAATGGTCCCTAAGAACATCTCGTTCTCAATACCAGAGCGATCTGCTCTAGTGCTAGTTCCTATTGTTTATGGCTTAGCAATTGTGATGAAACCTGTGGTTGTTTCACTAAATGCGCTAGCTAATGGTGCACTTCGCATATTTGGTGTTAAGCCAAAGAACGAGGCTAACTCTGCATACACAATTGAGCAGGTTGAGGACATTGTTCAGCATTCAACTCGTGAGGGTGTGCTAAGTGATGAGACCGGAGCGATTACCAATACTTTTGAATTCACCGATAAAAAGGTTAAGGACGTTCTAGTTCCAGTGGCTAACCTAATTACCTTCGATTTGAGTGTGACTCCTAGAGATTTAGAGTTGGCTGTTGCTAAGCATGGTTTTAGTAGATATGTGGTCTTAGATACCGAAGGTGAACTTGAGGGTTACCTTCACCTCAAAGATGTCATTGATGCAGATGAAGAAGAAGCAGATCTTCCGGTGCAACGTAAGTTATTGAGAACTGTTAAATCAATTGGTGGCAGTGTTGAATTGGAAGATGCCTTAGCTCAAATGCAAAGAGACAGACAGCATCTTATGGCTAGCTACGATGATGAAGGCAAGCTCGTTGGTCTGCTGTTCTTAGAAGATATCCTGGAAGAACTTGTTGGTGAAGTTCAAGATGCAACTAGAAGAGATTAACTAGGGTATTTGCCTCTTGAGTACTGGTTTGGCCAGTAGTCAACTTCAACGCCTAGTTCATGTGCTGCACGAAGTGGCCAGTATGGATCTCGAAGGGACACCCTGCCAATCATGATTACATCAATGTTTGTGCTTTGCAGAATCTCTTCAGCTTGTTTGGCATCGGTAATTTGACCGACAGTAGCAATAGGAGAACTGACCTCATCAGCCATTTCTTTAGCTAGTGGAACCTGATAGCCAGGTCCTGTTGGAATTTGAACGCCAAGAACTATTCCACCACTTGAGATATCAAACAAATCGGCTCCAGCTACTTCACACAACTTAGCTACTTCTGCACATTGTTCCACTGTGAAACCATCAGCACGGTAATCAGTTGCTGAGAAGCGAACTAACAGTGGCACATCTTCACCTACGGCTGCTCTAATGCCCGAAACTATCTCGACTAGATACTTAGCTCGATTAGCGACACTGCCACCAAACTCGTCTGTTCTTTGGTTAGTAATAGGGGATAAGAACTGGTGCACGAGATATCCGTGAGCCGCATGTATTTCTAAGACATCAAAGCCAGCAGCAACAGATCTCTTGGCAGCTTGAACCCAATCATCAATAGAGGCATAGATCTCCGCTGTGGTTAGTTCCTTAGGGGTGTTATAGCCAGGGAAAGCTTCGTTAGTTGAAGATACTGGCTCCCAACCACCATCAGAGAGATCCATCGCACCATCTCCTGACCAGGAACGATAGATGCTTGCCTTGCGGCCAGCGTGAGCTAATTGAATAGCTGAAAGTGCACCTGCTTGACGAATGAAATTAGTTACCTCTACCCAGGCGGCAGCCTGATCATCGTTCCAGATACCGGTATCCCAAGGGCTGATGCGACCATCAGGATGAACAGCAGTTGCTTCACACATCACCAGCCCTGCGCCACCTAATGCTCTTGAACCTAGGTGCACTAGATGCCATTGACCTGGGACACCGTCCTGATGTTCACAGGAATACTGACACATTGGAGCAATCCATATACGGTTACGGGAAGTTTTACCTCTGATCGAGATACTTTCGAAGAGCTTAGCCATGACACAAGCCTAACCAAGCCTTATCACCGCGCTCGCATCTTAGACTTACCAAAGAGACGAACCATTAGGAGTACTTGGTTGATAGCAAAGTTACTGGCAAGGATAAGCCCACTGCCAAATAAGTTCTGGTTCGTACTTTCTGTTGGGCTCGTAGCTCAGCTAACACTTATCTGGTTAGGCACCGCTAGCGGAGATCCGCTAGGAGATGTTCGATACATCTATGACGCTTGGGTTGCCAACATGGCCCAAGGTCACTATCTTCTTGGAATCACAGACCCATGGGTTTATCCATACGTTGCACAGGTGCCGCTCTGGTTAGCGCATTGGATTTATCCGCCAGATTATTTGACCGGTTGGTTAGTTCTTGTTGTGAATCTGAACATGCTGCTAATTTCATACATGCTCGGTTGGGGTAAACGTATGGATAGAGCAAAAGCTGCCTGGTTCTTTATTGCCTGTGTGTTCTTAATTGGTCCAGTAGCTATGGGAAGGCTTGAAGTTTTTAGCCTTGCTTTGACCGTATTCGCAGCGATTGCTTTCCTTGAAAAACGTGAATCCACTTCGATGCAGTTATTCAACGCTGCTACCTGGATCAAGGTTTCACCGATGGCAGCGTTATTCTCCGGTTTTATAGTTTCTGAAAACCGAAAGAGATTTGTATCACACATGCTTATCGGAACAGCTGTGATTCTTGGTATTGGCTTATTGCTTGGCGGCAACATGAACATGTTTAGCTTTATTACCATGCAGTCCGGCAGAGGTATTCAGGTTGAATCTACTATCGCTATTTTCTGGCTGATTCAAATACTTGTTGGTATAGCTGGCTCAAAGATTTACTACGACAATGAGATTGTCACATTCCAAATTTCAGGCTTTGGTGTTTCTGAGGTAGCCAGCATTATGACTCTGGTTCAGTTCGGCGCTTTAGCCATCACTATCTTCTTAGGCTTCAGAGCTATGCGAGCCGGAGCAGATAGAAATACTGCCTTCGCTTGGATATTCTTGACCGCAACTCTAGATCTCTTGGTATTCAACAAGGTTGGATCCCCTCAGTATGAACTTTGGGTTGTCGGGGCTACCATCTTTGGAATCTTGGCTAAGACAGCAAATTGGCGGTTAGTGGTTTGGATAACAGTGATTACATCCGGCTTATCCTGGTTGATCTTCCCAATTTTCTATGGCGATCTCTTAGCTAGCAACCCACTTGGTGTTTCTTTGCTGGTGCTTAGAAACCTAGGGATGATTGTGATTTTGGTCTATGCCAATATCCAGCTAACCAAGCTGGGCTCTAAGCGCGTAAAAGCTTAGCTAATAGTGGTCCGACTCTCTCATGCTCAATGAGGAAGCCATCGTGACCGTAACTACTTGTAATGGTGTGTAATTTGCCACCAACTAGAGGAACACTCAGATGCTCAGCAATAAACTTCTGATTCTCGATAGGGAATAGTCGATCGCTATCAATACCAATAACCAAGGTCTTTGCTTTAATCTTTCCAAGAGCTGCTTTAGCTGACTTTCTATTTCTTCCAACATCATGTGAGTTCATGGCTTCAACTAGACAGATGTATGAGTTGGCATCAAATCTTCTAGTGAACTTATTGCCATGGAAATCTAAGTAGGACACAACAGCAAATCTGCCGCCATCACCTAACGGGCTAACCTCAGATTGCCAAGTCCTATCAAAACGTTCGTTTAGTTCTGATGGAGAACGATAGTTCAGCAGCGCCATTCGTCTTGCAAGTGCTAAACCAGCATGAGGGCCGAGCCCTGCTTTAGCGTCGTAGTAGTTACCTTTAGCAAACTGTGGGTCCGCTTTGATTGCCTCTACTTGAACAGAGTTCAAAGCAATCTGATCAGCAGAGGTAACTGCAGGAGCTGCAATCACAGCTATCCGTTGAACTCGAGTTGGGTAATCAATAGCCCACTCCAAGACGTGCATGCCTCCCATAGAGCCACCGATGATTGCATGCCAACACTTGATGCCAACTAAATCACTGAAGGCAACCTGAGCTGCTACCTGATCTCTGATGGTGAGGTATGGAAATCTTGAGCCGTATTCTCTTCCTGTTTTATCAAGGGAAGAAGGACCAGTTGAGCCTTGGCAGCCACCGAGAATGTTAGGCACCACGACAAAGTATTTGTTGGTATCAATGAAAAGGCCAGGACCAATGAGGTCACTCCACCAACCTTCAGTTGGGTGTTCTTTACTGGCTTTGCCAACCGCGTGAGAATCCCCAGTTAGAGCATGAAGAACTAGAACTGCATTAGATGCGTCTTGGTTTAGTGTTCCCCAGGTTTCATAAGCAATCTTGGCGTTATGTAATTCTCTACCTGATTCAAGGGACAGATTACCGATTGGTGCAAAGAGACGATCACCTTGAGGGTCACCATCCCGCCATGCTCCAGTTGCCTTAGGCTTACCAACTAACTGTCGGCTAAGCTCCTCGGTTATGAAATCTGACGGGACGGTGTCCTCAGGTGTTTGAAAATCCATAAAGGATTATTGCTTCCTTACTTGGCTGCTTCGAAACCAGTTTCTAGATCAGCGATGATGTCTTCAATTGACTCTAACCCAACAGATAGACGCACTAGTCCAGGAGTAACACCAGCGGATAGCTGCTGCTCAGGAGATAGCTGTGAATGTGTTGTGCTAGCTGGGTGAATCACTAGAGATCGAACATCACCAATGTTGGCAACATGCAAGAACAGGTTCAGTGAGTCAACGAACTTAGAACCCTTCTCAACACCACCTTTGATCTCGAATGAAACGATCGCACCTGGTCCCTTAGGAGCATACTTCTTAGCTGCTTCATACCAAGGTGAGGTAGGAAGTGCTGCGTAGTTAACGCTTTCAACCTGAGGGTGCTTAGAGAGGAACTCAGCAACCTTCTTAGCGTTCTCAACGTGACGGTCGATACGAAGGCTAAGAGTTTCAATACCCTGAAGTAATTGCCATGCACTGGTTGGTGCAATAGCTGAACCTAGGTCACGAAGGAGTTGAACACGTGCCTTGATGATGTATGCAATGCCATCACCTAGAGCAGCTGTGTAATTCACACCGTGGTATGAAGGGTCTGGCTCAGTTAGTCCTGGGAACTTATCGCTTTTGGACCAAGCAAATTTTCCACCATCAACGATTGCACCGGCAACAACAGTGCCATGTCCACCAAGGAACTTAGTTGCTGAGTGAACAACAATGTCAGCACCAAAATCAAGAGGCTTGATTAGGTAGGGAGTTGCAACAGTGTTGTCAACGATTAGTGGAACACCGTGTCTGTGAGCAACATCAGCAACACCTGAGATATCCAAGATGCTGACCTTAGGGTTACCAATGGTTTCAGCAAAGAACAGCTTGGTGTTTGGCTGAACAGCAGCAGCCCAAGCAGCTAGGTCATCCTGGTCTTCAACAAAAGTTGTTGTGATACCTAGCTTTGGAAGTGTGTACTTGAACAGGTTGTATGTTCCACCGTACAAAGTTGAAGATGCAACGATGTGATCTCCCGCTTGAGCGATGTTTAGGATTGCAAAGGTTTCAGCAGCTTGACCTGAAGATAGCAACAGGGCAGCGGTTCCACCTTCTAAAGCAGCAATGCGCTTTTCAGCAACATCCTGAGTTGGGTTCATGATGCGGGTATAGATGTTTCCAAACTCAGCAAGACCAAAAAGCTTGGCAGCATGCTCAGAAGAGTTGAAGACGTATGCGGTGGTGTTATAGATAGGGGTAGTGACCGAATTGGTGGTTGGGTCAGGGGTTTGGCCGGCGTGAATCTGAGCGGTTTCAAAGCCCCAGTTTGCTGGATCGTTACTCATTTTTTGTGTGCTTTCTATTAGTCAAAGAGGAGGTGGTCTTCTAAGGCTAAGTAAAGAGATGCATACAGACAAACATGGTCTGAAACGAACCGTAACTTTTCTATTTGGGGACTAAACCCCGTTACTGCTGGATTACTTTGACGAAGCCTCATCCAAGGTGTCAAAAGCAAGAGCAGCCAGCATTGTTGCCCCATCAGCTAGGACAGAGTCATCAAAAACTGCCTTGTTACTGTGGTTAGCTTGGCGTTTTTCCATAGGAAGATTAGGGTCAGCTGCAGATAGGAAAATGAACGCACCAGGAATCTCTTCCAGGATGCTAGCCATGTCTTCGCCACCAGGAATTGGCTGATCCATGTTCTCGTACCTACCTTCACCGAAAACGGTGTTGGCAACTCGCTCAACTCGGTCGATAGCAGCGTGGTCATTAACTAGCACTTTGGTTGCTGGGCTGAATTCAATTTCAGCCTCTAAGCCAAAAGCGGCTGCCATGTTCTTGATGAAAGCAGGAATCTTGGTTCTAGTGTCTTCATAGCCTTGCTTAGAGAATGAACGCACTGTTGCACCAAAGCTTGCAGTTTCAGGAACAATGTTTGTGGTGTGATCATTTCCAGCTTTAATCCAACCGACGTTTAGCACGATTGGGTCAAGGGCATCAAAGTGCTTGATGATGAATGACTGGATGGAACTAAGAATTTCAATCAGACCAGTGATTGGATCCACCGCGTTCCAAGGCATAGAACCGTGACCACCTTTACCCTTTAGGGTAACAATGATATCTCCCGCAGATGCCATCATGGTTCCCTTGCGGGATGCAAAAACACCAGGGTCATCCATTGAGAAAACGTGGATCCCAAAAGCTGCAATCGGCTTTTCCCCTGAGACTAGATGCATATCTTGCGAAAGCATTACTCCTGCACCATCGTGACCTTCTTCACCAGGTTGGAAGAACATCACAACGTTACCTTTGAGTTGATCTTTGTTCTCTGCGATTAGTTGAGCTGCACCAACCCCGATCGCCATATGTAAATCGTGACCACAGGCATGCATGTATCCGTTAGTAGATGAGAAATCTAAACCAGTATCTTCATTAACTGCTAGGGCATCCATGTCCGCACGAAGCAACACAGTTGGGCCAGGCTGGCTACCTTTGATCAAAACTGCAGCAGCAGTCATGTTCTTACCTAGAGTTACTTCACCTAAGCCATCAACTTCTTTTAGCACTCTGGCTAAAGTCTTTGGCAGGTCAAGACCAAACTCAGGAATCTGATGCAGATCTCGTCTCACAGCAACAAGGTTTGCCTGCTTAGCTTGGGCTTGGGTCTTCAATAGGTTGTAATCCATTTGCCTTCTCATCTTTCTAGGAGTCCATCCTATTTTGGCACCATTTTTAGGGCCTAACATTTAGTTATGTTCTTTGAGCAAATGCACCCAACTTGGCAGCTCTGGCTTGAGCCAGTAAAGCCCCTGCTTTCGAGCATTGAGGCGCGGGTTTTGGCGGAAGAGAACTTTTTACCGGCCGCTAATCAGGTAATGCGAGCTTTCGAAGGTGACCCAAAAGTTATAAAGGTGGTCTTAGTAGGGCAAGATCCTTACCCAACTCCAGGCGATGCCATTGGTCTTGCCTTTGCGATGTCTAAGGGAAAAACAATCCCAAGAAGCCTTAGGAACATAGCAAAAGAGCTTGAAAGTGATGTTGGGTTGATACCGAATAATCCTGCACATATGGATTTAGAGCAGTGGGCTAAGCAAGGTGTGCTTTTACTAAATAGATCTTTGACCACCAGAGCGAATGAGGCGGGATCGCACTCAAAGCTTGGTTGGGATGAGTTCACTTTGGCAGCAGTTAGTGCATTAGCCAATCAGCAGAAGTTTGTTTTACTGGCTTGGGGAAAACCAGCCCAGAAACTTGGTAAAGCACTTGGTTTAGAGCATGACATTGTGGTTATTGAATCTGCTCATCCATCACCGCTATCGGCTAGCCGAGGATTCTTAGGGTCTAAACCTTTTAGTCGAACCAATCAAGCGCTTAGCGCACTTGGTCTTGAGCATATAGATTGGTCTTGTTAAGGAGATATGTCTTGCCATTAGATTCAGAATCACGCTGGCGTTTAGTAAAACTACTAAAGGCTAGAGGCGCCGTAGAAGAACTCAAAGTAGATGAGATTACTTTGCGTAAGGCAATTGGCGCTGACCTAAAACAAGTAAATGAAATCTATAACTACTACGTCATCAACTCTGTAGTTACTTTTGACATTGAACAAACCACTGAGAGTTACTGGCAAGAGAAGTTGGAATATCTTGAGGGTTTGGAATTACCTTTTATTGTGGCGCAAAGTAGTTCGGGAAATATTCTTGGCTTTGCTTACGTAGCCCCTTGGCGTCAGAAGGCTGCTTATAGAAGAACTGTTGAAGACACCATATATCTTCGACCTGCTGCCATCGGGAAACGTATTGGCACGAGGCTTCTAAAAGAGCTCATCGATTTATCGAAGGCGGCTGGAGTTAGAGAAATAGTTGCTGTCATCAGCGATAAAGGTGCTGCACCTTCGATTGCCTTGCATGAAGCGTTTGGCTTCAAGAAGCAGGGTCACCTGGGTAAAGTGGGCTTCAAGTTCAATAGGTGGCTGGGCACAGTCCTCTTACAGAAGAGCTTGTGAATACCTTCAGGAAACTATCAGCGGTTGGGGCTAGGTTGATTGCATGAGGTTGCGCATAATCCTTGCCAGCGTTTTGCTGTTTATAGCATCGCTTTCTTTAACTGCGCTATCTCCAGCAAAAGCAGATGTCTTCAGTGATACTGCATACCTAGGTCAACCAGTAGTTGGATTAGTCATCACATACAAGCCCGGGGTAATTCCAGTTGATGCCTTCGGTAAGCAGGTAGCAATAGCAGGTACTAGTACCAAGCTCAACGAGGGGCTTGATGTTGGTCTTGGGATGTATTCCGCTAGCTTTGCAAAACCAATTGACGAGGCCAGCGCACTTTTAGTAGCAAATGAAGTTGCGACAGATAGCGCTGTTGAAGCCGTTTACTTGGATCATTTTCTTGATGCGCAGTTCTTCAAAGAAACAACTCCAAAACTGGGAGGCATAAAATCAAGTTCAGCCCCAACGGGTGTGCAAGCAAGAGATGCCTGGCTTGCATCAAGCCCAAGTGCTGCAAGGGTAACGCTTAGTTGGAATCCACCTAGCAAACTAAACGGTGGGCTGCTGTGGGGCTATCGAATTAGTAAATATGACCCAGTTGCCAAAGATTACATAGAGCTTGTAAGTAACACTAAAAGTAAGTTGACCTCAATAACTGTTGCCAATGATTTGGTTGCCGGCGCTACAGCCAGGTTCAAGGTATTTTCCATCACCAAAAGTTCAAACAGTAAATACATGGCAGTAAGCCCAGCTTCAGCAATTGCCATGACTATCCCTACCGCTTCACCGCAGAAACCTGTCTTACAGTCAGCTGGAAACATCAATTCAACTGCTCCTGTAGTTGCATGGGCATTTCAAGGCAAAGTAGAACGCGGTGGGCTATCGGTTAATTACTCGGTAACCGCAACTGCTTCTGATCAGAGCCAGTCAACATGTAGTAGTTCTTCGACTTCTTGCACACTAAGTGGATTGCAGGCCGGTAAAAGATATCAGGTAAAAGTCACCGCCACTAACGCCAGAGGTTCAACCACTTCAGATGTTGTTTATGAATCAGAAGATCCAATGATGGATCTGCAATGGTATTTGGATTCTGATTATGGCATCAATGTTTCTCAAGCTTGGAAGATAACTAAAGGAAGCCCAGAGATCGTCGTTGCGGTCGTTGATACGGGTATAACTTCACACCCTGATCTAGACGCAAACATCGTCACTGGTTATGACTTTATTTCTAATGTGACTAATGCCAGAGATGGCAATGGTAGAGACGCTGACCCAAGAGATGTAGGTGACTACGACAACTCAGATGGAACACCTAGTTCCTGGCATGGCACACACGTCTCTGGAATCATCGCTGCCGAATCTAATTCAATAGGCATCACAGGAGTTGCTCCTAACGTGAAAATCTCACCGGTCAGAGTCTTAGGAGTAAATGGTGGCTCGGAGAGCGACATAGCTGCTGGTATCAACTGGGCGATTGGGGTCAAGATAAGCGGAGTAATAACAAATCCGAATCCTGCTAAAGTGATCAACCTATCTATCGGTTCATCAACTGTCTCAACCTGTTACTCAAACTCACCAACTCAACTAGCTATTGATGAATCGAAGAAGAGAGATGTAACTCTCGTAACAGCTGCTGGTAACGATAACCATCTGGCAAGTAGTTCTTATCCAGGCAACTGCTATGGCAACATCACAATCGGGTCAACTGGATACACAGGAGACCGCGCTTATTACAGCAACTACTCCGGTTATTCAAGAACACAAGATGTCTTCATCGGTGTTGATATCTCTGCTCCTGGCGGTGATGACAGAGCTGGTCTTGGCGCTCCTGCTGGTGGTGAAATTTGGTCAACGCTAAACGATGGAAAGACTTCTCTTGGTAACCCTATTTACGGCAAGGAGGAGGGTACGAGTATGGCCTCTCCAATTGCCGCAGGTGTTGTTGCCCTAATGTATTCGGTTCGTCCTAGCCTTACCGATGATCAGGTTTGGAAGATTCTAAGTAGCACAGCCAAGTCCTTCGCAGCAGATTCAGATTGCACCTATCAACTTGTTGAAACTCAACTGAACGATGGTTCCACCATCACAACAGGGTTATGTGGAATTGGCATTATCGATGCTGGAGCAGCTGTTTTAGCAGTTCAGAAGTTAAACAAATAAAGCCGGCTAAAAGCCGACTTTGATTTGTTGCTGGTGCGGAAGGTGGGACTTGAACCCACACGCCAAGGGCGCTAGAACCTAAATCTAGTGCGTCTGCCAATTTCGCCACTCCCGCGAGCCCTTATAGTCTAAGGGAAAATCCTCTGCATTGAAAATGTGGATAACTTCAGCACGAAATCCTAGATTTTGTCAGCATAAGACATGCATTTAGAGAGTCTCACAGAGCTTACCGAACGGGCAAGGGTACTTGTAGCCAGTGGCACAGACAATCTGGAAACAGCCATCAGCCAGGCCATTGATGAGGCTTTCGAAACCTCTTTAGACATCAACAGTCAAGACGAGCTAACGCTGAAGGGATCAATAAAGAACCAACTGGTGGGGCTAGGTTCTCTGCAACAGCTAATCGAAGATTCAGAAATTGAAGAGATTTGGATCAACTCGCCAAGTCAGATTTTCATTGCAAAAGGCTCAATAACCCAACGGGTTCCACTTGAACTAAGTGCAACAGAGGTAAGGCAAGCGGTTGAGCGTATGCTCAGAGACTCGGGTCGCAGGCTAGACAGATCAGAGCCCTTTGTCGACGCTACTTTGCAGGATGGTTCAAGGCTGCATGTTGCAATCCCGGATGTCACAAAGCAAGACTGGGCGGTAAACATTAGAAAGTTTCCAGCCAGAGTGTTCACCTTGGCTGACATGGTGAACTTTGGTTCTATCAACGAGGAACTAAAAAGATTTTTAGAAACCGAATTCATCGCTGGCACTAACATCCTTGTCTCAGGAGCTACTCAGGCTGGAAAGACAACGATGCTCTGTGCGCTGCTAAATGTTGGAGCAGAGACGGACCGCTTAGTAAGCGTCGAAGAGACTTTTGAGATTCGAACCAATCACATCGACTGGGTGGCCATGCAGGCTCGTCAGCCAAATCTCGAAGGTGTGGGCGAAATCACGTTACGAAGGTTAGTTCGTGAGGCTTTGCGAATGAGACCAACTCGATTAGTTATTGGCGAAGTGAGACAAGCCGAAGCACTCGATCTTCTAATAGCACTAAATTCCGGCATCGCTGGTTTGTGTACTATTCATGCCAACTCAGCATCGGAGGCTCTGGCGAAACTGGAGTTATTGCCATTACTTGCAGGGGAGAACATCCCAGCTTCATTCGTTAGCCAAACCGTTAACAGAACTATTGGTCTTGTTATTCACTGTGGACAGAACTCTTCGGGTGTTCGACGCGTCACTGAAGTTCTGAAGTCGGGCCTAGTCAACCAAGATTTAGTTTGGTCAACGGTGTTCAGATGAAGAACAAAATCGAAAGTGCTCTAATCAGAGCTGGCATTCACAATCAGAGTTCAGGTCAGTTTTTGCTTTTGGTTATTACAAGTTTCTCGATATTTCTAGGAGCGATATTCCTAATAACCAAATCATTGCCGATTGCAGTCAGTGCTGGCATCTGTGTGTTGGCGCAAGCAATAGATAGCTTCAAGACCAAGATGAGTACTGAATCTCTAAAGCAAAATCAAGACTGGCCCAAATACCTTGATTCAATTCACTCTGCCGCTTGGTCAGGTAAATCTCTTACACAAGCAATTCTTGATAGCAGAACTGTTGCTCCCAAAAGCATGAGCTGGGCAATTACTGAATACGAAAAAGACCAGGCCTTAGGCCTTAGCTTCGAACAGTCACTAGATAATCTGAAGAATAGGTTGGCAAACCCGATCGCAGATCGTTTTATAGAGATAACTCGACTAGCTTCACTTTCGGGGGGAAATGGCTATCTTTCTGCAATCAGATCCCAAGCACTGCAGTTAAGACTGGAAAATGCCAATTGGAGTGAGATAGCAGTTAAGCAAAACTGGGTGCTTTCCTCGGCGAAGTTAGCGGTGCTAGCCCCATGGCTGGTCTTAGTCCTATTGAGCATGAAGCCTGAAACCAGCGCTGCCTTTCAAACTGAAACAGGACTAATTGTGTTAGCGCTAGGTTTAACGGCTTCCCTTCTAGCTTTTAGATTAATTCGTTTCTTAGGAGCAATTCCTGAGCGTAAAAGAATTTTGAGCCTGTAAATGCAGTGGATTTCCTTAGTAGCCATTTTGTTGTCAGCCGTATTTTTCTACCAGTGTCTGGGGCAGGGTGGGAAGTTGCGGCTTGATGACAGGCTGAAACCCAGGACTTTGCTCACTAACAAAAAAACTCGAACAGCCAAGTTTCAAGTGCTAGAGACTCTCATGGAAGTTCCTGACTTTGCTTCGCTTCTTTGGTTTGCAATTTGCGCAGGGGAGTCTTTGGAGAACTCTTTACGTATTGCTGTTAGTCGCTCCAGTGGATTTGTCTCTAGCCAGTTCTCCCAAGTTATTCAAAATGTTGATTTGGGAGCTTTATTGCAAATTGAATTACAAATTCTAGGTGCTGAGTCAAGATCTGATCAGGTCAGGGAGTTGGCAACAAAATTAAGCGTTGCTCTGGGTAATGGAACCGCTATGGCTGATTTGTTAGCTGACTTTATTCAATCCGCTAGCGCTGAACTACGCACTTCACTTTTAGACAAGGCAGCCAAAAACGAAACGAAAATGATGATTCCTCTGGTCTTTGTCATCCTGCCGGTGACAGTGATGTTTTCGGTCTACCCAAGCCTTGCCCTAATCCAAAATAGTTTCTTATAAAAGAAGGAGAAAGAAAATGAAAAGAATATTGCTCTCAGAACAAGGCGATGTCCCTGGCTGGGTTTTAGTGACACTAATGACCTCAGGACTTGTTGTGCTGCTATGGGCTATAGCCGGGCCAGCCCTCAAGACCATATTTAACAATGCGGTTGCCAAGGTTGTTGTCATCTAGGTTTGGTAGCGAAGAGGGCTCAGCGGTTACCGAGTTCGTACTGGTTGTAATACCAATCACAATCTTGATTTTGCCTTTACTTGATCTCTTCGGATTATTTCAAGCTGTTCTAGTCAAAGAGCAACAGGCCTATGAGATTGCGAGATATGCCAGCCTTGCGGACGTGACAGAGTTCGAAGCAGAGAATTTTCGTATTTCAACCGAGTCAACAAGTACTCTGGAGCGACTTGAATTTCTATCTGAATGCACGATTCAGGTCACTATTCCAGTCAGTAGAGCCATCATCTTTTGGCCGTATCCAATTGATTTCCAAGCCAGAGGAACCGTGCACTGTGAAATTGGTTAGAGATGAGCGAGGAAACGCTTTACTGGAAGGAGTAGCCTTTGCTGCCGTTGCCTTTGGTTTGCTCCTAACACTTGGCGCGGAAGCTTTGACCTTGGAGCGTGAAGCGCTCACTTTGCAATCGATTGCTCGTAATTCCATCCGCTATTACACTTTGCACCCGACCAAAGAGATTCAAGAGGTCGTTGCTTTGTTGCAACGCGATAGCATTCTTGCCTCTCAATTCATCCAAGTTAGCTTGACTTGCTCAAATCAGGATTGTGTAACTCCCGGCAATCTGATTTGGCTTGAGTTGCGAACTGAAGAACTAAAAGCAAAAGTTTTTGGGGTAACCGTTGAGTAAATGGGCTTCCGATTCGGGAACTGCTTTGATCTGGTTTATTGGACTAACAGTGTTAACAGCAATGCTTGCTCTGGTGCTGGTATCCGCTATCGACCAGTTTCTTTTCGCTAAGGTTTTAAAAGATTTCACTGAGCAGTTTGCACTTGCGTGTAAGTCGCTACTAGTAATTGCACCAAATCAGACTCTGCAAGCAATAAGTTCTAGCCTTTGGAGTCAAGTGAACACCCCAGGCTTCTGGATTCAATCCATCAGCCTTGAGGAAGGATTGACTGTCAAAGTAGTTCTCTGTGGTAGCTGGAGTTCACCAGTAGATCTAATCAGCGCATCCAGAAAGATCTGTCAAGTTGCTCTTGCTAGATAACTACTTGATGACTATGTGCTGAGACTTAGAAAGCGACAGGCCACCAGAGCTGTTCTTGTAAATAGCAACAATATCTATTTCAGCTCCTGCAGTCAGAGGAGTCTGTCTGCCGATGTTGTAATCCCAAGTCATTCCATAATCAGCTGAGTCATCAGTTCCAATGGTTTCCCAGTTGCCGTTTCCGACTTTAGCTACCCAAGTAACTGCACCTGGGTCTGTGCCTCTAACAGCTGAGGTCATGGTTATCGATTGACCTGAAGTGAATACAGACGTGTTGAGATAGACCTTCGGTGAAGAAGTAACCACCGGCAAGTTCTTGACTGCCTTTAGAACTAGAGTTCCAGAAGCTGGAACTGTAAGAGTTAGTTTGCCATCAGATCCAGAGGTAGCTTTGCCAGTACCGAGCAGGAATGTGAACGAAGTAGAAGGTGTTGAAGTCTGTACTGTCACAGTCCTAGCTTTAGGTCCGCTGTTGAACGCAACAACGTATTCGCGACGGTTGGCAGCGTCAATGCGGCTGTTCACCATTACGGTTCCTGATTGAAGACGTAGCAATTGAGCACCGCTGGCTAAAGCAGGGTTGTCTTTTCTCAACTTGTTGAGTTGAGTAAGTCTGGTTGAAAGTGGTGTGACTACGTTATAAGAGTTACGAACACCAATCGGGTCACCCCAAATGCGAGGTTCTTCTTTCCAAGCTCTAACCATGGTTGAGAACATGTCTTGTCTTGCAGCTTTATCGCCACCTCCGATTAGACCTAGTTCATCACCATAGAAGATCGAAGGAATACCTCTGGTTAGGAACATGACGTCGTGGGCTAGTAGTGCAGCTTTGCGAACTTCAGTCTTACTAAGTCCACCGTTGAGCATGTATCCAGCACGACCCATGTCGTGATTACCCAGGAAGCTAATCAAATCGTATGCGCTCTTAGTTTTGGTCGTATACATGTTGTCTTGCTGGAATACATTGGCAAGTCCTGCAGCATCGCCACCTTTGGCATAGCCGATAGCAGCTGGTTGGAATGCAAAATCAAGCACTGAAGGAAGCCCTTGTTTGTGAATGTAACCACTTAGGGTGCTGATTGAGCCGTCATAGTATTCACCGAATGCGAATAGCTTCTGGTTTCTTGCAGTCATGGTGGCTTGAGTCTTTTCAACCATCTGAGCCCACCACCTGGTGAAGAACTGGTCGTCAACGTGCTTAGCAGTATCAATGCGGAAACCATCGACACCGTAGTCGTTAACCCACATTGAGTAAACATCAGCAAAGCCATCGACAACTGCTTGGTTCTCTGTCTTCACATCATCAAGACCACCGAAGTCACCGTTTTGGTATTCGCCCTTGTTGCTCCAGTTAAGAATTGGTCCCATGTTGTGATAGTTGTTGATGTCATTTAGGAATGCAGGAGCACGAGCTGTCAACATATCCGATGGAATGTAAGCGCTCTGGTTAGCTGTGCCATCGTATTTTTTAGGGGAGATGTATTGAATGATGTCTCCCGTGTGGTTGACCACGATGTCCAGGATTACCTTCATACCAAGTTTGTGAGCACAGTCGCTAACAGCCTTGAAATCAGCGTTGGTTCCCCAGTGCGGATCAATCTTGGTGAAATCTGTTACGAAGTAACCGTGATATGCACTACTGCCGTTTTGCACAAAGTTCTGAACGAACGGTGGAGATATCCAAACAGCAGTGAATCCCATTCTCTTGATACGAGGGATTCCATCGCCTGAACCATCGTTGTTCTCACAACCATCAGCAAGGCCCTTGAGATCTCCACCGTGAGAGTAAGCCCAGTCGGTAGGAAGGTAACCAGTCTGGTTAGCTCCACCAACAAGACCGCCGGTGTCATTGTTGGTATCACCATTTTTGTAGCGGTCAAACATAACGAAATAAATACTGTCGTTAGCAAAAGATGAACGTTCTGTCTGTCCTACTAAGGCAGCAGCTTCCTGCAAGGTTGGTAATACCGATGCCGCTACTGGTTGAGGTACCGGATTGGTAACCACAGTCTTGCCTTCAGTATCAACTCTTCCTGACTCAATCCAAACTTCACCACCGGTAAGCAGAATATCGACTGTCTGGTCTTTATCAGTTGGATCAGCAGAGTTCCCCTTGTGTATAACAAAAGGTAGCAGGGTTGTCTCTGGAGTTAGTGGAACAGTGAAAGTTATGCCCCAAGCATCTGGCTTGGCTGAATCAGGTAGTTGTGATTTAGCCCAGGTTGAAGGTTTAGCAGCTCCACCAAAGTGTGCATCGTATTGAGCTTGTAAAGTCCAACCCTTGTAATTTCCATCAGCACGACGGTAATGGATGATTGCTTTATTTTGACTGTGTGCTGCTCCGAAACGTACCTTCTCGTAATCGTCGCTTAAATAAAGCAAGGAATTCTTTGACACATCGGTAACTATGTTCAAGCTGGTATCAACAGTTCTATCTCCAACTTTTAGTTGGGTTCTGATAGTTACTTCAGTTAGATCAGCTGGCACTGTAACAACAGCGTTCATCGACTTATCAAAATCTGCTGCATAAACCTGAGAGCCTGCAGTTACTTGGACTCTTCTGTTTTTACGAGCATCGCCTACAGCTTTGAGGTTGAACTTAATATTCTTTGTCGCAGCAATGCGAGTCAGGTACGGAGTTCCTGTTGAGTCAAGCCAAATTTCAGGATGTAGAACTGGATCTATTGCAGTAAGTGATGCAGTAACACCGGTTGCCTTTACAACTATGCCGCCAGCGTTAGCTGGAACAGTTAAAACACCAAACCAACCATGTCGATCTGTAGCTGCCGCTCTTGAAGTTGCAACCACAGCACTTGGTGCACTAGCCAGTGCGATAGTTACCTTCGCAGATTTAGGCAAAGCACCTGGCACGTGAACCACGAGGTCGTAGCTAGGGGTATCGGCTTGAGCGTTACCAACCTGAGTCAAACCAGTGAATGGAATTACCAAAGCCAAAAACAGTGCACTGATACTTATAAGTCTTCTTTTAGTGTTTTTCTGCATAGTGCTGTCAGTCTATTTTGACCAATAGGTAAGCGTTTGCAGAATTCAGCAAAAATACAGGAATTAGCCCTTATTTGCAGGTTGAACGGCGTACTTAGGGATGTATCGATACATCAAACCTGCCCCTATAAAGCCTAGGAAACCAAAGCCTGCCATGGCACTGGTTAACCCAATAGCAGCAACCAAACCAGAGAGTATTCCAGGAGCTGCCGCGTCTCCGAAATCAACAAGCAGACGGTATGAAGCTAAGAATTCACTTCTGGCATCTTTAGGAGCGAGATCTGCACCTAAGACCATAATCACTCCACTACCAAGTCCATTGGCGAGAGACATAAAGAGGGCAAGTAATAGGAAGGTATTTGCATCAACTGCAAAGCCAACAACTAGGTGCGCAATACCCAAACCAATCAGGGTCGGCACTGCTGCAAAGTTACGGCCGAATCTATCCATGACCTGACCACTCAGATAAAACATTGCAAAATCTAAAGCACCTGCGAAACCAATGTATAGAGATGCTTGCTCAGTTGGAATGGCAAGAGCCACTGCTAGTAGGGGGAGACCCACCATTCTGGTGCCACGCAGTGCACTCAGAATAGAGGAGGCAACGCCAAGTGTTGCTAGTTTCTTGCGCTCACGTCTTGCTATCAAGAATGTTGCTTTGAGCGAAGAACTGTTCTTAGCTAAATCTTCTTTGCCTTTGGCAAGGATCAAAATGATTGCGGCTAGCGCACAAAGAACCAGGGGTAAGTAATAGACCGCTTGCACTGAATAAAACTTGATGACTGCAGCACCAATGACTGGTCCAACAAAAGAGCCTGCTCTAAACATTCCACCAAGAATTGAAAGTGATCTTGCTCGAACAGCGATTGGGACATGTTCGGTCATCCAACTCAGTCTTGCTAAACCAAAAACGGCAGCAGCTGCACCAACAATAAATACTCCAGCACCGAGCATGAATAGATTTACCGCAAAGAGGCTCGCCAATATTCCAACAGCTGCAACAGCGCTGGCTGCAATCATTGCTTTACGTTCACCTAAGGCATCAACAAACTTAGCTGCAGGTATGTCAGCTACCAGTCTTCCAATCATCATCAAACCGGTAATGAAACCAGCGGTAGCAAGATTTGCACCTAAGAGAAGTGCGGTAGCGGGAATGCTTGGAATTATTCCAAATTCAGCAGTTGAGAAAAGAAAAGATGGCAGATAGACCGGAAAGACAAGCTGACGCTTTGCGAAGATCTGGTTAGATGCCATTAGCCAATTATCGCCTAGGCCAAGAACAACTAAGGGATTACAACCAATTTGATACCAGAGACCGATACCGCCCCACTGGTGCTCTTATAGATTGCAGCAAACGAAAGTTTTGAACCGGATGCTATTCCAGCACCAACAAGTGGCTGATAGTCCCAGGTCATACCGAAGTTTCTAGAATCGTCTGTTCCAATAGCTGTCCAAGGACCTGTTCCATTTTTCATGACAAAGGTCACCGAGCCAAGGTCTTGGTTATTCACGCCAGAACTAAGCACGATGGCCTTTGAGGCTGAATCCAGTTGAGCACCAAGAGTAACTGAAACACTGTCATTAGCTGAAGGTAACTGGCTATTAGCTCGATAAATTAGGGTGCTTCTGGCTGGAACTGAAACAGATAGCTCACCGGTAGCAGATGAGTTCAAGGTTGAACCAGTTAGCAATGCTTGCCAAGAAGAGGATGCAGTTGAAGTTGGAATCTTTACTGTTTTAGCTGAACTTCCGCTGTTGAAGGCAACAACATACTCTCGACGATCTTGACTATCAAAGCGACTGATGGCCAAAACGTTTGCATCAACTAGTCGGGTGGTCTCTGACCCCGTTGCAAGAGCAGGGTATTGCTTACGCAAAGAATTTAGTTGAGTGATGCGGGTAGTAAGTGGTGTAACGGTAGTCAGCGATGAAGTAGAACCAATCGGGTTTCCCCAAACACGTCCTTCTGTTTTCCACTGAGAGACCTGGGTTGGGAACATGTCCTGTCTTGCACCTTTGTCACCACCTGTTCCAACGATGCCAACTTCGTCACCGTAGTAAACGCTAGGGATACCTCTAGTGAGGAACATCATATCGTGAGCGAGAAGGAGCGACTGTGCTCTAGTGGTTCCGGTCTGGTTGAGTAACCAAGCTGCTCTACCCATATCGTGGTTACCCAGGAAAGTAACTAGATCATAAGAGCTCTTAGTTTTAGTAATGAAGTTGTTGTCGTTATTCAAAACTTCAGTCAGGTTGGATGCTCCGCCACCTGATGCAAAAGCCAATGCTTTACCTTGGAATGCAAAATCAAGTACTGAAGGTAAACCGTACTTACGCATGTAGTTAGCGAGAGTGGTTGAGTTGGAGTCGTAGTACTCACCGTAGGCGAATAGTTTTTGGTTCTTGTTCAGCATGCTGTTGGAAGTTTGGCTGACAATCTTCGGCCACCACTTAGAGAAGTACGCATTATCAACATGTTTAGCAGTATCGATTCGGAAGCCGTCAACACCGAAGTCGTTAACCCATTTGGAATAGACATCAGCAAAGCCTTGAACAACGACATCATTTTCTGTCTTGATATCATCCAGCCCAAAGAAGTCACCATTTTGATACTGAGCTTGGTTACCCCAGTCTTGAACGTTTCCTTGGTTGTGATAGTTGCTCACATCATTCAGCCAGGCTGGAGCTTTTAGGTTTGTTGCCCATGAAGGTACGTTAGCTGTGTTATTTGGTGTGCTTCGGAAGTTGTATGAACCATCTCTATAAGAGATGACATCTCCGGTATGGTTCATGACGATGTCAACGATGACCTTCATGCCAAGGCGATGAGCGCAGTCAACAAATGACTTGAACTCAGCATTGGTGCCCCAGTGTGGGTCGATGGTAGTGAAATCATTGATCCAGTAACCGTGATAAGCAGAGGACTGTCCTTGGACAAAGTTTTGTTTGAACGGTGGCGTAATCCAAACAGCACCAAAGCCCATCTTCTTGATTCGAGGTAAACCATCTCCTGTGCCATCGTTACGACTACAGCCATCGCTAAGACCGGCTAAGTCACCACCGTGTGACCAACTGATATCCGTCGGCGAGTAACCGGTTGAGTTAGGACTTGATGAATCGATGCCACCCTTGTCGTTAGCTGAGTTGCCATTCTTATATCTATCCGTCATAACAAAATAGATGCTGTCTGAAGCTAAGGAAGATCTTGATGAATCTCCAGCTAAGGCAATCGCCTGTTCAAGGGTTAGTTCATCGACAACAGCGTCAGTGCCCGGTTGCTGAGGTCTAGCAATAATGAGGTCGCCATCAACATCGACTTTGCCTGACTCAATCCAAATCTCGTTACCGACTTTGTCCAAGTCAACAAACTGGTCACCCTTAGATGGATCTTTCAATTCACCTTTGTGAATCAAATAGGGAAGCTTTGAACTAAATGATGCAAGCGGGATGCTGAAAGTTACGCCCCAAGAGTCAGGCGTTGAGCTCATTGGAGATTTTGGTCTTGCCCAAGTAGTTGGGGTAAGCGCTCCACCGAATGAATCGCTAAACCAGGTGTGGACACCCCAGCTCTTATAGATGTTGTCATCGCGATGGTAGTGAATCAAAACCAAATTGGATCTAGCGGCAACGCTTGAATAGATTGTGCCCATTCCGTTGTTGAGGTAAATGTCAGAGAGCTTAGATGCATCTCCTTCAATTGGATCAAAGTCATCGTAAAGTTTTTTGCTCTTTGTGAACTGAGTCTTGATTTGATACTTAGTGGTGGTTGCATCTACTGGAATAGTTGCCACGAAATCTGTAGTGCCGACCTTCACAAAAGGTTGACTGGTTGAAACACCATCAATGGTGACAACGGCGAATCTTGCAGTTTTATTGGTGGTAGCAAGATGCACCTTTATATTCTTGGCAGCTTGAACACGAGTAAGAGATGGAACACCATTGGCATCGAGCCAAACCTCTCGACTAATTACTGGGTCAACACAGGTTGAACTCTTGGTGATACCGGTAGCTGCGAAACATAGGGAACCAGCTCCTGCAGGAACTTTAGTGATGCCCCACCAGCCATAGCTATCAAGAGACACCAGTCTCGAAGTTGCGATAACTGAGCTTGGGTTAGTCGATGAAGCAATCCTGATTGATGCATCAACCGGCAAGGTTGCAGTAGGGACGTGGGTGATCAGGTCGTAGCTAGGTTGAGTAATTGCAGCATTGCTTGGCGCAACCAGGCTAAAGCCACCCAAAGAAGAGGTTAGAGCTAGCGCTATTACTCCAATAAGTAATTTGAATCTGCTCGCACTAGCACTCATAGTTGCATTGTACTTAGCGGGTCTGTGAAAAACCTGCCCTCCGTTCTCAGGGTTCTTGCCACGCTTAGACTAGAGAGCATGTCTGACCTTGATTTATCTGCCGAAATCAGGCAAATACGTGGCACCTTTGCCACTATTGCCGAGGTATCAGACCTACCCAAAT
>Ga0209088_10000427_pt1 | contig 30368 bp, 50 predicted proteins | sample S_140625_EF_Meta_FD_187324 | JGI IMG/M metagenome (GOLD analysis project Ga0209088, IMG submission 187324) | Freshwater microbial communities from Lake Simoncouche, Canada to study carbon cycling - S_140625_EF_MetaG (SPAdes) (version 2) | ecosystem: Environmental > Aquatic > Freshwater > Lake ... | reverse complement strand
GGCCCAGCGACCGGGTCCAGGCCGAGGCCAAATTCGATCACGTCTGGACTGGCCGAGTGGCCCTCCAGTTCCATCACCGCTTGCTTGAGGAAATAGGCCAGACTGGTTTCCTCGCGATCCGGCTCCACACTCACGGCATCCAACTCAGCGCGAGCATTGGCGAGATTCTCCTCAATGTCGGAGGTCAGGTCGAACGCACTGCCCGAAAGCCGCTGCCCGAGCTTGTAAAGCCGTCTGGACGCCTCGCAACGCATCAGCGCGCCGATGGTGGCCGGAAGCGCGTGCATCGGTGAGGATTCGGCAAAGATCGTTTGCAGCGCGGTTTCCTCAATGGTTGAGCCCATCTCACGCAGGCGGATCGCCAGCGAGCGGAAATTGAAGGGCTTCGCCTGCTGCCACATCTCCATCAGCGCCGTAAAAACCTCCCGGTGATGATCGTAGAAATGGGCCTCAGTCACTCCCGAGGTCGAGAGCAGCGCCCCGGCTTCGGTTAGGTTGTTGCGGAGCGCGCTGAGAGCAGCACACTGGGATTCTTCGGCGTGTCGTAGGAAGGCGGGTGTCATGTTGAGGCTTTGGGCTTGGGTTTGGAAATGAATTTAGCCGCTGTGAAAAAGTGCTTTGCGCGATCAATTTCGCCTTGGAAATTATTCAGCAGAGTTACGAGGTTTTGACGGAGGTGGTTGACGCTGGTTTTTGGCGGCCAGTTTGATGCGTAGTATTTTTCGAGAATCGCCATGTCATCCTCCGGTATCACGCCAATCGCCACGTATGCGTCCACCTCCTTCTTGTCCCACGCCGTGTCTATTCTGCGGTGCATGATCTTGGCGACTCGCTTGGCCTGCTCAGATGTCGGTAGTCGGTCTGAACCTTTTCCATCGACGATCCCGCCCGCCTTCGCCGGGGCTTTGGTTTGGTATGTTTCTGTATCTCCCTCTGCTTCTCCCTCTGCTTCTGCATGTGTTACATCGGTTAACAGAGTTTTACATGGGGTTACATCGTTGATTTTCAGCACTTTACGCCTGCGCTGCATATACTCCCGCATGTATGCGCGCTTCTCGTCATTCGTCTTGATTTGCCTATACGTGACGTAATTTACAACTTGATAGCCTCGCCCGTTTTCACTCAAAACGATCCTTCGGCCCTCGAAAACCTGAGAGTTTGAGTCTTTGTCAGGCTCCATCAATTCCGCAACGCAACGTCGGAACGTATCCAGCGGAAGGTTGACCGTGCGAGCGAGCGCAATGTCGGTGCCGATCACGTCGCCTGTTGAGTCCGCGATAGCAAGCAGCATCATAAAGCAGTATCGAACCTCGACATCCTCTTCCATCAGAGAGCTTTGAGCAATTCGGCTGAATAATTTGGCATACATAGAAGGAATCATATACTAGGTTAAATTTACTGTAAAGGATTGTTTTACAAATAGTTTAACGGTGCAGTTTTCCGTGGGGTTCTGCGTTCCATGATTTGAGCTTTGCAAATTCTTCATCTGTGAATAGTCGCTTTGTGAAATCCTCCAGAAAATACTCACTGTATGGAGTGTTGAATCCTATTGCTTGAGGAGCTTTGGATTTGGTTCCTTGGATTGGTCGCGTCTGCTCCAAAACATTGCGAAGCATCTCTTTCGCCGTCCTTCCGCGAATTCCTGAGTCGTATCTCATGGCAGCTTTGCGGCGAGTGCCAGAGCAGCATAAGCCTGCTCCGTGTCTGCGCTGCTATCAGCATACCTGATGCAGATCAGCAGTGCCTCAACCAGTGCCTTCCGTGCGGCTTGCTCGGCGTCACGCTCGGCCACTACCTCATCCCGCTGGCACTCAAGGTTCTTGGAGTGCGTGAGTATGTTGCGGCTTTTGTCCGCCCAAACAGCATCCGTCTCCGGCGTAGCACGCTCGGCGGCAGCTACCGAGGATTCCTTGGCAACTGTTTTCACGCGAGCCTCCATCCCGGCGCAGGCGCACCGTGGCCGCGTCTCCTGCTCATATAGCCGACGCGCACAATGGCACCCTGCCTTGCGAGAGCTAGGTAGACAGGCCCAAAGGCACGATCCTCATGTGGGACTATGCCTGCTGCCTTGCAGGCGTCGGTGATGTCCTCGCCAGAGACGATGCCTTTGCCTGCCATCCATTCTAGGGCGAAAGCCATCGCTCGCTCTTTGAAGTCCTCGCCTGCGTTGCGCTCTACCGTTTCAAGCGCGGTGTCTCGCTCGCACATCCAGCAGCGAATGTATCCCGGTCTCAGTATCTTCCCGCATTTGCAGTTAGCGTTCACTGTGCGTCCTCCTTGTGTGTGTTCTTGTAGATTTTCACCGGGCATGTCCCCTTCCAAAATACAGATAACCATGTTTCTCCTCGGCCAGTAACGCCACCGGCTCGCTGCCTTCCGGTTCTGGCATTCTAGCCATCTTCGACTCGCTGACTACACAGTCGCAGATCGGTCGCTCCTTGTGGTCAACGCGTAGCTTGGCGAACTCGTTAGCCTTATCGCGCTCGGTGAACATGTCGCCGAGTTGCGTCCAAGTGTAGCTGCCATGAGGTCGTTCCCAGACGATGAAGTAACTGCGAAGCCCTGGGAGTGATGCTTGATGGGCGTGTAGTTGTTCTGGTGTTTTCATAAATGTCTTAAGGCGGTAATTGATCAAACTTAATTTTATAGCCTGCCGATTGCTGGAAACGATTGCCGTATCGCTTTAATATCCCCCTTGTATGCAACAATGATTTTTTGCTCACGCTTCGGGAATTTGCGATAGTTCAATGTGGTTTTTGCGTGAGCAAGGCGCGTAAACTCGCATTCCAAATAGGTAATTAGATTGTAAACGGACAGCCCGCGCTCTTTGAAAAATAGGATTGTCTCGGCTTCTGAGCAGTAATAAGCGCCGTTTTTGTCTCTGCTGTCTCCGGTCATTACCACGAAGAAAGTATTGTCGTTCATTGCTGCAATAGCTTTGTCGTATCCTGACCACAAAAGCGACCGGAACTCTTCATATGTCGGAGTGCTATTTAGTTCTCCTTTGGGCGGTTTCCCATCGTAGTCAAGATACTCCTCTACCTTGTAGTAGGGAGGGCAACTGAACACTAAGTCAAACTTTCCTTCCGGTTCGTATTGCGAGCTGTCGCTCTGAATCCAATTACACGTTCCAAAGTCTTCGGTGAGCTTGTTGTTAGCGTCACATTGATTTTGTCTGATTTCGCTGGCAACGTATTCGTATCCGTAGCTACCTGTAACAAATCCAAATTGAACTCCACCTCCAAAAGGGTTGTATACGCGCCGGCCTGCGGTCGGCATGAAAAACCGCAGAATAACTTCGCACGCTACGGGATCAAGAACGCTCGCGTTCCCGTTATGCGCCTTGGTTGTCGTTACGATCTCGCCAGCAGCGTCAATGTATCGCTTTGTGTTCACCACGTTGCTGTATCCGTTTTCCCCCTGCCAACACCCGTCTCGGGTTGCGTATCCAGGATTTGTAACTCCTTTGGCCTCGCCTACCGCGTTAAGTTTTTCGTTCCATTCTCGCTTTAGCCTTAGCCAATCACCTTTAACTGTATTCCACACGTTTGTCATCGTGACGTGTGCTAGAATCTTCATGCGAGCATCTTTTAGATCACCTTTGACCATATAATGAAACCCAGACATTAGCAGATTGTCCACAAAGCCCAAGCTCTTGAATAATGCTGGTGTTTCAAATTTGCTTTTCGGGTCGGTGGTTATCAGCGCAACGTAATTACCTGTATTCTGCGCCAACACAGCCTCAACCATTTCCCGATAAAGTGCCGGAGTATAATGAGCCGGAGCAATAACGGATTGCAAAAGACAAAACTCCTTTACCTCATGGTTTTTCTGAAAGGTCATAAACCCAGCAAACTCACTGTTTATCTTTAGGACGATTGCAGAATGAATTTGCATATTCTTTCGAGCGGCGCGCATAGCGATTCCGTCTTCAATAGCAAGTTTGGCAACGTCTGTTTCGTATCCTGATCCGATAACGCTTTCAAGCGCGATAAACTCGGCGATTGCTTTGCTGGTTTTGGTAGGTTCTGCTTCCAATTTGAAAAGCAGCGTTTCGGCGGGTTGTTCGATTGTCATTTCCATAGTATTAGTTGTCTTGGTTTTTTGGGTTTGTATTGTTGGTTTTTTGGCTGAGTTGGTATTCCGCAAACGTCTGGACACCCTGCGCAGTGTCCAATGTAGGTTTTTGCATTTGCTAGCGATATGGTTCGCTTTGAAGAAAGGTCTTTTATTACAGTTAGCAATATCGTTCCACTAACTACCATTGGGTGCGTTCTTGGAACTCGCAACGGGTTGTCAAGCGTTGGCATAAGCTCAAAAAGCTCGTCTTGAATGGCCTTCATCCTGACTCCCTCGGCGTTGTCGGGGTTGAAATCGCACGAGACTATGCGCGCCACGCTGTTTCCGCCCAATAGTTTAAATCGGAAAAACTGTGCCTTCCTGTGCTTTAGTTCCTGTGGAGTATCCAGCGCGGAAAGCGAAGTGTTTAGAGCCGTTCCGCACGCTGCCATTCGCTTTAGCTGGTCGTCCGTCGCCACTTTCCAATGCTTAGTTATTAATACCGGGTGTGCAAAATCTGAAAGCCACTCAATTACGCTTACGGTTTCTTCCCATGCGTGACAAGGATCGCCCATTACACCTATGCGAAAAAATCCCTGCGGAGCCGCTGCAACTTGGCGCTCTATTGCGCGAGCTTGTGCTTTGGAATGTATAGTTCTTGTTACAGCCTTGGAAAAATCTATACCTCGATACTTAGCAATTTTTGCGGCGTAGCATCCTCCGTAGCATCCAGTTCCAGGCCGTGCTGCCATTCCTGCGGTGCAGCCTTTCACGGTATCCACGTCAAGAACTCCTTTCTCGTTTATGTCAACTGTTAGCACATTTCTATAGTTTCTCATTTTCTGTCGAGTGGGTGAACAAATTCCGTGTCGATTCCGCTTAGTGGATAAATAATGGTGTATCCGGTGATTGGCTTTTCTAGTGATGCTTTTACGGTTACAGATTTGTGGCCTCGCATAAGAACGATGTCAGCCGTTAAGGTGAACGCCTCCCTTCCTTCTGAGCATGCCTTGCGACCTGGAGGAAGCTCATCAATCATCTGGAATCCAATTCCACGGCATCCGTATGAGCAGGATGCGTCATCAGCCATGTAATCTAAGGAGTATTTTTTCATTTACGATTTAGAAAATATGCGAACCGCTTTGCATATCAAGCGAAAGTTTTCCATTGGCGATTCTTTTTCCATCATACGCGATAATTCCACGACGGATCAGGGACGCCGTTGAGCATCGCCTTTAGCTCACGGATCTCGCGATGCAGGTCTACGATGATTCGGTCGCGCGTCTCGACCATGCTGCGGGACGATTCAAGTGTGCGGCGCGTGCAAGCACACATCCAAGGCGCTTCTTCGTCGCTGTGTTGATAGCAGGTTGCGCTCATTATTCTTTTTCTTGTTCTTGGCTCATAAAGTCTTGTGCCCATTGTTCTTCTTGGCTAATAAAGTCCCGTGCTGCTGACTCGCCGTGACAAGTCGCGCAGTCTTCGCCTCCGCACATCCGGTCGCGGCAGCGATACGCCCTGCGCTTTGGTTCGGCCTCGCCTCTGGTTTTATCAGCTTGGTCTGCCCAGTATCTTTCGTTGTCTTCGGTCATAACTGTTTCTGTTTAAGTTGTAGGGTTTGTAAGTGTTTTCACGGGTAACTAATGGTTATCTCCGTCCTCTCCTCTTCGCCTTTCTCGGCTTTGCGTTGGCTTGTTTCAATTTTGCAGAATCCCGGCGCGTCCGAAGGTATGAGTCCAGAGTATCGGCAAAGGTCTGTGTGATATTTGGAAACAAGGTTGTCCTCATCCAGGAGTCGTTTTCTGACGCTCTCAATGCGGATGAGAATACGGTCGCCAGTTCCGCTTTGAACTTGTGCCTCGACCAATGTTGCATCGCTAGCAGTGCGTTGAGCGATGGGAGTTTTCCCGGTATCGTTAGTGTTATGGTTAGCATTTGGTTTTTTAAGGGTTGGCTCGCGGTGCATGCAGCGCCGCATAGCGTCGGTCATTTCTATTGGGCTCATGCCGCGTCGTTGCCTCTATGCTCTTCGACCCATGCGCTAGCATCTGGCACATCCTTCCACGCCTTTGTTCCTCGCTCGACCATCAGTTCCAGCACTCCTTTGTTTGATGCTTCCCAGACCATGATCATCCTTGGGATCAATGCCAGCACGGCATCAATGTCACTTGGTAGTTGGTGGTTGTGCAGTCGCATCCACGTTCCATCCGCAAGCTCGCCGCCTAATTCTAGTTCGCAGCTTTCTGTACCCTGCCATTCTAAGACTGCAATTTCTATTTGGATTCCAGCTTTCCCTTCATTAAGTCTGCATGAGGTAGGTGTCGCAAATTGCTTGTAAAAGCAGCGAGAGTATTTCTTGAACTGGTTAGGGTATTCCTTCCAGCCTTGTTTAATTAAGGTTTTGCAGATCATTGGAAAAAGGTGCCGAGATTCTTCCGCTCGGCGTCGGAGTTGATTTGGGTTAGAAGTCTTCCGGTGAAGACTTGCTGATTGGCTGTGGCTTACCTTGCGCCACCGCTCTCGCTGACTGTTCACGACGAACGTCAGTGCGACCCATAGCGGCCTCGCCATCATCGTCATCTGGTGCGATACCAGCGACAGCCGAAAGGCCGTAGCGTCGAGCGTATGTGATGGCGCTGCCGAGTCCCTGCGGATCGTCCTTGGTTGGGACGATGTGCAGCTTCTCACCGATGAACTCACCGCTAGCATGAATCAGCACTGTCTCTACGTAATAGCCAGCCTCGTCTTTCCCTGGCAGTTGCACGATGGCCAGTCCGTTTTTCGTCAATGGCTCGCGGCATGCGTCCCAGATGGAAGCTAGGTCTGCATAACGTGACTTGAAGTGCGGGTTAGTGCTGTCCTTCTTGGCTGCACCCATTGCTGCTTGCGCCTTAGAAAGCGCAGCCGCAAGTCCGGCAATAGAGTCAGAACGTGTCATAGATCAGAATGGTATTCCGTCTTCGTCGTCCTTGATCGAGGACGGCGGCTTGCTAAGTGCTTGCTCTTTAGGCTTGAAGGCGAGCGACAGCCACTTGTCGCCTGACTTGGTTTCTTTAATCCATCCGGAAACGTAATACTCGACACCCCCGACGAGTGCAGTTCCGTTCCTGTCGGGATGAGTCTCTTTCTCTTTCTTCGTGTTGACGAACATCGAGCCGCTGTTTTCTTTCATTTCGTATGCCATAATTGCTTTGATCTAGTTGTTGCCATCGGTCTGCCCGGATGCGGTTGCCGGTTCTGCCGGCGGATAGTTGTCTGTTATCGGCTTCCCTCTTGTCTTACCTTGTTGGCCGCATGTCGCTCGGCTGCTCCTACGTCTGGCAGCAGGTGCTTCAGTGGGTTAAGTGCGCCGAGGTATCGGTAGCCTTCGGCGTCAGCCTGTGCCAGGCGCGCAGCTTCGGGAGATCGCATGTCCTCGTCCTCTTGCATTGAGTCCATAGCTCGTTCCCACGCAGTCATTTCCAACCTCCTAGCGTCACTGTGTATTCACGCTGGCTCGGCGCGCCCCAGAAGCGTCTCTTGCCTGCCACCAAAGGTTGCGCCTTTCCGTCTATATCAGCGCACCGCTGGCAGATCATACTGTTTCCGCGCTTGATCGCCACCTTGTTTCCGCAGTCGCAGAACTGCCGGAGTAGAGTGTTGTCCTTAGTAGGTGCGCGGCCATCCGACTTAATTGCCTGATGAGTCGAGCCTTTATCCTGCACTCCACAGGCTTGGGGTTCCAACGGGTTATACGTTGCGCGCAAAATGTTCATCGGAATATCTCCGAGATGATTTGGCAAACCTGCTTGCCGTTTTCGGTGCTGGACAGCGACCACACTAGAGTCGCGGTGGCTGTCAGGAGCGCCAGGGTCAGGAGCTTGGCCCGGAAGAAAGCAGCCTCGCTTTCGATTCGCTCTTGGTAGCGTTGGAATCGCAGGTCAGCGGATCGCCGTTGCTCCGCGGTGTCGCCGTATGGTTCTTGTTTTTTCATAGTTCGGAATTTGTCCAGATGCCATTTTCCTCGCGCTGGAATTTAAGTTTCTTCAGCATCCCCTCGGCAGAGTCGCGGCGCTCAACGCACTCGGCAAGCGCCTTGGTCGTTTCAATCAGTCTTTCCGTTAATGCTTCGCAGTCCTCCATTGCCTTGTTGTAATAGCCTAGCGGGACAAACTTTCCTGATAGGAATGTCGATGTGTTCGTTGCGTTCATTTGGATTTTGTCAGCGGCTTGCGGGTTGGCTTTGCGTTAATCGCTGCTGCCAGTTCGCGGTTTACGAGATTGGTTAGCGAAGGCGCAAACGGGTTGTTGCGATAGAAGGAAAGCAGTTTGTCGCAGATGTAGCCGTTGATTCTGACTTGCACAGTTGGAAGTGCAGCAGCCCGAGCTAAATCCATTTCAATTTCTAGTGGTCGTTTCTTGCTCATTTGATGTGGTGCAAAGTGGGGCGGAGTGGGGCGGTTGTCAAAATAAACTTTGCGCTTTTCTGTATTTGGTTTGCAAGTCGCTGGTTTTCAGCGCCTTAAAATTGCAAAAAAAGTGCGCCGAGATGTATGAGGGTCAGACAAAAACCCACCTGGCCCTCGCGGGTTCAGGCATCTCGGCGCAAAGCTATTCTCTATTCGTCCAGAGCAGGGCGCCGGCCAGCGCCAGCGCTGCAACGGCCCAGCAGATCGAGCAGTGGATCGCCTTCATGGCTGCGACCTCATTGCGATCCAGACGATCCAGAGAAAAATGACGAGTCCTAGGAGCGCGATAAACGAGACGCCGACGGAATAGGAGTCTGCCAGGATCATAGGTTTTCGTCGAGCAGGCGCAGGATGCCGAGCCAGTTTTCTTTGGTCTTGAAGTAAATTTCCATAGTGGTCGCGCCTCCCTTCTCGTTCATTAAGTATATGTCGAGGCCGTAGAGAAGCGTGTCATCTTTGTAGGCGTAATATCCCTTAAAGTCAATCTGGTTGAAGGTGAACATCACATAGTCATTCACATAAACTTTGACTCTGCCGTTGAAGATTTTAAATCCGTATCTTGTGTCGTTTGTTTTTTTCATTTTGTCCATCTCACTATTTTCACTGTGTCGGCTGGTCTTACTCGTCGCGCAAAGCTGTCGCCTTCCCTGCTTCCCATCGCGTTCGTATTACCCTCGAGCGTGATGTAGGAGGATACGATGCGGCCAGAGCGGTTGACCCTTTCGATGGAGCTGATGACGTGCGCGTAACGTCCCTTCGAAGGGAAGTATATCAGTCCCACGTCACCCGGCTGAACCATGGCAGCAGGAATAACCCGCGTCCTGGAATACCAGCTTGGCGAGTAGGCACCGGGTCGGTCAGGTGCGCCGTTGACTAGGTAGCCGTAGTGAGCCACCGAGGCGCACCACGGCGCGTGATCGCTCGGCCTTAGCCCACAGGATGCGTTGAACTTGTTTACCATCAAGCCGTTGTTGCTGCCCATTGGCGACTCTTTGATGCCGACGTATGAAACAAACGTCTTGAGCAGAGCAGCCGCATCCACGGTCAGCAGTCGCTTGCCAGTTGGCGCATCTACCTCAGCAGCCGATGTTAGCCCAGCAAAAGCTGAGAAAGCACAAATAAGGCTCCGAGATACACTAGAACGGAAATCCATAGTCTTGGGTCGGTTTCGTCGTTTTTCCACGCATAAGCAAACTGGCTTTCCTTTTTGCCGCCGCTGGTTGTCGTGAATTTTCCGATAGTCGGAAACACGAAACCCACTAGGTAGCGAGTTAGAAGCAGTGCGACTGCTAGGTTGATCACCTTTGTCGGAAGCCGAGTCAGGAAATCAGGTCCGACACTCGCTTGATATTGCTCGGTGTAGATCGAGGACAGTAGCCAAGACGCAACGCAGGCGATGAATAGGAGGAGCGGAGAGCCATAGCGGGTGATGATTTTCATATAGTCAGAGGAATCTTAGGAGAGGGATTGAATGGCGAAAATATACCAGTGCGGCGATGGATGCAACTGTCGCCGAAAACGCCCACCACCATCTCCATGCCCACGTCCTCCACGCCTCGGCCCCCGCGATCTCGACTGCCACCTGATCCTGAGCGCGCGCGATTGCGAGTTCCATGCCGCTGACTGTAAGTCTGAGTTCGTCATTCGTTCCACGTAGCAAATCCGTTTCGCTCGTTGCGATGCGGAGGGAAAGAATTAACGCGGCTGTGTCGCCGTCCGGTCGGCCTGCGGCGAGCCGCTTTGCCGTCTCTACGGAGTCCGCCACACTGGTCCGTAGCCTTACTATGCTCCCGGTCTGCCGCTCGACTAGCGCGTTCGCCTGTGCGGCCTTCTTCGTCATCGGCCCCATGATCTTCCTCGCTTGAGTTGGTGCGCTTTGGCATGAGGTCAGAAGGATTGTGAGAACTATTAAATTCCTTGCTGCTGATAGCAGGCTAATAGTTCGCGGGTTCACGCGCCCACCTTCTCACCGTTTCGCTTGCGGTCAACAGCGATCTACTGCGCTGCGTCCTTGAGCGGACGGCCCGCCGCCTCTCGCTTGTCCCATCCGCCGCCATAAAACATCCGCAGCACCTTCTCGTTCATGGACTCTAGCTTTGTGTTTAGCTCGGTCTGTTGCGCTTGCATCCCCTTAAAATCTCTCCCCATGTCGTGGACTTGCCAGCAGCCACCGACAAGTGAGGCAATGCCTAGCGCGATGAGCGGAGCAAGCACCATGCGGATAAAGACGAAGGACTTCTCCGCGATAGCGCGAATCTCAGTCAAATCTTTGTGTTGTTGTTCTCCTAAATCAATCATAGGTCAGAGCGCGGCTAGTTTGTCAGTGGCTGCTGTGACTGCGGTCTGTGCGCTAGCTAGGTCGGCTTCCAGCTTTGCGCGGCGTGCCTTGGAGGTGTGAGCGTAAGCCGCAACCAGCACCTTGCCCAGTGCGTCTAGGTCGCCTGCTGCGTGTGCCTCTTGGCCTGCCTGCACTAGAGCGTCAAGTCTGTTATGCACGGCGCGTCCCTCGGCTTCTACGGCGGCAGCTAGGTCAGCGGCGTGTTGTGCTTCTAGCTCGGTGACAGCAGCGGAGTGTTTTCTGGCAACGGTTTTAGTCTCGTTCCAAGCCTCGTCCGCTTGGGTTGCGAGTTGCGCGTCTTTGGCGGCGATGGCTTCGGCATGGCTAGCGGTTAGCTCGGCAAGCTCCGCGTCTTTCGCGTCAAGTTGCGCTTTGATGTCGAGCCATAGCTGGCCGGATTCGGTTTGGATGGTGAATAGGTCTTTCATAAGGTTAAGGAGGAGATTCCCAAGTTGGTATGTATCTTTCTGTTCCGTTGTCGTTGATAGCTATCCACTTTGTCGGGTTGCCGGTATCCGGTGCATTGGTAAGCGTTCCAACACTGCTGCCAGAATTATTTGTTAAGCTGCTATTCGTGGTCAGCAAGTATGATCCACCGAAAACAGTGATGCCGCCGTTGGCCGTAAGCCGTCCACTCATCGTTGTAGTTGTGCTGACTGATAAGGTGGTCGAGCAGGTCACCGCACCGCTGAAATTGCCTAGAACAGAAAACACATTGCTCCACCTGCCTCCGGTAGTGCCACAAGATTTAGAGTTGGTCGGGTTTGCTGCTAGATTGCAGTTTACAATGGTATCACCGGAATTAAAGGCAATGATGTATGTGCTGCCATTTACGACAGTTACATAATTGGTTTCCGCTATCAGCCCTTTGTTTCCTCCAAGGTTCAGCGTTGGGACATAGTCTGCGCTGTTAACCGGAAGCGTAACCTTCGTAAAAGCTCCAGTGCTTGCCGTAGTGCCGCCGATGGCTCCCGGTGTGGTCAGCGCGGTGGCGATGTCTGCCGAGGCTATCCCACGATAGGCAGGGAATCCGGTAGCCTGTGCAAACAAGGCTTGTGTGGCGGTTGCGCTGGTGTTGGCTGTTACTACTACGGTGCCTGTGACGTTGGGAAGATCAATGGTCTTGTTGTTGGTGGCGGCATTTCCACGAAAGATAGTGCGCGTTCCAGTAACTCCTAACTCAATGCTGCCGGTGCCTGTGGTGTCAATGTTGCCTCCGCCGACGCTGGTGTCGATGTAGCCTCCGCCAACGCTGGTGTCGATGTCTCCGCCTGAAGACGATGTGTTGATGTATCCGCCGAAGCTGGTGTTGATGTTGCCGCCGTTCGCCGTAGTAATTAAGCTAGTTCCAAGATTGAGTGTGCCCGTTCCCGCCGTGATCGTGATGCCATTGATACTAGTCGCCGTGGCTGCTCCTAGCACCGGAGTCACAAGCGTCGGCGTGTTGGTCATCGCCACGCTGCCAGTGCCGCTGATGGTCAGCAGTTCCGGTGAGCCTGTCAGGGCTGTCGTGCGACCAATTACGCGAGCGGTAGCCATGTGCGCTAGCTTCGCCAGCGTCACCACATCGTTGTCGATCGTAAACTGAGCGCCGCTGTTGCTGACTGTTATCTCTCCTTTGTCGCCGTCTGTCAGTGCGCCGCTCGCGGCCCAAGTCAACGCGCCTGCGCCGTCTGTGGTAAGCTGGAAGCCATTTGTGCCGAGTGCGCTGGGAAAGGTCAGGCTTTGCGGGAAGGTGACTGTCTTGCCTGCTGCCACGTTGAGCGTGCCGTTCGCGCTGGTTGGCGTTGTCCCGCTGATCGTGTAGCTCGCTACGATGTTCAGCGTCAGCGCTGGAAGCGTCACGATGCCGTTTGTCGAGTCCCGAAACTCAATAGCAAATTGCACGCCGGTAAGCAGCGCGGCGGAAAGCTCCGTTGATGAAATCGTCGCTGTGAATGTGTAGGTCGGCGGCGTTCCCGTAGGAGCGCCGAACTGAACGACAAAGGCATTGCTGAATCCGTTTAGGACCTTGATTCCCGCGCTGAACGTCGGCGAGGTCAGGGTTTGAGCCGCGCCGCTTTTGATGAACTGCACATTGAAATCAATGGTGTCGTTCTGGCCGATGGTCAGCGGCTGCAAAAGTGCATTGCCGCCGGCGGTAATCGTCCACGCTAGTTTGTCGAGGTCGAAGAAGATCGTTTTGACGATGGCGGACGGCATGGGATTTATTTACAGTGAAACCGCGTTTCGTAAAGAGAAAAACTAGATGGCAAGCTCAATAAGAAGCGTCTCGCCTGGGATGTGCATTATCCTGCCGGCGCTGTCCAGCTCAGGCGAGCGAATGAAAAATCTGGTTGAGCTTCCGGTGACACAACGCAAAAGCGTCAATTTCACTCCGTTTGTGTTGGCGTTGCTGGTGTTTCTCGGCGCCCGGTCGGCGTCCCATGTATCCGAGAAGGCGTTATTCGGATCGCCGCTTTGCGTGTCTGCGCTACCGCCCCACGGCCCGCTGACGCCTCCCGGCCCTGCGGTCGAGCTGCCGTAGTTGGTAGAGCCAAGGATGTATCCAGGACTGAACGATCCAGACGGCATGCGAGGCTTCACGGCCTCAATCAGTGATCCGCTTGTGGTTCGCGTTACTCGCACGCCAACGCCAGCGACAGGAGTGTTTCCGCGGATGTATTCGACAAGCTGCGTCAGCCGAGATTGCGTTAACTGGTTGACCAAAGAATCCCCTGACTGAAAAACCGGCAGTCTGTTATTCGATTGCATATTAAGGAGCGACTCCGCGCACGGTAACGTTGCAAGCCGCGGTATTGGCTCGAGCCGACCAAGTGGATCCGTTGTTGGAGATTAAGCTCATCCCTCCGCCCGCGGTGGTTGTGCCTGCTGCCAATTTGATCGAAAACGTAGTGCCTCCGTCAGAACTCAATTCGACAAAATTAGTCGCGTCGATGTTTTGCACCATAAAGAAGCCCGGTGTCCCGATGTCTCCGAAAACAATGTCCTCCCGAGTGGTGCCGATGTTTTGAATAACGTCGCAATATTTTGTTCCTGCAACGGTAATTGATGCGGTTGATTGGACGGCCAGTCTGGCAAGGCCTTTGGTATAATTTAGCTGCGCGGTTGGTTGTAGTTCGTTGGCCATAGTGGTTTATACGTTGAAATCGTAAAGGTCAGAGTCATATCCATTGAATCCGCTCATGGTGTATTCTTCGTTCACCGTAACAACCCCTCCTTGCTTACGCCAAGAGAGCCCTGTGTAAAGGTAATTACGATTACCTGGAGGAATAGGAGCAAGCGTAGGTGCAATGGTGATTTTCCCGATGGAGTTATATTCGCTGGGCACATCGGCTTGGATATAGGTTAGCTTATATGTGCCGCCAACGCTCAAATACGAATCAGTCCCTCGGCGCTTTTTGTTGTAGAGCAGAACTCCTGCATCGGTAGAGCCAGCTATGTCTTTAGTGTAAACCGGAACGTTGTTGTTATCCATAAACTTTTGAATTGTTGCAATCTCAGTCGGAGACACTGGAGGAGCGGCAACTGGTTGAGCGAATCTCGGATGCGATTCAATCGGATCTGAGCTAGTATTAACGATAAATTCCTGCTGAGAGAATGTATATTTGTCTCCTACAATCACCCCGCGATAGGTGCAGGTGACAACCATGATGTTTCCCGGTTCTCGTTTGGCTTGCGCTTCGTAAAGTCTTAGAGCTGAATATTTCGGATGTTCAGAAAGCGGATTTGGTAAACTGGATAAGGTGAATGAATCCGATGATCTCTTGAAGGTAAGAGTTGCCTCGCCGCTTCCGTCTGGCCCTTGCTTTACATCGTCTCCGTCAGGTTGATACTGCTCAAAGAAATTTCCTATTTGAATGGTTGGCATACGTTATGGCTTCATTTTGTCGGTGCCGATCTTCTGAACAGCAACTAGGGTTTTTGCGTTTATCTCGTTGGCCAAGTTTGCGGCGTTTATTTGCTTGATCTGGTGGCGTGCCTCAATGCTCATTCCTTGCACCATATAGCCTCCACCGCCGCCGATCTTGGCCATGCTGGATGCAATCACCTTGTAAGGGTCTTGCGCGCCTAAGCCCTCGGTCATGATCTTGTCTTTCTTTTGAGAACCTGCGGTTGTCTGCATTATTTTACCTGCCGCATCCATTGCTTCTTTTATGATGGCTGCCAAATCCGTTTTGGCCTTCTCTGGATCGGTTGTAAATCCCTTGGCAAAACCAGCCAGCGCACCCGCCAATCCTGATGCTCCGAATTGATCAAGCGAACCGCTTATGCGCTTGTTTCCTTTATCCTCCATCTCATTGCCAGCCATGTTGAGCTTATTGAGCTCATCGTGACTTGTTACATACATACCGGCAATCTTTAAATCGCGCAATGCCTCGGCGATGCCCTTCATGATCGCGCTGGTAATTATCTCAGCTATACCAATGAACATGTCCTTTATACCAGATAACCTTTTGACCATGTCTTGAAAAAACAGCTTGCCCGCACCACTAAACAAAAATGTTACACCTTCTGCAAGATATTTGAGCGCTTCAGTGAATGCAATTTTAAGAGAAAGACCGATAGCTAGTCCCACATTTCCAGTTTTGAATAAACCGAAAACGACTTGAACCGCGTTTGTTATATGCCTGCCAAAACTTTCGCCAATTCCTGCCAGATCAATCTGATCAAGAAGTCTCAATGCGACTTGCAGCGGCACCACTAATTGAGCAGTCATCGCAAGAAAGAAAGTTTGCATCTTGCTTCCGACGCTTTGGATGATCTCAAAAACCTTTGACAGCTTCTCCGCGCTCTGGCTAAGAACCTTCGCTTGCGATCCGTAGCTGGCTGTGGCGTTTTGTAGCGCCTGCGCGTAGTCATCCGCGCCTTTGAAAAGCGTGGACATCGAGCGTCCACTCTCGACAAGCTCATTGATCTGCGTCCGCGCCTCCTCGGCGCCCAATCCCGCGTTCTCAAGCGTCTTCTGCGCGATTAGCAGCTTGCCCGGGTCCATCGCCCCAATCCGCTGGCTGGCGTGGTAAATCTCGTTTCCAAAATTGATCGCGCCCTCGATCCCCTCTTTCCAAAAATTTACCGTCTTGAAAACAGCGAAAACAGCAGTCAATGCGACAAGCGCCTTTTTCGCCGTCGAGATCGCCTTGTCGAATCCTGCGATGTTTAGCTCAAGAAATCCTGTGGCTGTTGCTGCTGCCATATCTTAGAAAATACTGGTCACTTGTTTTGCTAGCTTTTGAAGTTTGGTTTTGTATCCGGCGCCGACAATATCCGCCGAGCGGCTGGCAACGCGATCTTTGCTCTCAACGATGCCAGCGTATTTGATGGCGTTGCCAATGTAAATGCGGATGCGAGTGCCAGAGCTTTCCACTTTGTCGATCTTCCATCCGCGCGCAAACGTGCCGCGCGCTCTGATGCGCCGCATTAGCTCTTTCATCGGCGATACGCCTTTCTTGCGCCTTATTTTGCCTCCTAGTTTACGGAATACCGCAAATAAATCATCCTTTGTTGGCGCGACTATGTATCCCAGTTTACGCGTAGTCCGCAGGAAAAAGTTACCCTGCTCGGTGGCAAGGTTTTTTCCTTTGTCCTTCGCGGCCTTTTGCATCCGGTCGAAAGCCTGGGTAAGTCCCGAAGGGTCAAAGCGCATTACGCATTGCCTCCATTTCCTCGTTGATTTGCGCCGGCTCCGTGGCGATTGAGTGCATCCGCATCAGCGCGTGATGGTATGCGTTGCCACGGCAGAGCGGCAGCTCCCAAAGGATGAATTGCTCGTCCCAGCGGAAATACCGTGCTAACGTCGCCACATAGGCCGCGCACGGTGGCGGCTCTAGGAGTTTGGGTCGGATGCAAGGCTAACGTCCTCCATTGGTTGCGCTTTGTCGGCTTCGCTGTTTTCAAGCAGAGCGCGGATAAGTTCAGCGGCAACTTCCACGTCCTCGGGTTGATATTGCACCTGATCCATCCATCGGTTCACGGCTAGATCAAAAGCCTCTGGCTTGCGGCGTGCGCGAATCAGTTCACTCTCCGGACAGATTGTCCCGTAAACAAAAGTCGGTATGTCGGTAAATGTCGGAGCTGATGGGTTTGCTAGCAGTCCAAGGATCGACGCCTTGCGAGCGTAGCTGAGTGGTTTGATCTCGATGCCTTTGAACTCAAAGGTTTTGAGGAAGTTTTCGTTGGGGTCTTTCATAGGTCAGAGCATGGCTTTCATTTTTGCGCGCAGTCCGGCGCTGGCGTGTTCGCCGATTAGGACAGTTTTGTTTCCGGCAGTTAGAATTTGCATCGGCTTAACGTCTTTCCGAATCCAGTTCAGCAGCACCTCTCGGTTTTCAAGCGCACCTTTCATCCAGTAAAGCGGATGCTCCTTGTCGAGTTTGAACTCGGCCCAATCTCGCGCGGACTTATATGCCTCCATCAGTCCCTTGGCTTTGTCGCGCAGGCCAAAGCCGGAAACGTCAAACCAGAACGTAAAGACTTCGCTCCTACGTCCGCGCACTTGATCGACAACGCAGGTCACCGGATCAACTTGGCGGATGGGTATCCCAAGCGCCACAAGGATTGCGGCCAGTTTAATGTCGCAGGTAGGGAGATTGTCCATAGGTCATAGGCCCGTGCAATTACGCGATAAGCGGGTATTGCGTAGCGTTGGCTGTGATCTTTTTAAACTCGGTATTGGTCTTGGCGATCTCGATATCGTCAACGTAGATACCGCCGCTAGTGACGCCGTTCGCCGTGTTGGTGTTCGCCACGGTCAAGGATAGGCCAGGAGCCGCGTTTGTGATCGTGCCGGTGAGCACGCCAGAGATCGAGAACGTCTGAAGCGGATTGTAAAACGCGACGGCAACAAATTCGCCAGCTTCATTCCGCACTTCATTCTTTTCACGAACGACTTTTGCGGTCACGGTCTGCACAATCATTCCGGTTTCTGCGGTAAGTCCGAAGAGGGCTCCGGTGGTTCCAATAGTGATGACGGCCATAAATAAGGGTGATGGGTTTCTGTGTTAGTAGTTAGTGGGTCTTTTACGTCAAAATTCTCAAATTTGCAAGTTGCTTTCTCAAAAATGAGAGATTGCTCATACGTTGTCTCTTGGCATCGCATGAAGCTCGTATTGCATCTCGTAAATGTAGGCCTTGAGGTCGGTGTCCACGGTCATCTGTCCGCTAGTAGGAACGAATCCGTGGCAGTGAAATTCCGCCAGCGTGGAAAGGGCTGAGGCCGGCGCACTGTAAGCGAAATTGTTCATCGCTATGATGACTTCCTGCCGCTCGGCTTCCGTGGTTTCCTTGGTGTGGCTGCGAAACATCGAGGCGCATGTCAGCTTGAATATGCCGCACCCCGGCGATATTTCCTCCTCATTGCCAGTTGCACGGGCGATGATGTAAGGCATCGGGTCTTTGATGAGTGACGAGTCGCTGATGTAAACCTTGCCCTCGCAGACGGTGCCGATAACGGCGGCGAGCAACTGCGTTTGCAAGGCGAGCTCGGTCTGTCCCGTGATGTTGTTTGTCGTGCTCATGCTCCTCGGACGGTTACGATCAACTCTGCGCCGTCTGCGCTGGTTACGCTGCCTGTGACGATCTTTTTCGTCTGGACGGTCTGTCCCGGCTGTCCCGGCTTTGGCTCGGCAATCGTCAGCGTTTCGCCGTCGTTGATGTCGGCCAGATCGGAAGTTTGGAAATGGATGCGCTGCGGACTGTCCATTTCAGCGCCTCCGTAAGCCTCAACGTCAATGTTTTGCTGATCGTCCAGCAGAACTGTAAACGTCGTGGATTTTCCAGAACGAACGAGCGTTGCGGTCGCGGTCATCTCGTTGGTGAAAAGTCCCGCCAAATCTGTGGCAAGCTGTGTCCTCATGCTCATGAGAGAACCTCCTCTAGTTCTTCGCGCACTGCGGGCTGACCTGGCGGAAGCTCAAGGACTCCGTCACTTTTCGCATTAGGAAAGCGGCGGTTGAATACATCACTGCCGATCTTGTTAGCTTCGCTGCTGTTCTCCTGCGCGTAAGTATCATCCCACGGCACCGCCTGATTGAAGGCCGGGTGGTCATGGAAAAGGATGATGTCGCGCGCCTCGATTAGCTGGCACCGGCCCTTGTCTGCGTCGGTATATGCGCGGTAAGTGTTTTCTGTGTCGGCGAAGACTCCGGTGTATTCGCGGTGCATAAACCCATTTGATCCGTCTGCGTCCTCGGTTTTCTTTTGCTCCATGTAGGCGCGTGTCATCACTGTTGAAACGCAAAGTCTGTCGGTGCGCTGTCCGTCTGCAACGGCGATGAAGACAGGCGCATCTAAGTCTTCGATCTTGTCTAGGAGCATCTCATCCCATCCCGATGGCGGGATAATGTCGTCCTGCGCCTGGATGATAATCTTTCCGCGCGCGGCGCCGGCGGCGATGTCGTAGTTCGTCGGACATCCGCAGCCCTTTGGCGCGACGGTGTGCCGGAATCCCTTCAACATCTTTGCGCTTCTCTCGTCGCCTTCGTGAGTGCCGAAAATGTATTCGACCTTGTTTGGATGCTTTGCGCGCGACATCCAGAGCTCGCGCATTTGGAGTGCCTGCAATGGCCTTGCCAGCGTTGCGTGAACGATTGAGAATGTGGGTCCGTCCTCGCTGTTGTAGAGCTCCTCGAAAGCGGTGATGTCGCCTCCGCTGAGTCGCAAGCATTGCGCGTAAAGCTCCGCGCCTTTCCATCCATACCAAAGATGATTGAGGCTCCAATAAGTGCGAATCGGCTTGGGTATTCCCATCATCATCCGGCAAAGCGTCATCGCCTTGTCATGGTTGCCGTCAATGATCGCGTAATTGACTAGCAGCGCCAGCGCCTCCCTACGGTCAGGCATCAGCTCGAACGCTTCGCTGGCTCGCTTCTTTGCCAGTGCGCCAGGCTCAAGCTGCGCAAGGTTCAGCAGTGTCTCGTATTTCTCTAACGTCTCAAGGCCGGGAGCGTGCAGCGCAGCCAGTCCGTATTTCTTCGCAAGCACCGTGTCGTTTCCCTCGAAATATTCCTGATGAAGATAGAAGTAGTTCCGCGCATTGTCCTCAATTCGCGTTTGAAGGATTGCCACGTTTCGCTCCCGGCTTCCGCTTTTTGTGGAGTCGGGAGAATGAACAAATTTAGCTGCATCGAGCATCTTGTAAGATACCTCTCCATCAAATCGGAGTTGCTCATGGATCGGATATCGCCAGTGAGAGCGTCCATTGTTTAGGATCAGCCTTTCCCGATGAACTACTTGCTGCGCGTGAATGTCGCCGCGCACCTTGTAGGGACATACGAAAACGTCGTATTTCCCCTCAGTTGCCGCGTTGCTCATGGCCTCCGCTGCGCCTTCGTCAAGGGTGTCGTCGCAGTCCGCCCAAAGTAGATACTTAGGCCCGCCGTCTTGTGCCATCTCCCAAGCTACTTGGCGAGCTGCCCCAAAGTTGTCAACGTGGGGAAAGTCGGCTTTGTTTTTGTAGTGATGAACACCGTATGGCATTTTCAATTCCTGACAGACTCGGTGAATGATTGTCTCTGTCCCGTCTGAGTCGCGGTTCCCGACAGCCATGACGAAGCTCATGGTGTCTGCCACATCGTAAAAGCCGCGAATGAATCGCTCAATTACCTTATCCTCGTTGCCGACGATGACGGCCAGCGCGATGAGCGGCTGGGTGAATGGTGGGTTGTTTTGGTTTTTCATAAGTCATAAAAAGAGCCGCCGCCGTCTTTTAGTTCGGCGGCGGCTCATTAGTGGGTTGCTTCCGATTAGGCGAAGCTGGTGGTGATTAGGATGCCCGCGGTTTCGTCGATTACTTTCTCGGCGGTGTGCTGGCGAACGCGGAGGATGTTTGAGCGGCGGCTGTCGTCCCGATAAGTCTCAGGAGTGAAGAGGCCGGTCGTGTCGCGGTCCCATTGGATTGTGCGACCGCATCCGCCCGCCTGATATTCGCCGCCCTGCACCTGGCCGACCCAGATGTAGGTGTCAGACCAGATAAACGAGCCAGAGAAGGTCTGCCCCTTCTGGTTGCCGTTCTTCGGTGCTTTGCCGATGTATAGGGTATCCACGCCGAGCGCCTGAGCGACATCATTCTCTGCTGGCAGCGCGCGTTGGTTGGCGGTGCGAGGCACAACGCCGTAGATCTGATTCTGCATCAGCTGAGCGCGGCGGAGGCGGTTGAAAACAGGCTGCGACATGATCACCGCGTTGGCAATGATGCCCTGCTTGAGCAGAGTTGTTTTCGCGTTATCCACGTCGGCGGCTGGGTCGGTCGTAGCAACGGCGGCGACGGTGTAGGCGGCGGTCGCAGACAGTGCGGTAGCGCTCCAAGACGTCGTTGCGTTGATGAGCGCCGCAACGCGCGCCTCGTAGCTGATGCGAAGCGAACGCTCCAAGAGCATCGCTTCAGCGGCTTCCAAGTTCATGAACCGCTCAACCTCTTCCTCGTAGCTGTCGTCGATAACAGCCTCCAGACCGTATTCCTGCGTGTCGTAGGTGTCGGTATCGTATTTGCGGTTCACGCGGTTGTAGGCCGATCCCTGCTCACGCGGGATGGCATCGGCGTTCATCAGCTCGGCGTTGGCCAGCTTGGCTTTCATGTAGATGCCGCGCCGAACGCTTTCGGCTTTTACCGGAAAGACGGCATCGCCGATGAAGAGCTTGTTGAAGTCGCTATTCGCCTGCATGACGAGCGCGAAAATGTCGCTGCGGGGAGTTGCTTGTGCGTTAGTGTAAGGCATGTGGTGTTATTCCTCGGTGGGTAGTGGGTTGAGTGGGTGAGTGGGTATCAGGGAAGCTTGAACGCAAATTCCAAGGTAATGCCGTTGGAGGCAACGCCAGCCTGCAACGCCTGGAGCTTGGCAGGCCCGAATGTGCCGTTGACAGCGGCAGCGAATCCGCCGGTGACAATGGCGTAAGCGGTGCCAGCCGTTACGGCGCTGCCAGTGGCCTGGATCAGGAAGGTGCCGGGAGCAGTCCAGAGCTTCACGGTGCCGTAGTTGGCGTCCGCAAAGTCCTGCTGGGTGATGCCGACGCCGATGTCAGCGTTTCCGGCGGAAGGTGTGATCGTGCCGTCAGACTGGATGGTGACGGCTTTGTAAGCGGAGATTGCGCCGCTTGCGATGAAGCTGCGAAAGCCGATTTCGTTTTGAGATGCCATAGTGGTGGTAGTGGGTAGTTGGTTAGGGTGATGTTACTTCTTAGCGAGGCCGGGCTGGCCATTGTCGCGCCAGACTTTGAACGCGGTCGGGTTGACGCGGGCGAAGGTCTTGACAGCTTCGGCGGGGTTGCCTTCGTGCCGTTTCAATTCGGACTCGAAAGATTTCTGCGCGGCGTCAATTGGCGTTTCGGACTTGGTCGCGGCGGGTGCGCCGGCGGCGGGGAGCTTAATGCCGAGACCAGCGGAAAGCCGCTTGATCGTCGCTTCGATCACGCGCGACATCTTCTTTTCCTCTTCTTCGTCGGCGGCCATCTTATTACCTTTGCCCATGACGGCCTTGCCTTTGCCGATTGGCTCGACATTCGGATCAATGCCTTCCGTGGGTTCTTCACCTTCAGTCCCGGCATCGTTCACTTCGTCGTCCTCGGCCATTTCTTTTGGGTTAGCATCTTCAAATGCTTTTTTGAAAGCCGCGTATTCGCTGGCAAGCGCGGTGATCTGTTCCGCGATCTGTTTCATGGTCGGCTCAGGAGCCGCTTCGTCCTGGGTTTCTGCGAGTTCTTTTTCGGCGGAGTCAGTTGCGAGTTTTTTGGGTGGCATAAATTCGGGATTGATTGGGGTTATATCAGACTTAAGAGTTGTTGCAACTGTTTTTTCGCATTTTTGAGAAAAGAACAAAGAATGATTAGCAGCAGGGTCAGACACAAGTGCCGCAGTCATTACTTCCGAGCAGCGCGCCAGTATGGTTCGGCCGTCGATCTCATCCTGGCCGATGAACTCCAAAGAGATGCCCATGTGCCTAGGGTTTGTGCGTGCGATTTCAAAGATGCGAGGTGCTTCGTCCTCTGTCTCGTAGATGTGCAGATTCCCAGTGACGCGCGATGTCTCGCGGAAAAAGTTGTCCACATATCCAGCAGTTGCGAAAACGCCGCTGCCGTGGTCAATCTTCACCTTGATTGTTTCCGACGCTAGGCAGAACTCGAAAATCTGATCGAGGCAAGTCTGATCCACTACGACCTGCCGACCCTCATCATCCTTGTGTCCCTTGGCGTCTCCCTCGCTGATCAGCGATACGCGACGGATGACGCGGTTCGCCTCATCAACTCGGGATTCGCCTGGTATGGCAGCGAAGTAATGGCGCGGTGCTGAGAAGTTGCTTTTCGGGTTTTGAATTTTCTCGGCCTGTTGCTTGAACCATTCGCGGGCGGCATCGGGGGAGAGCGGGTTGATGCCCCAGAGATAGTGCGCTACTGCGCCGGCGCCCGGCCAGTCCGTGTCATCGGCATTGCTGTTTTTGCCTGCTTCAAGATCCACCGCGTGACGCTCTGCCCATGCGTTAGCCTTCACAATTTTCTCGTCGCTGATCTCGCCCGCTGCCATGCGCCTAGCGGCGTCCTTGGTGCCTTCGGTGAGTCCATCCCCTGCTTGGTCGAGCAACTCAAGACCCCGCTTCGCCGCGTTGATGATATAGTCGGGCGGCTTCATTATTTCGTGGCCTTGGGGTGTTTCTCTGGGAGCAAGTCGAAGTCAGTGGTGTATTTTGCGTTCTCAGGCCGTCCGTTTTTCAGCAGGTAAAGGAAGGCATTGACGCGAGCAAATGCCCATTGCTCTGCCGATTTTACAACTGGAGAATGAGAGGTGGCAAATGCCCCGAGGCCGCGCTGAAATACAGACTTGAGCGCGCCTAAGGAAGCCCTGCCGTTCTTGGTGTTGCTTTCCTTGTCGTTAAATTCGTCCGCCTTGTTTTGCAAGGTTTTCTCTTGATCGGCGGTGACCTTTGCGCCGCTCTTTCCTGACGCATCGCCCTTTGCCGTGCCTTTGCCCTGTGGGTCTTTGTTAGGCGTGTCAGACTTCGGAGCCTTCGGTGATGCCTTGATTCCTCCACGTTCTCCAACGGCGGCAAACTTTATTGAGTTGATCGGTTCGTTCTGGTTAAGGTTCTTCGCGGCTTTGCTTGTTTTTTCCTTGGCTGATTTACTCTCATCAGAATCGTCGCCATACTTATCAGAAATCCGGTCCTCATTTGCCAAAGCGGCTTCAATGCTTTTGGTGTGCGCTTCAGTCTCCGCTAATTTTGCTCCTAAATCCGCAACGGTTTTTTTCAGTTCGTCCGTTGATTTATTTGATTTCAATTGATCTACAAGTTTCCCGTGAAGCTCCTGCACTCGCGCATTTGTTTCTGCTAAATCTTTGGCGCGTTCCAAGTTTCCTGCTTTTAGTTTCTCCAATTTTGCTTTTAAAACTTCGGTTTTAGAGGGCTTCGTTGATTTTGTTTCGCCTTCGGACGATGATTTGCTTTCGCCTCCTCCGCCTCCAAACTTCCCATCATTTGCGCGATCAACCTTTGACTCGTCCCAGCTTGCAAACTCAGACATTTCCATGTTTGTTTTCTTGTTTTTCAAACGCGCTTTCACCTCTGACACAAGTTGCTCGCGGGTTTTTCCGGAGTCGTATATTTTGTAAGCGGCGGCGATGGCTTGATCTGCTGGCAGCTTTTCCTTTAGCAGTTCTATCAGGTCTTGAATGATTGCCGCGCGTTTGGTTGCTTCTGGTGTTTTCTCGGCTGGTGTTTTGTCGACTGGTGCTTTCTTGGAAATTTTTGCATTTTTCTCTTTTTCTTTCAAACGCGCCTGCACCTCGGATACAAGTTGCGCTCGAGTCTTGCCAGTATCGTAGATTTTATAAGCGGCTGCAATGGCTTGATCTGTCGGCAATTTTTCCTTAAGCAAATCCACAAGATCGCGGATGATTACAGCGCGCTCGGCTTCGGCTGGCGTTTTCTTGGGACGCTTTGCAAATGCCTTGGCGGCAGGCTCAACCGGCTGGCCGTTTTCGTCCGTAGTCGTCGTTTCGCTCTGACTGATATTTGTTGGCTTGGCGGGACCGCTGCCGAATACTTCTTCGACGGTGAATCCTTCTCTTGCCGCTGCGTCACGCTTGATGATCGCCCATCGCACCATATCTTTGGCTACGTTCTCCGGGTCTTGCGCGTCGTCCGTCCAATACTGCATGGGATTGAGCAGCCCATTTTGGTATAGGTTCATCGCGGCGTTTGCCTCTTTGCCGATGTCGGGCTGAGGATGCGGACGATAGCTCCACCGACCGCTGCCAATTTTGTCGGCTACGCTGGCCGGAAAAAGTCCCTTCCCGATGGCGTCAATGAGCGCGGCGTTCTTGATGCGGTGCGCGTGTGGCGCGAGAACCTTTTGCCCGCGTTCAAACTCCGCTTTTGCCTGTTCGCTTTCGAGTCGGGAAGAAACACCGCCCAGTGCGGTAGCGTCGAGCGCGAAAGAGAACGGCAGATTGTAGCTCATCGCAACGAGCTTCAGCAGTAGATTCATCAAATACTGATCGCTTGTGCCAGGTGATTCGTTGGACGGGAATTTGATGTCCTGCCCAGCGGTCAGATGGTTGATCTGACCGTATAGGATGTCCTGCTGCATCCCGCTTTGCTGGTTGTCGAAAAGCTGGCTGGAGTATCCGTCCATCGCGCCGCTGCCCGATGTCGCGCCGATGCTGTTTGTGAACACGGTGAGAGCGGCGGCGAGCTTCGACTTGCCCTTGGTCAGATCGATCATCTCGTAAAGATCACGAAGCTGAGAGCACGCGGCGTCGAGCTTGGAAACTCCGCGATACATATCCACGAGCATGGGATCGAGGTAGTGCACGAACTGCGAGGCAGGAACGTCCACCGGGTCCATGTATTGGCCGGCGGACATCCCGCGCCGGAATACGCGATAGCCTACTTTCGCGCCGTCCTGTCCAACGATTACGCCGCTCACATAGTCCTCGCTCACGACGTTTTGATAAACGCCGCCGATGCGGTCAGATTCCACCGGCTGAATGGCGAACGGTAGCTGCGCCGCGTCGTCAATGCTCATCCCTTCCTCGTAGCCTGGCCGCATGTAGGCCCATCCGTAGTCACCTCCGCGATTCATCCCGATCACGCCGAACTCCATCAGGCGAAAGAAATCAGCTCGACCGGCAACGTCGGCGTTTGGGAACCATAGATGGTTGAGGTAGTGTTCAACGTCCGTGTCGAGCTGAGGATCGCCGGTTTGAGCGTGGTATCCTTGCGGTGCCACATACATCGCGTATTTCCGGTTCAAAGTTTTTGCGGGTGCGAAGTTGTTCTCCAGGTCGGTAGCCTCGCGGAGAAGCTGGAGGCGGTCGCGCTGGACAGAAAAAGAGTTGGGTGCGATCTGCGCCGGCGCCTGCGCCCGCTTGGTGGTAGCTTGTGCGCCGTCGTAGCTGAATTGGTGGAGCACCTGCCGCGCAGCCAGACGCTTCATCCCGGCGACGGGTGAGATCGCCGAGATGGCGCGGTCGAGGATCGAGGGCTTGAATGCGGGAGCTTCCATTAGAAATTCACGCCGCGCCCGAGGCTAGGGTTGAAGTTTGAGCGGATGTTGGTTCCGCGCGTGCCGTTAATCAGCCCGAGGGCGTAGTTAGCCTCTGAGAGCAAGTCCTGCGCGGACTCTAGACTTGGAAAGCTAAACGTGCGCCCGGCGATGGAATAGGAGGTGCCGCGCACGGTGCCCGCGACGATGCACGCCAGCGCGGAGGTGCGTAGCGTTCCCAATTCGGTGCCGGTAAGCCCGACGAGCGTTCCCTTCATTCCCGCTCTTGTAATGCGGGATTCTCAATTTTGCAACGCTATTTCTCAAAAATGAGAATATGGGAGCAAAGCTAAGGGCGACACCGTTTCCAGTGCCGCCCTTTTTTCAATTCAACAAAGTTTACACTCCAGTAACTTTTCTAATCTTTTCCGAAAGATTATCGAAATAATCTTGTTCTGGTGCGTAAAGTTTTGTAAGACTCCAATTTTCCGGCGTTATTGCCTTGTGTGTAAAAGAGAATTGGATTCTTCCGGCCACCATTCCGCTTCCTGCTATAGATAGCAATTTGAAGCAAAGACGATTTGCAGATACTGGTATGTTTTCGGTTTTTTCCAAAGAAAGGCTCCTGTAAATTTTTGCAATTTCTTGCGCTTTTTTTGGATTTTCAAGCATGCAAAGACAAAACGCCGCTCTTACAGATGCCGCTGTTAGTCCTTTTCGAGATCCTGGCGCATGCTCCATTAGCGTGTTAAAGCTAGGTCCGAAACAATTCCAGATTTTATCTGCGTCGGTTCTGGTTATTTTTGAAGGGCTTGAATTGCATAGCCACCAAAAAACATTCACCACAGCAATTGATGCGCTTGTAAAATCTGGGTTGTGATCTACAAACGACCTTGGTTTTCCTCCGTCGATTGCCCGAAAGGTTATTTCTGGCGCGTTCCAGAAAACCCATTGGCGAATCGACTTTCCTGTTGAAATAATTGCAGAAAGTCTTGTTTGCCCGTCCAGCAACCTCTTTGGATTATCAATATCTCCCGTAAATGCAAGAGCTTGATGCGTAGTAAGAAACTCCCCCTTCCTGATTAGTTCCGCGTAATGTTTAGAATTTCCAACAGGAAGATTTCTGTTTGCCGTGTTGAATGTTAACCAGTGCGCCGCAAGTGCAGGCGTGATTAGAATTTCTTGAGGTTCCATTGTTTTGTTCATAGTTTATTTACTTTGTGCCTTTTCTTCCAGCGCCTCGCGGGCGATGTCAGTCAGGCGAATTTTGCGTTTGTCTGCTTTAGCTTTGAGTTTATCCCTCGTCGCCGAAGTGACGCGGGTGTTGATACTGGCGGTGAGCTTTTTCATTGCGCCCCATGTATCGCGCACGTTTCACATTCGCGCAACAGTTATTTTGCTTCTTCTTCTTTTTCCGGTGCTTGCGCTTCCGTCGTGAAGAGCACCGAGCGCAGCCGAGCGTCCAGCATTGCGGCGACAAGGTTCATTTGATCGCAGTCCAAAAGGTGATTCGCTCGGCCTTTCATCACTGTCCACGTCCATTTTTTCGAGCCGTCCCGGTTCACCTCTTGCCTCTTAAACTCCACGGAAGTCTGTTTTTGGTATTCGCTTGAAACGTCCTGCGGTGCGGTGAAGCGATACGTCGCCATGCCTGACCTCAGCCGGTGATACATTGACTTCACCGGCTGCTGTGCCCAGAAAAAATAGCGCGCTTGCCGGCGTGTCCTGTCGGTTCCGATACCTACGTGACCGACGTTGACGGGGCTGAACGGATATTTGCGGGTGATGCGTTGACCGTTGGCCATTTCGTGGTGGGGAAAGTCGCGGCGGTTCGTATTGTCTCCCCAAAGCCCAGTCCATCCGTAGCGCACAATCACCTCCTGCACGGCCATCGTATCGAATGCGATGTCCACCAGCGTCCGTCCCGGTTCGACTTCTAGCGCAATCCGTTTTTCTTCTAGTTCCTCCCATGTTGTGATCCGCCCCTCGTCTATGATCCGCGCCTCCTTTTCGCCGTATGCCCTGCACACATACCAGCGATGTGCGCCCTCGCCTTTGCTCGCTCGGCCTGCCTGGTTGTCGATAGTCAGGAAGCGGCAGATTTCTCCCTCGAATTTGTCGCCTTTCAAATACTGCCCTTTCATGCGCTCAAAATTCAAGTCGCCATCCGCATCGGTCGGTGACTCGTCCCATGCCAGCGCGCGTCGTTTCTGGATATAATCCCGCAGCGGTTCGATCTGCCCAGCCTTGGCCGCGTAGCTCGCTTTGAGTTTCTCCATCAGCAAGGAGCCAAGATGGAAATAATGAACGGCAGCAGCCTCCCAGTGGAACGAGCGGTGCCACTCCGGCGCGTTAGGGTTGGTGGCCTCGTAGCGACCTTGTTGCGCCTGTGCGCGGCGGCTGGCTTCGTCGCTCGGCCAGTCCCGCCCGCAGTGTTCGCAGTTGTAGCGGACGGTTGGCAGAATGTCTTTCCAGTTGTATTGGCCGTTCTCATCCGTGGTGTTTTCGCCCTGCGTGTAGATGAGTCTATCCCTCCCATCGGTCATCCGCTGAAACTGTCGGCAGTGCGGACACGGCACTTGCCACTCCTCACAAGTGCCAGATTGAAAGGCATTGTCCGATTCATCACCGAGCACGCTACCGGTGGAGAGCGTGAGAATCTTAGCGTTGCGGACACCTTCGCACCTCTTTTCAAATGCCGACATCATGCCCGGCTTATACATGTGCGGCTCTTCCATCGTGAGGAACTTCACGCGCTTCGACTGTGCTGCGCTCATGTTCGCGCCGACGCAGTAGAGACTCATGTGGGGGAAAGCGATCTTGGCGATGCGTTGCTTGTGCCGATCATTCGGCAGGCGCTTCGCAAGAAAGTCGTTGGCCTGGAGCATCGGCAGGATGCGGTCTTCCATAGCGTCCACGCCGTCAGGGTCGGATTGATGGACGTAGTAATACAGGCCGGGGTCGTTGTCCACGCACCAGGCGATGTGCATCTCGCCGATCAGCGACTTCGCGGCGCCCGCTGGCCCTCGCACGTCCACGCGCTTTACCGTCGAATCATTTGCCGCGCGCATCGGCTCGATCAGCCACGGTGACTCCTCGGCGATATACACCGGGTATCGAGTCGAGTGCGGAAGGCGCAGGGTGCCGTCGAAGTATTCGACCATGCTGCCGGCGAATCGTTCCGGCACCATGCCGTGGAGCATGTTGGCTAGCCAGCGGCGATCAGTCATTCCTCGGGATTAGCCACACGATGCACCGCGCCATTGCGCCAGACAAGATAGGTCACGACGCCATTGCGCGTGATGGTGCCGACGATCCGCACCCGACTATTCCACGGCGTATTCTGGAGCGTGATCATCCGCGCTTGATCCTTTCCTGCTGTGCCTTCCGCTTTTCTAGGGTCTTCCATGCATGCGCTAGTTCCTCCCGAGAGTGTCGGCTTTTCGTCTCCGGTTCGCAGAGCTGCACGCGCTTCTTTTTGTCGCCAGCTCGGCGAAGATCGCGCAGTTCGGTCTTGGTCAATGGTGTGATGCCCGAAAGCCGGGCGAGTATATCGGTGGTCATAAATCCTTTGCGGCTTTCCCTAGATAGCCGCGAAACTCCTTGGTGATAATCATCGCCATATCGCGTGAACAGCTCTGGTTCACGATGTCAAAAAGGCGCGTGATATGCTTCCCCCATTCCTCGGTCACGATAGCTTTCTCGACCAAGTATTCACGGCTCCGCGCGATCTCGATGTCTAGCTTCTCGATCTGCTTGGCGAGTTTCTGATCCTGGAGGGAAAGGTTTTTGCCGTCCATTGCCAGCTCCTCGGCACTTCGAGGATTCGCTTTCAGCCATGCGATCAGATCGTCGCGATGGATTCGGTTGTTCCGAAACGCTCGACAGCCGGCATGTTTTGCGCGGCGAATTTCTTCGAGATCAAGTCCGTAAAGATTCGACGCAGCAGACATCGAGTCCGCAAAAGTTGGCAGTCGTTCAGATTTCATTTGCGGTTACAATCGCCACCAAGTTGCAACATGAGATATACAAGCAACGAACCCAAGGGA
>Ga0209088_10000426_pt1 | contig 30372 bp, 51 predicted proteins | sample S_140625_EF_Meta_FD_187324 | JGI IMG/M metagenome (GOLD analysis project Ga0209088, IMG submission 187324) | Freshwater microbial communities from Lake Simoncouche, Canada to study carbon cycling - S_140625_EF_MetaG (SPAdes) (version 2) | ecosystem: Environmental > Aquatic > Freshwater > Lake ... | reverse complement strand
CGCTTGTCCTCTTTTGCGTGTGCCTGACCCGCCCCCCTATTTGTTTCGTGTGCGTCTGGCTGCGTGTTCGCGTCCGTGGCAGCGTCGGCATAGGGTTTCTAGGTTGTCTAGGTTGAGTTGGTCTTGCCCTGTGTTTGCTTCTTTGTGGTGATGAACAATTAGGTCTGCTTGACTGCTGCAGTGTTGGCATTGGTGGTTGTCGCGTTCTAAGGCGACTGCTCTTACTCGTTGCCATGCTGCTGTTCGGTAAAGACTGTTGCGTTGCCCAAGTGCTTTCGTGTATGGCCGATGACGGTTAGGTGGCCGATAGCAGCTCGCGCATACTGGCTTACTGATGTCAGTGTGTAAGTTGCCGCACTTGTTGCATACCTTTAGCTCAGGCAAGATGCGATCGGAACGTCAGGTTGTGTTCGATCAGCTTGTTGTGTGATGCGACAGCAACGAGCGTAAGGGCACGAACGCGCAGCGTAATGTCGTCGCTCGTCAGGGCCGGCAGCACGTAGGGATGCGGCTCGAGCGCAACGACGCTGCACTCAGGTGTCCCATCGTCATACCTAATTGGGATCACTGTGACGCAGTAGCCCTTGTCAACGAAGTGTTCAGCTAGGTCCAGCGCATTGTCGGTCATTGCGTACCTCAAGGTTGTTGGCAGGATTACCTGCGTGCGTTTCCCCTGTTGGTATGTCCTTCACTACGACCGCACCGAGCCCGCTTGTTGCGTTGGCACCTACGTTGCGCCAGTCACGAATGAGACTGCCAGGTGCGATGTGCGCGTCATCACCGATTGTTACTGACCCGCCGAGCATTGTATGCGCAATGATGAGGCAGCGCTTACCGATGATTACGTTGTGTGCAATGTGAACAAGGTTGTCGATCTTCGTGCCGGCGCCAATCTCGGTGCGTCTGTGTCGGCCTTGATCTATGCAAGTGTTCGCCCCAACATGCACGTCAGCTTCAAGTAGTACGCCTTGCGAATGGTCGCGGTACTCGCGTGTGCCATCCTCGAGCGTGTTGTAACCGAAGCCTGGCTGCCCGATGCAAGTGTTAGGTCCGATCACGCAGCCCTCGCTAATCCTCACGTTTGGCCCGATGTAAACGCCAGGGAAGATGATGGCCGAGGTGTGTACTGATGCAAGCTCATGCATCCACCAGCGTCCTTGCAACAGCGTTACGTCAGCAAACGCTTCAGGCATCATGTGTGAGCCAAGCAATCCGTTAGTACTTCAACAGCGTGATCTTGTGATTGCCGAGTGCAGTTAGGCAACGTGCTTAACGCGAAGTGATCAGTCAACGAAAGCTCAGCGCTCATCCAATGCTCAACGTGCGTAAGCAACATGAACGACTCTTGCTTATGCGTTAGTCGCATTAGGCGATCGTCACGCCAGCGCCTGCCACTATCGCTCACGTACTCCGAGTGAATAGGTACACGCCAATCAGACGTGTCAACCCGCGAGTCAATGCTGCCTGGCTTATGCGACGTGACCGACCGCACCTTAAACCCTGATGCGTTCTCCAAGACTCTGATCTGCCTGCGCAAGTCTTCACGTGTTCGTGTCATCAGCGGATCGTAATGCAAGCCGATGTTGTGGCCGAACGCTACGAGCTCACGAAGTACCTGGCTGTTTGGTTCGTGCAACACATTGAAGTTGAACGTCACAGGCACAAACCAAGTTGACCTGCAACCCATCTCACGCTCAAGCCGAGCGAACGGAATGATGCCGTCAAGGTGACAGTCAACATCGTGCCGCATGAACACCGACCGCTCACGAGTACCAATGTCCTCAGTTGGCCGCATCCTGTAACCCGCGGCAGCCAAGTCAACAAGCATGCGTCGATAGCCCACTACACCGAACAGTGGCATCTGAAGCATGCGGCTCACCCCTTACGAACGAAGTCCCTCACCCACACCTTCGCGTCACGCCTGTCATGAACAGCGGCAACGAGGCCAGCTGCGATCGCCACAGCCCCAATTAAGCCGTGATGCAAGCGCCGGCCACGCACATAAACGCGCATGTTTGTTAGGTCAACGTCAATGAACACTGCCGGCCCCTGTCTCCCCAACGAGTAAGCCCCGCGGATTACGCAGGGCTCAGGTGAATCTATGCGGGCAGGCGGCGCCACCCATTTGGGAAAGCATCGCAGGCCACTCGGACAGACTTATTGTTTGAGAATCTGTTGGAAGCGTGAGCGGCTGATACCAGCTGCAGTGCAGATCGCTGAGCTCTTAAACTGCTTGTCAGCAAGGGCCTTGATCATCACGTCACGCTTAACGAGTAGGCGTTGCCGTGTTGCTTTGAGCTTGTCAATGTCACCCGCCAGGTTGCCGAGCTGCTCAAGTGATGCTCGACTACTCAAAGTCAATCCCCATACCCAAACACTACCAGCCCGCTACACAGAACCGTCAGCGTCCTACCCACTGCCCCTCATCCTCCCTCGCCTGCTGCTGTTCACTCAGCCGACACTAATCCCAATAGGCGCCCCTACCCAAAACGATGGGCCCTCGGCTCCAGCTGCAACACACGCAGCAGCACACCTCACCGTCTAACGGTGTAACAGACGCAGGGCACCAAGAGCACGCAGGCATCATTGGTCAGCGCCGGCAGGCGATTAGCCTGGCTTATGCCACGCGCGTCGGATTCCTAACAGCGTGACACCTACGAGGCAACCGAGCGGGCTGATCTTTCAATCGTGCCACAGCGTTGCTCCAAGTTTCATACATCGCGGCCTGGCCTTTGTAGCCGTTGCTGCCCCCAACCCCAACAATGATGTCGCTGCGAACTAGTGCGCGCATCTGCTCAGCAATGACGTTAGGTGCCGCTAGGTGCGCGAGCTCGTCCTGCAGCTGCTCGAGCGTTAAGGCCTGGCGGTTAAGCATGCGTGTCATTACGGCGCGCACGTGCTTACGATCAACGTCAGTCATGGCTTCACGTGCGTTGTCGCGCGGTCAATGATCGTTGCGTACTTCGCGCCCTCATCAACGCTCACACGGCCCGCCTGATACCCAAGCCTGAATGCTTTAGCGGCATCAGTCGTCGGTGTGATGTCAGCATCACGCAAGCGTTGGTCAATTGTCATGCTGGCGCGTCGATCGGCAGGAAACGGATCAGTCACGCCGCGGCCCTCATACGCTCCAAGTGCGCGTTACGCTCCTGCTCGAAGCGCGGATCGTGCTGATAACAAAACTCACTGTCCGACAAAGCGCTGCTTGAGCACGGCTGCCCCTTACGTGGGTACTGCTTACGCAAGGCGTCACAGCGCCGGCCGTGAACCTCACCGCTTTTACGTCGCGTCTCACGCCTGTACTTCGCATACTCGGGCCCACCGTCACGCTGCTGCTGCCGACCGCCGCGCCCATGCTTAAACGACTTCAGCACCGTCATTTCGATACGGTCACGCGCCTGCAACCCCAAACGCTGCCACGCATTACTAATTGACGACGCGCAAGACGACCGCGACGAATACCCAACCTGCACATAGATGCTCTTAGCAAGCTCGTTAATGCTTTGCCCTCGCATGTGAGCGGCATGCAACGCCCGCAGTTGCGTGTCAGTAAGCTTGCAACCAGCGCCAGGTGCTCGACCACCACCACGCTTCACGGTCAACGGTGTGTCGCACCACTCGCACACACCACGCGCCGTAAGGCCAGTGCGTTCACGGCACGATGCGCAGTAATCCTTCACGCCGCATCGCGTTCTTTTTGCAGCTGCAACAAACGCTTAATCTCAGCGGAAGCCGTGCCCTCCGTGTACCCATGATCAGCCATTAGCTGCTCGTTGTGTAAGTCCAACAACAACTTGCGCAGCAACCACAACTGCTTCTGAGTAGCAGGACCATTCGGATAGCCGTAGTAGCTCATTGTTTAATTCTCCACTCGTTGCCTAAATGATCCATTACCAGCAAGTCAGTGCTACCAATATCAGCAGACGAGGTTAGACATTGTAAAAGTTGCGCGTGTTCATCCCAGCCATCGACCTCTCGCTCCCACACGTGCTCTACATCGCAGTGGATGTACTCGCGCATGGTTTTGCGACTGCGACGACGCCGAAGCCCTGATACTAAATACGCAGAGTCATAACCATCGTCAATAATCACTCGTTGACTAGCGCCCTCTAACCAACCAAGCGCACCAATAGAACCCCACACAAACTGTTTGTTCTCGGTAAACGTGAAGCCTCTCCTTGACCCGTCGACTACCCAAATCATTTCGTCGCCGTATGTATCCGCTCGGCCAAAGTAATCTTCGTCGCTCAATGGCCGCTTTTGAAACTCAACCACGCAATCGCCGCGTCTAACATCTGCGCGATGATCTCCAATACGCACTTCATACTCCCAACCAGCTCGAGCAAACAGCCATTTCCAACGAAGGTGCCACTCAGACTCACCATGAGAACCGTATGAACACCTGGTGCTCGCAAGATGAGCAAAGTGTGGAATCACGACGCTTCCATACTTGCCGGCTACCGGCGCGTGACATTCAGGACAAATCGCCCTCTGCCCCGATTCCTTGCAAAGAACAGACCTGCCGTCATGCTGCGCGACAATCATTCGGCCCACAACCCCGCGGGCATACCCTCACGCCAATCAACCTCACTAATACGATCACGATCGCGCTCATGCTGCCGCATCAAATCAACAACGGGCGACAAGAGAAACAAGCCGACAACAACGTCAGGCGCCGTCGCGCACAGCTCCACCATGCTCACTGGCTTTGCGTACCCGATGTCAATGACGTTCAAGCCAGCATGACCGATCGGCCACACCTGCAGAAAGAAGCCGTGCTCATCGAATACTTCGTCGTACCCGCATAGCGCCTCGAGCCCGCACCTACGCTGCTGAATACGGCTCATCGGATACGCCCCCAACAATCCCACGCCGAGTACCCGACGCGCCGAGCAACAATGTTTGCAACCCACATCTGCTGCCGCCACGAAGCCTGACCAGCATTGTTAGGAAAGCCGCGAGGCTTAAAGCCATCCCAAGTCGCATGATAAAAACCCAAGCCGCCCTGATACGTAGGTCCAGGATGATTCCACCTAACACCCCAAGCCCCGCGGCCTGGCTGCTCACAGCGACCCATCTTAACCCACAGCTGCCAATGCGCCGGCATCTTCGCCTCAGCACTACCAGCCATCAGTGCCGCGGCAAGCAGCCCCAACACAAACACCTTCACTGCCCGTTGCCCAATCAAAACACTACTCATCATCCTTCTCCCCCTCATCATCGGATTTCTTAAACGGCTCGGTATCGCGGTACTCCCATTCCTCATCAAGCCGGCGGTCGCGTTCCTCACGGCGCCGATCGCACTCCTCAATCCAACGCTTCTCATCGTCAATCATTACGCCTCCCCGTTATTTGACGTCTAGCTGCCTCAATGCCACCAGCGACCGTGACTGCGCTGAGCTGCTCGGCAAGCGTCAGGTACGGCAGCAGGTCGAGCTCATGATTGTCGTAGCGCGTGTGGCACTCGCGGCACAATTCGCAGATTGCGTCAGCGTGCTCACCGCCGTTAGGTGCCAGGCTTCTAGCAATGACGTGCGCAGCGTCGATCGGCGGCTGCCCCGTCCTGCACACACGGCATCGGCCAGCATCAGTCACCTTGCTGCGGGCCTCAGCCCAATTACGATGCCTCGCCATCAGCATCCCCTCTCGTTAACTGCTGCTCGGCAGTGACGGCCGACACAGGCACCCCACCAGCCCGCGCCAACCGCCACGCCCTCAACCGAACTACCTCCCATGACCGCGACTGACCCGTGAAGTGCGCGGCAAGTTCTGTCGCATGACCAAACTCAAAGCCATGCACATCGTCATCACTCATCCCCACAGCCGGCGGATACTTCGCCACACGGCAATCCAAAGGATCAACAACAACCCAACGCTCCTGAACAACCTTGTCCTTACGTTCAACCTTCTTACGCCGCATCAGCAACCACCCGCCTCTGCCGCTCGGTCAAATCCCTAATACGACGATGCCCATTGACCTCCACGCGATTAAGGAACGTGTCAACACGATAAGGGCCCTCACCAACCTGCACCAGCAGCAAGTCACGCAACATAATTGGATTAGCGCGCTCATCCCAAAGCGCGTCAGCGAGCCGCAAACGACCGTCACGAATCTCACGCTTTACGTCAGCTGCAGCAAACCTAACGATGTTAGCGCGCTCAAGTGCTTTCATTTGTTGTTCACGCATTGCTGGCCTTAATGTAATCGCGGATCTCAGTCAACGTCACTTGCCATTGCTCACGGCCCGACGCGGTAGTGCCCTCGTAGCAGGCGATTGCAGCATCAATTACGTCATCGTCAAGCAACCTGTCAAGAGGGTCGCAACGTTGCGACTCTTCTTTTGGCAGCTCGTATTTCTCACGCAGATCACGCGCACCGAGCGTTTCAACGTCTGCCAACGCTTCTTCAACACTCACTTCGTTAGCACCAAGAGCACGAAGCGGGATCGCAAACTTCGAAGGGCCTGCCACGGCAAGCTGCCGCGGATCAACGCCACCATCAAGCACATACAGCTCCCAAATCTGCGCCATCCTAAAGAAGTTGCTGCGCGTCAACGTAATCTCAGGGCTCGCAAGGAACTCAGCAAGGGATTCGTAGCCCAGGTCAGTCCATGACTTGTCGCGGCTAATGTCGTGGCATGCCTGCGCGACGGCGCTCAGCGCAAGCCGTGACGCCGACAGTCCCTCGAGCAGTCGGTTGTACTGATCCTGCGCGACGTTCGTAACAATCTCACCCTCGGTGGTCAAGGCTTGCCCGCCCGTCGCAAACACAACGTCCTCGAACGCTCTGTGCTGCACGGTAGTGCTGTGTGCCGTCTTCGTAACGCGAGCCGTAAACCTGTGGCCCTGTAGCTGATGCAAAGCGTTAAACACGTCCCTCGCATCAGTCTCATTGACGCCCATTCGCTGCCCCCACTCAACCCACTTGCGATTAGCGGCCTGATCGAGCACGAAAGCGTCGTCGGGATCAGCACCGAGCCGTCGCATTTCGCGCAGCTGCCGGCCACCGCTCGTTTCGCTCAAAAACCGCCCCCACCAACCGCCGGCCTTGCGTGGCACAACGGCAACCTCAACAAGCGTCACCAGGTGGTCGCCGTCAGGCACGATGCCGTCTTGAATTGCGGCAACCTGCTCAGGCAAGCTCATACACGCCTCTTAGCGATCAGAATGTTGACGTCGACTGCTGCCTTAGACGCTTCAAGGTGCTCATAAGACCGGCAGAGCTCACTAATGACGGCTTTCAAATCATTGTTTTCGTCACGTAGCTGGCGGCACATGTCGCTGCAATCATTAGCGATCGGCAACACGCCACTCACAGCCTCAAGTTCTTTACGGCGGCGCATCCACTGCACCGGCACGTTTTTAGGCTCCTGACGTTTCATAGCTTTCTCCTTGCCTGCCCGCTCAGGGCCTCAATGCTTCGCAACTGATCCCTCAACAACTGCGCAACATGCTGCTGCTCGTCAACAGTGCCCGTCAAGTAATGCACAAGCAACGGCAGACAATCACTAAACGCAGCATGCAACTCGCGCACCTTCGTTTCGGCCGGCGCACCAACAGTAAGCGTCGTCATGTTGATCTTCACACCCGATCGCCCGTAATAGGATCAAGACCAAGCGCTTCACGACGCTCAATGATCTGCCGCGGCAAGCCCTGCTCAGGATCGAGCCGTGCAACAACGTCAGGCGCGTACCCTGCAAGCCGTTTTAGTCTGTCGTCAATGCTGCCTTGCAACTTAGGTGGCAACAACCTGTACCTGTGACTGTCGAGTGTGGCCTCGAGCTTCCTTGCGCAACTAAGCGCTGAGCTGCGCGCTTTACGAAACTCGTCAGTATGCGCGTCACTCAGCACTCGTGACGGGTGCTCGCTGCCTCTGATGTGCGGTTCAAGGTTCGCGGCCTGCGTTTCGCTAAGCAGCTGCAGCTTTGACAACGCACGGTCAATTCGGCGCCCAGGTGCCAGCTCATCGCTCAGCATCCGTTCTTCAGTTCTGTGCTTCTCCCTGCGTTTACGTTCATGCTCAGCACGAAACTGATCTTGCTCCTTAGCGCGCTGAATGTCACGCTTCGACGCCTCAAACCGCACCTGCAACCATTCCATAGCCGCCTCGGGCCCACGCGCCGAGCACACGTTCCTAACGGTCTTAATGTTTGGGATGAATGGCTCAACAAACGGCACGTAATGCTCATTTGCGGGATCGGGATTGCGAACACGCTCACTAAAGCGAGTCATTTCACGCGCGAACTCCAACACGTCTTCAATCTCAATCTCAGACACAGGCATCCTAAAACGGCAGGTCAGATTCGGTAGTGATCGCGGCGTCAATGCCTGTCGCGTTGCTTGTCGTTGCTGCGGCCGGCGCCCAATGGTCAATCCTGAGCCGTACCTTGTCGTTGTAAAGCTCATGTTTGATTGTGATGATTGCCTTGCCACCAATCATCTTTGGCGCGTCAAGGTCAACTTCGCCGCTAGCAGCAATCGGATACCCAATAGACGTGAGTACCTGCTTCACGCGCCACATCGCGCGCTCAGTGACCGTTACCCAATCCTTCACGCCCCTGCCCTTCAGCTCACCCTCAAGGATCTCAAGGTCAAGCGCAACTTGCGGATGCCCGTTCTTCGAGGTCTTTTCCTCAGCTGCAGTAATGCCAACTAGGTAGTCACCTGGCGGAATCAACGTCTGTGGTGTTTCCTCAGTCCCTACCTGATCCAAGCCCGTTATTTTCATGCGGTTTCCTTTTCATCGAATGGAAGCGAGTCGTCAATGAAGCTCGCCAAGTAGCTTGCAATTAGGTCTGTCAGATTCAGCTCAACAATTTCACCAAGCGCACCTGAGCGGTCCTTAGCGCGCCGGCCTTTGCTTTCAATTAGCTGCGCTAGGTAGCGCGTACCGTTCTCATCACGCACAGCGCCGCAGTAAGCGATCACGTCAACCTCAGCCATCGCCTCAGTTGTTGTCTTGCCACCTACGAGCGGTTCAACGATGCGATCGCCAGTGTCGGAATCGAGCACTCGTTCGTGGCAGATCAGGACGGTGTTCATGTCCGAATCGCGCAGCTCACGCAGAATCGTTGTCATTGCCTTACCTACCTGACCCCACTGCGGCAACGAGGGAGACTCGCCACCAATGTTGAACGCAATGCCATCACGCAGCTTCCCCAAGGTGTCGATGACGATTGTATTGACGCCCCGCTCTTTAGCGGCGGCAAACGACTCCCTGAAGTACGCGCGCGGATCTTCGCCCCAATCAACCCTGACCTCAAGAACCTCAGTGCCAGCGTCACGCGCACTCTTACGTGCGTAATGCAAAGCGTTAGGGCCTTCAAGGTTGATGAACATGACGGGCCCAGGTGCCGACGCTGCCGCAGTGCTCTTACCCGCCCCCGCAGGCCCGTACAGCAGCACGTTCACCGTTGACGGTAGTTTCTCGGTGCTAAACAGTTCGAGTGCCATGTCGCTCACGAGTCACCATCTGTCTTATTGCAATGCGTCTGCGAGCCTTTGGCTTCTGCTTCAAGGTCAGCGATTATCTTGTCTGCTATTCGCTGAGCAACGTGGTAGGCGGCGACGGCTTGTTTGGTCGGCTCAATGCCACGCGCCAATAGACGCTTTTGAACGCTCACCAGATCACCCGCTCAACCTCACGCAACCGTGCCTTAATGACATGCGTTAAGCGCTCAACCTCAACAGCGCGCTCATCAACCGGCGAACGCTCATCAACCGCCGTTCGCAGCATCATTTCGCCAAGCTCCATAACCCTGCGAGCCTGATCTGCTGCTTCGCTTAGTTCTACTTCCGTGACCATTTCTGCCCCTTCGGTTGTTTGCCCCAAACCTTGTCCATGATTGTTTCGATAATCATGTGCGCGACGATTGCAAGCAGTCCAGCAAGCAAAATCCACAGCGGCCAAATTGCGATTGCAAGTAGTAGCTCAAACATTGTGTTCCTCCCCGATCGACCTAGCAATGTCAATTTCGTTTGCTGCCGTGTCAATCAGCATTTGCGTTATCGCACTCATCACTAGCTTTTCGTTGCCAACGAGCTCACGATGCAACGGATGCGCTGGCATTGAGCCCGCAATCTCAGCGAGCTTCTTAGCGACCGCTAAGTGCTGCAGCTGATCAACCTGATACGCCTCGAGCTGTTTCATACGAGCACCATTGCCGCAAGCCACAACCCGACACCAATCAGCGCGGACAACGCGACCGCAAACACAATGAGAACCCCAAAGATAAAGTCGCTCATGCCGCCGGCTTCCACGGACCCCAAATAACATTCGGTGGGCTCATGTCAACCGCAATGAGCTGCCCAATCATTTGGTCCGGCGTTAAGCCCTGCTTATCGCAGTGCTTTTTGAACTGTTCGAAGTACTCCTCAGTGAATGTCACCGTTAGCTCCTTCGTTTTCATTCCAGCTAATGCTTTCATGCCGCCCCTTTCGCCATCCCCCGATGGATTCCTGCAATGCGCGAAGTTATAAACCGCCTCACGGACAGAACGCAAACCGTGCCGTCGCACAACACCCGCAAATAGCGTTAAGAACGACAAAACGCCCCCCTACCCGCTAGGGCAGAGGGGCGATTCGGAGCGCAAGCGCTCAACCCGCGGCATCTAGGGGGCATGCCGCAGTTATGTATTCGTCCAGGGCAGCGGACGAAGATTAAATGATCGGGATAATTTCCCCTACAACCCGATCAACTTCCCCAAAGCGCTTCTCAGCAGTGATGCGCGTAATTTGACTGTCGTTCTTAATTACGCCAACGTGCTGCAACAAGTCACCGACAGTTCTAACGAGCTTGTCGAGGTCCCCTCGGCTTGGGTAATCGTGCGATGGTTTCTTAGGTCGCGCATACGTGAACTCAACCAAGAGCTCGACGGGCCCGCCGATCATTTCGGCTTTGCCGAGCTGAGCTAGCAGCTGCTTCTTAGCATCCGCGACGTAAGGGCCGTAGTTGCTGTTCGCTTCACGATTGAACCTGTGCCCTGTCTTCGTGACACCCGCAACCCGTGAACCTTTTGGCACTGGCCGGCCGAGAATCGTGAACTGCACGCTCACTTGTCTGCCGCCCTATGAAAGCGGTATTGACTTAGCGCATCGTAAGCCTCAACGGATGCGGCAAGAGAGCGCCGGAGGAAATACACGAGCCTGTCGACGTCTTCATCGTCGCGGCCCTCAGCTTCAAGTTCTTGGAGCGCGGCGAGCGTGTACATCCGCAAGTCGGCAGTCTCCTCGAGGCCTTCTAGCGCCCAATCACGCTTCGAGCAGTTGATCCACGGCGCAGAGCCCGCCCGTGTTTCGGCGTAGTCGCTCAAACGGTCAGCGGTCGGATCGTCCTGGGCGACATAGGGTGCGAACTGTGCGCACTGCCTTGTCTGCTCACGTTCCCACGCTAGGTCGCGGATCATGTCGTCGCGTGGTATCTGCCGGCCACAACGACTACACAGCCCGCGATGCCTTGGGTTAACTGATTCTTCGTGCCCAAGCTCCTGGCACATCTTAAGTGCTGTACTCATGCCCCGCCCCCTTCGTAGGTCCAGTCACGCCACATCAACGCCCCTGCCACGTACACGGCCTGTTCGCACAAGAACCTGCCATTCGCGCGCACGCTAGCGGTTGCAAACCCCTGCTGCCAATCCGGTCGCGGAGCGTGCGACAAACCATCTTTGATTTCGCACAGGCACCCCGTTTCAAGTGCGACGAGTGTGCGTGGCTCATTGTCAATCGTCCATTCAGTTGAGAACACGCTTGACGCCCTATGCGTATGCCCCTGAATCGTCGAAACTCTCATGTGATCGAGCGTTGCCCTTGCGCTCGAGCCGGAGCCCTTCTTAGCAATCCAGCCATGAATGGCTTGAAGCTCAGGACTAACCTTGATTGCTGCGTGCTCATAGCCGCCAACGTCGCTGCGAACAAACTTGATTCCAAGCTCATCGAAGCGCAACAAGAACGGCACGCTTAGCAGCCCGTCATCGTCACCTGGTCGTTTAAGGTTCGTGATTGCGCTTAGCTGCTTACCGATCGCCGCCCGTAGGCGTTCTTCATGGTTTCCGGCTAGGCAAACGATCTCTGCGTCGGGCGCCGCGGCACGATAGTCGCGCAGCACCTCGTAACCTTGATCAAGCGTGTCCTGCATCGTTGCGGTATGCAGATCATTACGCGCATACCTGCTCACCTGATCGAAGTCCAACAGATCACCAAGTAGCAGGATGCGATCGGGCTGATGATCAGTCAACCACGCAACAGTGGCCTTATGCAAAGGCTTATCGTGAAACGGCACATGCTGATCGCTCAAAAAGCACACCAGCTCATTGCCCTTGCTCGCCGGCCGCGGCTTACGCTTAGGTGCAACCCAGCCAGGATCACTTGCTGCTGGCATAAGCATCCCAAGCCGTGGCTCGAGATCAACGCGCAGCTGCGTGTTCTCCAAGCCGTCCGGCCCACCCCAATTATTGAGCCTCGAGCGAACCACAATCCAATCGCGGTCAACGTCCAAGCCCCTATCAGCACACAAACGCCGAATGTCACCGAGGTCTGCTTCGTCCTCAATAACAACCGATGATGCCTTTACTGGCTCAGCAGTTTGCTTCTTAACACGTGCCTTGTCAGCGCGTGCCCTGAGCGTGCTCGATGGCATACCAAGCGCCCTTGCCGCGGCTGCCCAGCTGCCATGCGTTTTGAGTAGCTGTTCCAACTCCCCCTGAGTTTGAGTCAAGTTACTCAGCTTTCAAGAAACCCGCACCAAACGCAGCAATTGTCGCCAGTGCAGCGCCAACCTCGGCAGGCACGTCAACGCCGGCTGCAGACGCAACCCAAACGATGAGTGTTGCCACAGCCCCGCCGATTCCTGCGCCCTGAACCTTCTTGTTAATGGTCATGCATCCTCCTAGCGCGTTACGCGCAGGTAGTCGTTGACAAGACTTTTCGCTCGACGTTTGCGGTACACGCCATCGCCACCCGTTTTGCTGTCTGACACTGCGCCACTTGCACCCGTGTTGCCTTCGATTGTTTCGATGAACATGCCCGCCTCTTTGACGTACATTCCAACGTGATCAAAGTTGAACCTGACTAGATCACCGGCCTGCGGTGTTTTAACGCGCTTTACGCCTGTGACGCCGCTTAGGGCACGGACGCTTGCCCAAGAGCGTGTAACGGCCTTAGAACCCGCCTGGCGATAGCAGTACGCAATGAAGTCCCCACACCACGGCTCACCAATGTCACCGCCGTTAGCTTTGATGATCTTGTTGACCATCGGGCCCGTGTTATTGCCGCCCTGCTCCATCACACCAACCAAAGCGTCAGCAGCACGCAACGCACGCTTCTGCAACGTGTCGAGCTGCTTCTTGCGAACACTGACCATCCAAACAGCGTGCTTCAAGTATGCGCGCCACTTCTTAACTCTTACGGGATCATGCGCACGCTTAGCAGCGAGTAGTCGATTGCGGCGCCAGCTTACTTTGCGTTCCCACGATCGCAACGACGCCTCAGTACTGAAGCTCACTTCGGCACCGTAAACGGACGCTTAGCTTCAACATGCCACGGCTCATTCGGATAAGGCGTGTGCAGGGCAACACCGAGCTTGCTAGCGATCCTAATTAGTTGCTGGGGTTCGCTTACATCCACGGCCATACTCCAATGCCCCCTGGCTTTCATGTTTCTGATCAGGTGGCGGCTAGGGCCGTTAGGTGGGAACGCGGGATTGCCTACGCCGGCACGAAACATTGCGTACAACGCTGCCTGCTGCGCATAGGAACGCAAACCTCCGCGTGGCCCGTTGATGCCGCCCTTCCAACCCTTACCCCTCGCGGTCAGCAGTAGCCATAGCCAACAGTCGGTGACAACGGCTTCATCGAAGCGGAAGCGCCCGCGACGTATTTGCCGCCCCTTGCGGTAGTTGTTGCTCATAGTGGCTCCTAACTACTTCGAAAGGTACGAAACGATCAAACCGGCAACGACTGGTGAAGCAATGCTAATTGGGATAAGTGCGCCTGCGAGCTTGTCGCGCCACGACTCGAGCTCGTCGATCTGCTGACTGTGTTTGATGACCGTGCCGTTCGTGCGCGTGGTTTGCTCGAGTACGGCGTCAAGCGTTGCCTCAATCTTCGCAAGTCGCTTGTTGGTGTCGTCGGTCATCATGCTCCTTAGAAAGGCTGAACCCAAGCAAACAGCTTGCGTTTAGCGAAAGTGGCGGTGCCAGCGGTAGTTGAGTAGCGCAAGCTGAACGTGTGATTGTTTGCTGCTGAGTCCCATTTAGGCGTGTTCGTGAACGTCATGTACATGCCGTAAGGAACCGTTGCGCCCGTAAACGAGTTAGTTGGCGCAACATTAGTAGGTGTCACACTTGAGCTTTGTGCAACAAGCGTGTTGACGCCCGCACCGTTAGCCGCGTCATGATCGCGCACGTAAATGCTACACACGCCAGCAGAAGTTGAAAACTCAACCTCAAAGTAAATGTGTATTAAGCAAACCGCTGTTGTCACGATCGTTACCGTGTCAGCAGTAGTCAACGCAACCGGCGAAGCGCTCGTAGTTGTTTCGCTCGTTGCAACGCTCGAGTACTCAGTGCGCGGCACGGCTAGTTGCCGCTCCATTTTTTTAATGCGTGCGGCCTGCGCTGGCAGGATGTGCATCAAGTCGGCTTGATTTTTGATGTCTGCCATTAGCTAAAGCTCCCCGCGAGTCCATTAGATGCCGCAACCGTGTCGTAAGTTGCACTGATCTGATTGACCATGAGCTGCTGAGTGGCGCCAGGCCCACCAGCCTCACACTCAATGCGGTGCGCAATCTCAAAGCCTGAATCGTCAATGCTCAGTGTGATTGACCTGACGCGCAGCTGCCCGTTGTAAAGCAAACTGCCACGATTTGCACGCACCGCGACAACATCGCCAACCGTGTAATCCCTAAGTGGCCTCGGTGTGATCGCGGGCTCAGGCGTAAAGCTGACGACTGTCTGCCAGTCCAGGCGTGTCGCAGCGTTAGCCGCGTCAATGCAGTCGTTCTCAAGGTAAAGGTCATTGTTGTTGATGCTTGCCTGCCAAACCCCAATGCGCGCCTCAGCAGTCGTCACAGCCGCATTCACCGTACTGCTGCCCTCAACCTCATTACCGACGCACACAACCCTTGTGGCCGGCGGTGTAATCTCCCAATCAAAGCCCGTCAAGTTACCAACCGTGCTTGACCCGTACCCAAAGCGAGCCATCACAGTCGTGCCCTGATAGAGCGTGCCAACCTCAAGTGTGCCAAACGTGCTCGAGCCAGCAACCGGCGTAATCCGCAAGTCCGGCCCGTTCGTGAGATTGACTAGCTCGTTGATTTTGTCAAGCACAACATCACGGCTTGTTGTGAAGGTTTCAACCGCAAAGCCTGATGTCGCGGTAGTAGCCGTCAGGCCCGTCGCTGCCAATGCGTTAGCCTGGGCAACAAGACTCGTGCCTGACGTCAACGTGCCCGCAATTAGGTTCGTGGTCGTTTCGTCGTAAACCTCAAAGTCACTGTCTGTCAACCTGTGCGCGAGTACGCCGAGCGCGTCAGTGAACGTGACCATCATGCTTAGGTCCTCATCAGCTGCTTCTTTAACACCTGATAGGTAGCCAGCGAAGTAAAGCTTGCCGTCACGGTACGCATAGGCCAATGGCCTGGTGGTTGTGAGGGCCGAGATGATGTTGTAGGCGCGATCGTCTTCGCCTTGCAGCGTGAACGTGCATGTTGTTGGCTGCGAACGCTGATACACAAGCTCACACGCTGTGACTGCTGGATCAAGAATGTCGAGTGCTGTGCCGTTTTTGTCCGCGAGCACGAACGTCCATTCTTGCGGTGCTGTTCCAATGCCTGCGACTTCTTCGGCCGCATCGCTAATGAGGCTGTCGGCGTATTCGCGTTGGAGTAGCAGTAGCAAACTCATACTGCCTCCCTCTTAACTCAGTTTAAAGATTGCTACCTGCGTATACACCTCAACGTAACCAGTAAAAGAACTTGCAGCGCCAAACCCCACGCTCGCGGTTGTAGACGAACATTGGTGTTGAATCTCAAATGCTTTCGTGCCAGCAATCGTGAAAACTCCGCGAATGCTGCTGAAGTTGGTAGCCGCGACGGCGCTTCCCTCAGTCAGCGTAGTTCCAATGATCGTATCGGTGGAATCCGTGACGTTCCGCAGCTTCGCCAAGTGATAGTCAATAAGATAAGCCGGAGCCGTAGCGTCAATGTAATACGTGCCAGCAGGCAACGTGATCTGATTAGTAGCGAGCGAAGCGCCAGAGATCGTGTTTGTAGCCACCGTGTTTAGATCGCGGGTACGCATAGCGCCTGAAGTAAACGTGCCACCATTTGTGCCGTCCGCTTTCTCGTCACGAACGATCAACACGCCACCAGCACCAACGACACCCGCAGCAAGTTTTGTGGACGTAACCGACGCGGCAGCAAGCTTTGCGGTAGTTACCGCGCCGTCAGCAAGAACCCTCGATACCTGAGCCATTAGCTGAACGCCACGTAAGTCACACCATCAGTACTAACCGTCGAATCCAAACCAAGATCCGCAAGGTTATCGGTCTGCATCACAACCGAATCACCAGCACTCAACGGAATACCACGCCGAGTAGCCAGGGCAGCCACCACAGTTGCAGCGGCCCCAACAACCACAATGCCCGTGTTGTCAGTTTCAGCAGTAATGACTACTTCCTTACAAGCCGTCGAGGAAGCCAAAGCAACCCTTGTGCCAGCGGTCGTAACAACCGTGCGGCCATCCGTAACCGTTGTGTTAGCTGACGTAACCGAAACCGGCAACCCAGCCGTCGGAGACACAGCCGTAAACGACCCGTCAGCACCGTAATACAGTTTCATCCATTGAACGTGATCAGACCCGTTTTGATCCGTCGCAATCGACGTACCCGAACCAGATGTAATCGCTACGTTGTCAGCCATCTAACAGCTCCTTACGCCCACGCAGAGCGATAGATAAGATCAACCCTCGGACTACCCGAAATAGCGGAGCCCGTCATACACACAGTGCTACTACCCGTAGGCAACTCAAAGAAATCCGACGAAGCAGCCGTCAACAAACTCAAAGCGTTCGTCGTGCCATTCGTTTTGATTGTCCTAGCCTGCACGTCAATCTCCAAGTAATCACCGCCCGCAACAGTGCCTGAGAAGACAAGGCCCGCCCCAACACTTGACGCGACCGTGCCCTTGCGCACCCACGGATTAGTGATGCCGCCATAAATCCTGATCTTCGGCGGTGTCGCAATCGACCCTGAGTTCGTGTAGCTCACCGTGCCGCCCGTAGCCGGCACCGTAATCGTCGTACCCGTACCCGTAGTCTCACTCTGATCGTAAACGCGCGGATCAGCAGCAACAAACGTGATCTGCGAAGACAACATGTTCCCACCATCCGTAAGCACCAAAGGGGCAAGGGAAGACAACTGGCAGTCAACTTGCAATGCCTGGCCGCTCGAGTCGCGCGTCCACTTCAACGTGCCGGCGGTGCTCACACTACTCATAAGTGCTTTGGCAACGGTGTCAAACTCATCAAATGAGTCCTCGATCGATGAGCCAATGATTTCCATTTCCAAAGTGATGTACCGAGCATCAAGATACTTAGAGCGAATGTAAGCGCCGGACTGCTGCCCCTTCACAGTCTTAACCTCACGAATAGGTGGCGACCCTTGCAACCCCTCAGCGCGCGTCACAACACGCTTAGAACCAATCGTAACGGCATGCAACGTCACAGCCGACCCGCCACTAGGCGTAAACGTAATTGTGCTAATCATCGCGTAGCCAACTGCCAACCCAATTGACGAGCAAGCAGCATTGGATCATCAGCCGCAGCCCCAACAGCATTGACCGTAATGTTCATGCCGGCAGCGCCACCCATACGATTCGTGCGCGTACTCGAGTTAACCTTGCCGCCCATAATCAACTCAGGCCCCGTTTCGCCAACCATTGTGAGCATGCCTGGCGTCAACATGCCGCCCGACGCACGGTTAGCGATCTTGTAACCGCCGTATTTCTGATCCGGCCCGCCCAATGCAAACACGGCCTTTTGCGTGCTCTTAGGCGAAAGACCTGCCGCAATTGCCTTAGCGCCATACGTCGGGTTTTTGCTCTTGCCCTTTAAGAAAGCAAGAACGCGGCTACCAAGCGAAGCGGGAGGCGCAGCAACGCTTGCCGCGGCCTCACCGGCACCAGCAGTAACACTCGCAGGCAACGAGCCAGGCGACACACCTGACCCCTGCAACGCAGCAGTCAGCTTCGTAAAGAACGCTTGGACAGTCCCGCCGTTAAGCAGGCCGTCGAGGGCAGCTTGCATGCCTGTAGAAAACGTCGCAGCAAACGCTGTCGCAGCAGCCTCACTACTAGCCTCAATTTCATTCTCATTAAGCTGCGCAAGTTGATCCTGCAAGTCAGCAAGATACGCAGGCCCATACCGAGCATCAAGCGCATCCTTCTCGCCCTGCAAAGCGTCGATCGCTTCAAGGTTCCCTGACTTACGCGCCTGAGCAATACGCGCGTCAAGACGAGCAGCTTCACGCTGAAACCGAGCCTGCACGCGAGGATCAGCAGCCTCAGCCTGAGCGCGAGTAATTGCAGTCCCCAACCCGCCTCGAGCCACGCCAGTTTCACGCGCCGCCCTTGCAGCCCGAGCCGCATTTACCGGCGCCATCAACTCATTAAGTTTCGTGTCGCGGATCTGATCAAGGATGCCCGCAATAAAGCCCTTAAGCGTTTCGCCGGCAGTTGCGCGAGCTTGCTTAGCCGACTGCTTAGCTTCAAGCGCCGCGAGTGCTTTAGCGGCCTTATCACGCGCCTTCTTATTTCTCGCGTTCGTAACAGCACGACGCGCAGCTGCGATGCCCTCCACGTCACCAACCTCACCACCAAGACCGAATGACTTAGCAGCAGTAACGCCAGCGCTAGCGCGAGCACCAGAACGAGCCCCAACAGCTTGCGCGAGCTTCTTTAACGCAGACGCACCAGGCAAGTTCTGCACGGCACGCCCAACACGCGCAATCGCATTAACGAGCGCATCAACACCGTTCTTAGCCGCATTGAACGCGCCGACAACAATGTCACGCATCTTCGACGCAGCAGACCCAACAGCCTTAAACACCGAGCGGGCAGCACCAAGCAAAGTACGAGCAGCACTAGTCAAGCCGTTAATCCGGCCAGACACAAACGCCAAAACCGGCCCAACATTTCGCAATGACGTAACGATCGCAAACGCAATAGCCTTAAACAGGGGCACAATGACTGGCTTCAACGCAACAAACAAACGAGTGATTGAGCGCGCAACACGGCCGGCGGCAACAAGCGCCCCTGGCAGCTCACGTTTTGCCGCGTCACCAACACTCTTGAAGATCGGGCCTACAGTCGCGCCAATTTCCCTAACGAGCTTCTGCAACGACGCGCTGCGCTTATAAGCCAAATAGAACGCTGCCCCAACCGCTGCGATGCCCAAAGCAATCGCCGCAATCGTTCCCGTAACGGGATTGCTGAACACCGCAGCCAACAATCCACCAATGCTTGTCAGTGAGCCCGCAATCTTACCTGCGGCAAGCACACCCGCCAACCCAGCAAGCGCGATCGCAATGCCCTTAATGTTGTCGCGGAACGTGCCGCCAAGTCCAGTGCCGGCACGAACCTCAGCAACAAAGCCCATCAGTGCCGTCGCGCCACGATTCAAGATAGGCACCAAGTACCCGCCGATTGTCTCGAGCAGGTTTTGATACGTCACACGCAACTTGTCCAATGGTGTGGCCTGAGCAGCCGCCGACCCACCAAACTCGGTAGCGAGCTCCTTCAAAATAAGTTTCTGCGCCTCAGCTGTCTTGCCAGTCGCAACGAGCTTCTTAATCACTTCAGTTTGATCAGTACTAAAGTTCACGCCAACCTTACGCAACGCCGTAAGGCCCCTTACAGGGTCCTGCAACGCCTTACCAACCTGAATGCTTGCGCCCTTCAAACTCGTGCCCGTAGCAACACTCAAATCAAGCACAGCAGCAGTAGCGGCAGGGAACGTATCCTTACCAATCTTCGTAAACGTCAGCAGCAGATTCTCGGCAGACTGAATCGCCTCATCATCAACCGCAGTCTTCTCACTCAACGCCTGCGCAAGATCACTAATGGCTTTAGCCGACAACCCAGCAGCACTCTTAGTTGACTTCAGCACCGCGTTCGTTTGCCGGCCAACCTTAATGCTTTCCTGCTGCTCACGAACCGAACCCTGAATGACCGTGATCAAGCCCTGAGCGCCAATGTACGCGCCAGCAAGTCCAGCAACCGAGCGCGTAACGCTCCTGAAGGGATTGCGACTGATGCGCTTAGTTGACTTGTTGAACTTGTCGGTCGCAGCAATGCTCCGACGCATCCCACGTTCAAGGTCAGCTGTATCAGCAAGAACGTTGACGCGAGCATCTATCGACTTAGCCATTGCGTTCCTTCCCGATACGTTTCAAATCAACAGCCATGTCATGCAGCTCACTCAACAGCAAATCATCCATTTCCCACGGCCTAACCCCATAAACGCGAGCCAAGCTCGGCGTCCACAAGTGACGAGCAGTTAGGCACTCGTAGGGTCCGCAACCTTCTTCTTAGGTGCCGCGGGCTCATCAACAAACTCAATCTCACTAAGCGTCCAATCGAGCGCTGTTTCCTCCGTGAGCGCTTTGCCAGCTCGAGCAGCACTAACGATCACCAACGCGAGCACAATGTCCAAGTCGCCTTGATCGAGCGCTTCCTCGATCTGACCAGGCAGCAGGCCCGTGAGCTGCTTAATGCTGCGCATTTCGCGCAACGTAAACTCTTCGGGCACAGCAAACGTCCCTGCAGGACACTTAATTTCCATGTGATCCCCCTATTTAAAGCCAGCTTTACTGACCGTTTGGTTAATTACTTGCAGCATTTCTTCTTGAATTGCGGGCCCTGCTTTACGCAGTCCAGGTCGCAAGAACGCTCGCGGGCCCGCAGTGTTTAGCTTCCCTCGCCCGCCGTACTCATACACGGACGGGTAATTAAATGGCTTGCCGGCGTATCGACTACGGCCACGCGAACCATTACTAGCTTCACGTTTCGCGCTCGCAACAACAGACACAGCAACATTAGTAGCGCTCGGCTTAATGAGCCTGATTAACTCGCCACTAGCACGCAGACCTTTGCGTTCAGCTTCAGCCTTCGCTTTTGTCGCAACCTTCGCGCCAACAGCTTTCAGACCCTTCTTCAGCTCAGAATCAAGGCCCGTGTCGAGCAGCTTTAATCCCTTGACAACCTTTTTGTAGTCGTCAAACGCAATAACAACGTCTCCCATTACGGCGCGCTGTCACCATTCGCAACAGCAATCGTCACAGGCGAATCCGTACCATTGAACAAGCCCTTGAAGTTCAAGGTCTGATCAAGGATGTCCGGCCCACCAACAGACGGCGTATCACCATCAAAGCGAGCAACAGGAACAGTGACAGTGATTGAATCACCCGTCGAATCAGTGAACGTGGCGACAACAGCTGCGTGCGTAGCGTTAACAACACGGTTGTAAGCCGTTGCGTCAACGAACTCAGCGGTTATCGAGCCAGTGACCTCAGCAAGGCTTGAAGCGATTGGCTGCTGCGCAACCTGCGAACCAAGTACGAAGCGATCAGCAGTCAAACCATTGTTCACGGATAGGCTGAAATCCTTACAAGGGAACGAAGTACCAGCAACAGTGATAGCGGCGCCAGCGAAGTGCAGCAGCTCAAGATTCGAAGCGTAAGACGCTGCGGTAACCGACCCAATGCTTTCAGCAGTCGTACCAATGATGCCAAACTCAGCGCTCAGCAGCTCTCCAACGGAAACCGACAAATCGAGCGTGTTGATCTTCGTGCCGGCATACGTGAACGCTCTCACGGTCCCGTCGTTTCCTGGCCGGCCGACCTGAATCGTCAAGCCCAACCCAAACGGGTCCGACATCGTACACGTGTGCAGGTACGTTCCCGATGTTGCAACAGCACCAAGAGCGTGCTTAAACAAGATCGCCGTGTTATCAGCGGTCATGTCCATTGAGAACGAACCCTCAATAGCTTTCTGACCCGATGCGTAACGATCGCTACGCAGCACACGATTGCCTGTGCGCAGTCCCTCAGATTCAATGCGTTCAATCGTTTGCGCGATCGACTCATCATTGAACTCATAAAAACGTGTAGGCGTTACAGCGGTACCGACCGTTGTTTCAACACCAATACCAATCTGTGCTGCCAAACCTGACCGAATAGCCATTACTTAGTCTCCTTAGTGGCCTTCACGGCCTTTTTCTTTGGTTGCGCGGCCTCAAAGTCAGGTCGCTTTAGTAGCTCTGTTGCAAGCTCGGCCGGCACGTCAACAACACCGTCGCGCTCCACGTCAAACTCCACGTCATGATGCGGAATAAAGATTGCTGACTGCGGCCCCACGTATTTAAGTTTCATTAGATCCTTGCTGCTGCCTCAACGCCGAGCGTGAGGATTGATTGCCTTGCCGTGTCGCCCGCGAACTCTTCAAGATTGAAAGGTGCGCTGAGCTGCGCGATACGCACCGTGCCACCAACAGTTGGATTTGCGCGCAGGTAGTCCTCGAGCTCGGCGGCAAGTTCAAAGCACCTTTCGGTGCATTCTTTTTGCATGTTGCCCTCACGAACAACGCTCACGTAAACGTCAAGCGTGTACGTTTCTTCCTTCGTTAGCTTCCCTAGTGCTGCGAACTCTTGCGAGCCACTAATGTCGCTAAGGGCAATGAACTCGCGTGGCCCCGTGATCGGTGCGCCATAAGACACCGTTACATCAGCAAGGTCACTGTTAGCGGCCAGGGCAGCGTAGAGGGCTGCTTTGAACGCTGGCGCAGTGCTCTTATACGTCGCGGTGGTCACAACAGCCCAACACGGCGGTAAGGGCTCAGCAAGCGAAGCGCGGCGGCCGGCAGAGCGTAGTTTGTTGGGCGATCGGGCCCAAGCTCACGCGGATCGCTAAGCACATCACCAAGGTCGAGGTTTACGACATCGCGGCGCATCGCTGCGGCAACGGAAACAACGCAAGCCTGCTTTACGTCAACAGGAATGCTTGCTGGCCCCCAAATACCAACGATCGTTACTCTTGAGTAACCAAAGTACCTAGCCGAGTCGCTGTTGAACAGGTTGGCTAGCTGATTGCTGAACTGCACCGCTGAATACATGCCGTCAGGATTCAGTACAGGTTGCGTTTGATAATCCGCGGCAGTAAGAACAAGACCAGTTTCGTCAGCATGCAACGTAATTGACGTAACGGATCGTAAGTCGTGTGGCGTAAGTGGCATGATGAAATTGCCGAGCGGCAACTTAAACACGCGCGTAGCCGACCCCGCAGGATAAAGCTCACGCTGCGTGTACTCATGAATTGCTTTACTAACCGCAGCAATCGTCGTAGTAATCAGACTGTCACGCGCCGTGTCAGCCACAGGCAGCTCGAGGAACGCCCTGGCTTCAGCAAGCGTGCACAAGTCACCCGTTGCCATTACTTACGCGCCTTCTTGGGCACACGCTTCTCAGCACGCTTAGCAGGCGTCACACCCTTAGCGCCCAGCAGACGCAGCTGCTCATCAACTTGCTTAACGCGATCAGGTAAGCCGCGGGCCTCAAGGCTGGCGCGTTCACGAATGAGTGCTGCGATTTGTTGCTGGCTCATAGCCAACTCCTTTAAATCTTGTTTCAAGCGACGGCAGGGGAATCAAACCCCTGCCTAAGCCCACGCCACGTAGTGGCAATCAGGGCGCCGCAGTTAACACCTGTCATGTTTTGACAGGGCTAATCACACCAACGTTCTAGAAGCTAGGCGAAACCAGGCCCGTTCCAGATACGATCGAGGTGTTGATACCGACGTAGCGCTCAGCAGTGAACGCAACGAAGTTGTAAAGGCGGAAACGAACAGTCGCTTCAGCCGAGAGCGTCTCACGGAATACTTCAGCCTTCGGCGTACCTTCGAAAAGGTAAGCGTCAGCGAAACGCGAGATGATGATGATGTCCTGATTCGTCGATGCGCCAGTGTTCGTGGCGATGTTCGGATCAAGGTACACAGGCAGTCCGAGGATGTTGCCAACCGAACCTTCAGCAGCAACACCTTCGGCAGTACCGAACGTGTTCATTGCTTGAGCGGTAGGAACAACCAGCGGGCGACCGCCACCATCAACACCAGCACTCAGGGCGTACCAACGCCGAGGATGCATGACAATTGCGTCAGCAGGCAAGAAGCGAGCTGATGCAACCTGCTGGATACCGTCAGCAATTTTGCTAACCGTTTCAGCAGCCGTAGGTGATGCGTCGGTGTACGTGATCGTGTTAACAGTGTCAGCGTTCACAAACCCCTCAAGGGTTCCTGAAGCACCAGTGCCGTTAATGACCGCGCTACCAATGGCCTGCGCGTGCGAAGCCGCAAGATCAGCGAAAATAACCTGATCGAACGCAATCGGGCTCTGCTCGACGAGCTGAACCGAAACATCCTGAATACCACCAATCGTCGTGACCGGAGCCGTGACGGTTGCAGTTACCAGGTTAGTTTCCTGCAGCGCACTGTTCTGCGATGCCTGAGCCGCGTTAGCGGTACCAGTCGTGATTGCTGGGAAGTTGATCGAGTCGGTGCCACCAGGCAGAGCGAACTTCGAACAAAGGTCAGCAGTAACGCGGCCGGCACGTGCCTTAGCAATGTACTCATTGACAAGGTACGCTGGCGGCACGAAATCGCCACCACTTGTATCAGTGGTGTTGATGTCACGTGTTGCCAGTGCATGACCGGAAAGGCGATCAGTTGCTTCACGATCACCCTTCGTCTTGGACAGGTACAGGTCGCGGAAGTACGAGCGCTCAGGGCGATCGGGCCGGTAAACCTGCTCATTGCTAATGACCTCAACCTTGACGTCAGCAACCGGCTTAACGGTCATTGCGTCACGGGCAGTCATCAGTGCTTCACGGGCCTCAACAGCACCCTTAGCGCGCTCAGCAACTTCGAGCTTGCTATCAAACTCACCCTGAAGGGCGTCGAGATCGGCTGATTCGTCAGCAGTCTCAATAGCCGCAGCAGCGGCGTGCATTTCCTCAACGGCAACATTGTGCGCGCGAGTTAGTTCATCAATCGAACTCATTAGAGTCCTTTCGAATGGTTATGAAGGGCAGCTTTGGTTTTTGCCTTAGCTGCTTGCAGGTTTTGGATAGCCTGCCGACCGCCAGTATCTGACTCGACGGTCCCGCCAGCATGTTGCTCGACGGAATCACCCCCAACCGTTTCTGGCTGCGAAGTGTCCACAAGATTTGCGGGAATTAAACCCTTGTTAGCTGCGTCACGCAGAAGTGCGCGCACAGCTTGAACATCAGTTTGCGGGTACGCGCCCGCGGCAACAACACTCACGTCATAAAGACCGTCAATGCGGTTCACGGTGCGTGTAACCGCGCCTGAGTCGTCAACGCTCCACGTGTCGCCACCCTCTGGGATCGTGAACGCGAAACTCATTTGGTCAACGAGACCTGACTTCAGCTGCACCGCGAGGTCTTTCGCGTAACTGAGTCGTGAGTCGATGCGAGCCCACATCTTCAAGCCGCGAATGTCCTCACCAAGCTCAAGCGTGCCATTACGAGTACGCGCAAGCGGCAAGTCCATGTTATGACCGATCACTAGGTGCACATCGGGATTGGCGCCGAGCACGTCAGCAAACGCGCCTGGCTGAATGACCTCACGGAAACCACCAAGATCATGGCTCATTTGATCAAAGACGGCTGCGTAACCCGTCACCGTTAGATACTCAGCACCCATTGCTGATTCCCTAACCTCAAGTTTTACGGGGGCAGTGTGTCTAAACGTGTTCATTGCATCCTCTGGTTGATCGGCCGCCCCCGCAGCCTCAATGTCATCTGGCGCCAAAGTCGTAATACCAAGCGTGTTATACGCGGCTCGAGCTGCTTCATCATTGTCAATAGCGAGCACAATGTTGTACTCAGCCATAAGTGCCTCAGCAACACTGGTTTTAAACTCGATTGTGCCTGCGTCCGTGTCATTCAAGTAAAGCTCGTAGTAATCAACATCTGCAGCATCGAGGGCGGCAACGGTGTCAGCGCGCTCGGCTTCTTTGCGGCCCGACACTATGCACACGGGCTCAGGACGCGCATCCAGAAAGTCAATCGTGTTGACGATCGGCTCAGTGCCGTTATTGAGTAGTGTGCCGTCAATGTCGCAGATAATGTGATCGCCGCCCCGACCGAGAGCGCGTGTTTCTTCGTCTAGTTGACGCACCTTTACATCCGCCCAACTGCGGCCAGCATCGCCGCCCCAAAGTTGCCACGCCACACGGCCGGCACCAGGATAGTCTTTGTTATCAGGATCATTTTGTGGTGCCTCCAAGTCAACTGCGTGTCTAGCGAACCAAGCGGGCATACGCCGCACCTTCGATTCAGAAAGTGGCTCACGGTTCGCCATTTTTCTAGCGTCACTAATTGTTGCTTCAACAAGCCCGTCGCCACCTAAGCCTTCGGTGCGCCAGTCAAGTCCTTGCTGCGCAGCCGCCGCCATTCCAGCGTTAGGTGTTAGATCAGCCATTAAACGGGATTAGGTGCGCCGCCGACAGGTGTCATTTGGATTTCTTCGCCACCAGGCGTCGGCGGATAGTTCTCAAGCGCACGGATCTCGTTAGGGCTCAGCCAACCGGCCTGCCTAGCTGCGCGGTATGCCTCGTAGCGCTCGCGTGTCGCCGGCCGAAGCAAAGCGTCAGCGTTGAACTCAGGATAAAGCGTCAGCTGCTCAGGGAACAAGTCAGTGTCGCGGGCGAACGCTGCCTCGATGCGACGAAGCCGCGGCGCCAAACAAAACTTCAAGAAGTGCTCAGCCGTTTTTTGCGGATCAGTCACAGGTGCGCCAGTAATTAGCTCGGCAGGCACGCCAAAGATGCGTGCAACGTCCTCAATCCCGAGCTTTGCCATCTCAGCAAACTGAGCGTCAACCATACTTACCGGCAACACCTGCAGGTCAGCGCCGCCACCAAGCACAGCCGTCTTGCGAGCGTTAACTAGTCCGCGGTGCGCTTGATTCCACTGATTACCAATTTCCTCAGCCTGTTGCGCGTTCAAGTTCTGTGGCATCTTCAAAACAAGGCCAGGTGTCGCATCGTTAGCGAAGTAGCGGCCAGCGAACGATTGAACGGCCACACTGTTACCCAGCGTCGAGCGATGCAACGTGAGCGGGCTTACGCCGGACGCGCCACCAAACGGAGCAAGGCCCCGAACATGCAAAATCTCACGATTCGTAAGTGTCTTCGTGTCAGCGCCGTCCTGAATCTCAAACGTCAACTGACCCTTAGCGTCAGCCTTAACCGTCACGCGACTAGCCGAAAGGACACGAAGCTCCTGCACCTGCCCCTGCGCAATCGTCTTCAGCACAAAAGCGTTACCGAAGCACTCAACGCTAGAAACAACGTCCTGAATGAACTCAAACGCGGACTGCTCAAGGTTTGGGCTGTTGTGCAGCAGCTTGTATTGCTGCGTGCTGTCAGCTAGTTGCCGATCGAGCGCGCCGGCACGATCATAAACCTTGACGGGCATAGCAGCAATGGAATCAGCAACGAGGCGCACCGCGGCCATAACTGCCGGCAGGCCAATGCTTTGCACAGGCGAAGCGTCAACACGCGCAGAACCAATGTCCAGTGGTCCTGGCGCCACGCTCGTATCAACACCAAAGGTTCTGATGCTCACGTCACGGCCAGCACGGTTCAAAAGTCTCACGGTAGTACCTGCACAAGCATCACGTTCTCCTTAGGAATCTCAACATGGCCCGCCAACTCAGTCGCGCCACCATCCCCAAGCATCACGGCACTCAAAACGATGTAACGCTTAGCAGCAACACCAACCAGGACGCCCTCAACGCTCGGCAACCCGTCCTTCTGATGAATACGCACCAACCGGCGGCCCCTAATGCGCCACGCAATCTTCAAGCACCAAACTGGCATGCGTTACCCCCGTAGTTTGACTGGTTGCCCATTAACGCCCTCAACCCAAGTTTCATGCAGCCGCTCAGCGCCAACCTCGCTACGGCGGTGGTAGTAAGCCTGCTGCTCAGCCTGACGCAGCTGATCGCGTTGTTCGCTCCAATGCTCAACCTCAACATCATGCAGCTGCAACGCGGGCTCGAGCGGCGGCTGCCCCCAAAGGTAACTAAACCCATCATCGACGGGATAGCGGTAGAAGTAGTGCGCGCCCGCAACCTCAAGGCCCCGCATCGCCCTGTAAAGCAACCTGATTGGCTGCTTGTGTTGACTTACCTTGATGACTTGCGGATCACTGCTGTTGCAAACCATGACTTCAGCCGCGTTTAAGTCGGTTTGTTCTAGCCGGCGCCGAAGATCAACAGCTTTTGTCACGAAGCAGTCAGCGTCAAGGACCCACAGCCAATCGTCCTCGGTTGTAATCTGCTCAGCCAACCGAAACATCAAACTGCGCTTCTCAACCTCATTGCCACCAAAGGGTGAGTCAGGCACGTGCAGCGTCAAGCCGATACCGGCGACGTGTGCGGCATGCGTCACGGCATCCTGCTGCAGCACGCCACTACTGCGACCCGTAGCCGTCAACAAAGCATAAGGCCCATCTACGGCAACGATGTGATTGCAACCAGCCCTAGCAGCGGCAGAAACAACAGTGGCAAGCCACGCGGGGCTCTCGTCATACCAAGACAAGCAACAAACGATTTTCACAGCAGAAAGCCCTCATCGCCACCCTCGGCCACGGAGCGCCACGCGCGCCAGTGAGCCATCACGGTCGCTACGCAAGCGTCAATGCGTTTGCTTTGGTCAATCTTGCTGATCTTCCAACCGCGCGGTGTTTGCTTAGCCGCGGTCGCGGCCACGTGCTCCGCCAGGACAGGATCGCCGTCATGCCTAATTCGGCCTTCACGCGCGCTCGCGTAAAACTCTTGATAAGCGTCAGACATAGCTGCGCTCGATTGGTGCAGCGGTGCGACCGTCAAACCCTCAGCGCTCAAGGATTGCGCCGAGCGTTCAAAGAATCTAGGGTCAAAGACCAGCTCGGCAATGTGGTACTTGTCTGCGAGCTCACGAATGTAGCTTTCAACGTCTTCAAGGTCAATGCGGCCCGTGTCGTAATACTCATGCGCCGGCACATCCGCTACAGCACTAAAGACATGCGACTTCACGCACACCGTGTTGTCACGCACCCACGCGATCGACACAGCCGTGCAATCGTGAACCAAGCCAACGTCAACGCCCACGTAAATCGTTTGCCCAAGCTCAGGTGTTGCGGATGCGTCAAGCATGCCGTCCCAGCAGCCAGTGGGCAGCCAGGCGGTGCGCGTCACAGTCCAAACGTTGCAATGCAACCGCAAGAAGCTGTTGACATCCATGCTCGGAGACTCAAGCTGCTGCCGAAGTACGTCAGCCGTAACCCACGAAGCAGGATTAGCGCGCATCCAAGCGGCCTCGTCCTCAATGTCAGTGCCCTCAGGCACGTGATACCACCAGAACAGAAACCCTGAATCATCATCACGGGCAACTAGCAGCGAGCCGTCTTCGCGGGCCTCGAGCTGCGGCAAGTCGATCGCCGCCTTGTAAAGCTGCCCAAGAATCGTGGTCTTGTCATAACCAGCAGTAGTGATGCTGCAAGTGAAGGGAAGCTCGCGGGCCCCTGTTGCGGTTTGCATCGCAGCCCACAACTCAACCTGCCGCGGCGTCGAGAAGCTGTGCAGCTCGTCAACGATCACAGTCGAAGGGCTGAGTCCATGTTGCATTTTCCCATCCGAGGCAACACGACGAATCAAACCATCCGAATCAGGACACTTGATCGTAAACCGCTGCTGGTCATACCAAAGATCGAGAATTGGGTCCGAACCAGCGTAAGCACGACAAGCATCAAAGACAACACCCGCCTGGTCACGCGAACCAGCCGCGATAATCACGTCAGGGGCATGCTCACCCTCAATCGACGCAAAATACAAAGCCAACGCACTCAACAAGCTCGACTTGCCATTCTTACGCGGCAACCCAACAAGGGCCTGCCGAGTCTTCCGCCGGCCATCCTTATCAACAGCCAACAACTCAGCAACAAGGGTACGCTGCCACGGCTCGAGCGTAAATGGCTCGCCAAACCAGCGACCAACAGTGTGCTTAATGTACTGCCGGCACCAAGCCTCAAAATGCTCAGCAGGCAACATCTTCCCGCCCTGACGAACCGACCTGGCCTGCCACTGAGCGACAGTCCCATCAACAGCCTCAAGAAGATGCTGATGCCGTGACGGAACAAACGTGCCATCGCGCAAATGCTGCTCAAGCGACTTCGCGTTAGTCGGCGGCGCTGGCCGCGTCTTAGTTGACATCACAAACCCCCGTCAGTGACCCGATGCGCCGTTGCGCGTGTGAAAAAAAGAT
>Ga0209088_10000423_pt1 | contig 30652 bp, 28 predicted proteins | sample S_140625_EF_Meta_FD_187324 | JGI IMG/M metagenome (GOLD analysis project Ga0209088, IMG submission 187324) | Freshwater microbial communities from Lake Simoncouche, Canada to study carbon cycling - S_140625_EF_MetaG (SPAdes) (version 2) | ecosystem: Environmental > Aquatic > Freshwater > Lake ... | reverse complement strand
TATTACTTGCCACTTGTTATCAATTTTTTCAATAACAGCAACTTTAATGTTTGTGCCACCAAGGTCTAAGCCAAGATATTTAGTCACGGCCAAATCTTTCCGCATACTCATCAATCATGATTGCTGTTGTAGTTGCGCCACTGCGAGAGATTCCAGCATCTAGATACTCAATTAATGCATCAAGAGTTCTAACGCCACCCGCACTTTTAATCTTCATCTTGGGCGAAACACTACTACGCATTAACTTAATATCAGCAATAGTCGCACCCGTTGGGGCATAACCGGTTGAGGTTTTAACATAATGCGCCCCAGCTGCCTCGGTAAGTTTGCAAGCGGTCACCTTTTCGGCCTCGGTTAAATATGCATTTTCTAGAATAACTTTTACCGTCTTATCACCTGCTGCTTTAACCACTGCAGCAATATCATCTTGCACCTGTTGGTTTAAGCCAGATTTAAGCAATCCAATATTTAGTACGACATCGATTTCAGTAGCACCATCTGCTACTGCTTGCTTGGTTTCAAATACCTTGGTTTCGGTAGTGGATGAACCATGTGGGAAACCAACCACTGTGCCAATCTCAACATCAGTGCCTTTAAGTAAATCAGCACAAAACTTAACATCGGCAGGTTTACAGCAAACTGATGCCACATCATACTTCTTAGCAATCTCACACCCAGTTTTTACTTCATCTCTAGTCATCTCTGGTTTTAGTAATGAGTGATCAATAGTTTTTGCTATCTGCTTCATTGAATACTTTGGATGTGCCATTTATTGCTCCTTTATTATCAAACGCCAGAGATAGCGGACCATCCGCCATCAATTTCTAAAATTTGGCCAGTTACAGCTGGATTCTCAATTAAGTAGATATATCCAGAAACAACATTTTCTACCGGTAGTTGATTACCAATTAACGGCTGCTTTCGGCTGGTGAACTCACTAATAATTTTATTTTCTGCTGCCCGAGCTGCCATTGGTGTTGCCACCAAACTTGGTGAAACTGCATTAATTCGTATGTTTTTGTCTAAGTAGGTGCTGGAAAGAGTTGTAACTAAGGTATTTATTGCACCTTTAGCTGCAGCGTAAGCATGGGTTTTGAAATGCTCAGGTGAAGGTGAGATTGCAAGTGCTGATGAGGTTAAAGTTAATGAACCGGGGCCATTACTTTTAAAGTACTTAATAGCCTCTCTAGCAGTCAAAAAAGCTGTAGTTAAATTTAATTCTAATGTCTTGTCCCAAGCAGATTTTGTAATATCTTCAATTGCACCATCACCAAAAGATCTTCCAGAGCCACCAACAATTGATACAACATGGTCTAAGCCTTTTAGTTTACTTATTGCCTGTGCAAAAGCATCTTCAGTTTGTTTCTCATCTCGCAAATCAATTGCACTAAAGCCAACAATATTTGAGCAACTTTTTTCTAATGCTTCACAATCTGACTTTTCGCCACCAATTAAATAAATTTCATAGTTCCGCTCATTAAGCGCCTGTGCGAGCCCAGCGGCAATTCCCCTGCTGCCAGTAATAATTACTTTTTGATTCATTTGATAGAGCGTACCTAAAATGGTAAAAGTTGTCTATACAACTATTAAACGCGCTACAAACCGATCTCAGTAAGTGATTTAGAAAGAAGTTCTAAACCAAGCTTTGCATCACTCTCACTGATGTTACATGGTGGAACCATATGAATTCGATTGAAGTTATTAAATGGCATAAGACCATTCTTTTTACATGTTGCAACAATCTCATTCATCTTTGCACTAGATGCGCCATATGGTGCAAGTGGTTCACGCGTTTTACGATCTGTAACCATATCAATCCCCCAGAAAACCCCAGCTCCTCTTATGTCACCAATTACTTGATGCTTCTTAGCCAGCTCATGTAATCCAGGACCTAAAATCTTTTGACCAATCATTGCTGCATTTTCAACCATTTTTTCACTCTTCATAACATCAATTGTGGCAACAGCGGTTGCGCAAGCAATCGGATGACCAGAGTAGGTAAGGCCGCCTGGAAATACTCGCTCGTCAAAGGTTTTAGTTATTGGCTCTGAAATCACAACTCCACCAAGTGGCACATAACCAGAGGTAACGCCTTTAGCAAAAACAATTAAATCTGGAATTGATTTAGAGTGCTGATATCCAAACCACTTACCAGTTCTACCAAAGCCGCACATAACCTCATCTGCAATCCATAAAATTTCATATTTATCGCAAAGTGCGCGAACTCCATCTAGATAACCAGCAGGTGGTATTAAAACACCAGCAGTTCCAGGAACTGATTCAATTAATATTGCCGCAATAGTTTTTGGACCTTCAAAAATAATTGTTTGCTCTAAATGCTCTAATGCACGCTGTGACTCTTCTGCCTCATTAGTTGCCCAAAATGAAGTGCGATAAAGATATGGTCCCCAGAAGTGAACATGTCCAAAACTAAACTCATTTGGAAACCTTCTTGGATCCCCAGTTGCATTAATAGCAGAGCCGGTATTGCCATGATATGAACGATAGGTTGAGAGCACTTTATGTTTATTGGTGTGAAGCCTGGCCATTCTGATGGCATTTTCAACTCCATCAGCACCAGCATTTGTGAAGAAAACTTTCTTAAATTTATCTCCGCCTAATTCAAGAATTCTTTTTGCAGCTTCGTTACGGGCCTCATTGGCATGTTGAGGAGCGATAGTAGTTAGTACATCTGCTTGCTCTTTTATGGCAGCAATAACTTTAGGATGCTGATGTCCGATATTTGTAAAAACTAATTGGCTGGAAAAATCTAAATACTTTTTACCGGTAAAGTCCCAAAAATAAGAGCCGGCTCCACTAGCAATAGCCATTGGTGAAATTTGAGCCTGGGCAGACCAAGAGTGGAAAACGTTTGCCCGGTCATCGGCAAATACTTTTGCTGCTTTCTCTGGGTCATTAATTGGGGTACTCACGCCACTCCCTTTTCCCTTGCTTTGGTAGCCAATCTAATCACTTAAACAAAGGTTTTCATAGCAGGTGGAGAAGGCGATAAACCTGAAGTATTGTTGCGATATGAAAAGTATTTCGCATTGGATTAATGGCGCAGTTGTAAGTGAGAAATCCGACAAAACTGGTGAGGTATTTAACCCAGCAACTGGTCAGATTTGTGCAACTGTGGAGTTTGCAACACCAGCCACCGTTGATAAAGCAGTAACGGTTGCAACCGAAGCTTTTGCCAGTTGGCGACATAGTTCCCTTACTAAACGAACCCAAGTTCTATTTGCATTTAGAGAATTAGTTAATCAAAACAAAGAAAAAATTGCAGCTTTGATTACACAAGAGCATGGCAAAGTTTTAAGTGATGCTCTAGGTGAGGTAACTAGAGGGCTTGAGGTTGCTGAGTTTGCTTGTGGTATTCCCCATTTATTAAAGGGTGGCTTTTCTGAAGAGGTATCAACTGGAGTAGATGTTTATTCAATTCGCCAACCACTTGGACCGGTCGCGATTATTTCCCCATTTAATTTCCCGGCAATGGTGCCGATGTGGTTTTTTCCAATTGCACTTGCTTGTGGAAATACTGTAATTATTAAACCTTCAGAAAAAGATCCGAGTGCGATTATGTTTATTGCTCAACTTTTAAAAGAAGCCGGTTTACCTGATGGCGTATTTAACGTAATCCATGGCGATAAAGTTGCAGTTGATGCACTTTTGGCCCATCCAGGAATTAAATCAATCTCTTTTGTTGGCTCAACACCAATTGCTAAATATGTTTATGAAACTGGCACAAAATCTGGAAAACGCGTTCAGGCATTAGGTGGAGCTAAAAACCACATGATTGTTTTACCTGATGCTGATTTAGAGCTTGCTGCTGATGCTGCTATTAATGCTGGCTTTGGCTCTGCTGGTGAGAGGTGTATGGCGATTTCTGCAATTGTTGCAGTTGAGCCAATTGCCGATCAATTAATTGAAAAGATTAAAGAGCGTGCTTTAAAGATTAAAACTGGTGATGGCACAAAAGGTGCTGACATGGGACCTCTTGTTACAAAAGTGCACCGTGACAAAGTTGCTTCCTACATAAGTGCAGGTGAAAAAGAGGGCGCCAAGGTTGTAGTGGATGGTAGAAATGTAGATGTTGCCGGTGATGGTTTTTGGCTCGGGCCAACATTGTTTGATCAAGTAAAGCCAACTATGAGCATTTATCTAGAGGAGATATTTGGGCCAGTATTAAGTGTAATTAGAGTTAAAAGCTATGACGAGGCTTTAAATCTGGTTAATAGCCACCAATATGGAAATGGAACTGCAATCTTTACAAATGATGGTGGAGCAGCACGTAGGTTTCAAAATGAAGTAGAGGTTGGAATGGTGGGAATAAATGTTCCAATTCCAGTACCAATGGCTTACTTCTCATTCGGTGGCTGGAAGAACTCTTTGTTTGGAGATTCTCATGCCCATGGAACTGAAGGTGTTCACTTCTTTACCAGAGGAAAAGTTGTTACATCTCGCTGGTTAGATCCTAGCCATGGTGGAATTAATTTAGGCTTTCCACAAAATACTTAACCGCGAAGATTTTTTGCAAGCTCCGCAAAATCATTAACCATAAAATCAACCTCAGCTTGGCCATGAGCCAAACTAATTAACCACTGCTCATCTAACCCTGGTGGAGTCATAATGCCATGGTTTAAGGACCATAAGAATGATGTTTCTGCTGCTAGAAAATCTGTGGCTTTGTAATCTCGGTAATTTCTAACTGGTTTATCAGACCAAGTAACACAACCTTTAACGCCAAAACCAACTGTGTGAGCAGGAAGTTCATACTCGGCGATTATTTCACTAATGCGTGTAAGTGCTTGCATATTTAATGACTCTGCTTTTTCTAATGCCTCTGGTGTGCAAACTTTATCTACTGCTCTAACTCCAGCCATTGCTAAAATGTGTCCATTAAATGTACCAAGGTGAGGCATGCGACCATCAGTAACTGGTTTCATAAACTCAGATTTACCACCAAAAGCTGCAAGTGGAATACCGCCACCAATCGATTTAGCAAGACAAATTAAATCTGGAATTACACCTAATCTTTGCGCTGCACCTTGTGGACCAGCAGTTAATCCAGTTTTTACTTCATCAAAAATTAAAACAATTTTATATTGATCACAGAGTGCTCTAACTGCCTCTAAGTAACCTTCATCAGGCAAAACAATTCCGATATTTTCTAATACTGGTTCAACAATAAAACATGCAATTGTATTTGCATGCTCTGAAAAAACTTTTTCTAAAGCTTGAATATTATTAAATGGCACAACATATGACTCGCCAGGTAGTGATGCATTTCCAATTACGGAGTTAGGTGCCTCTGCTGGGCCAGCTTTATCAAGTGAAGGCTTAGTTGAAACCATGACCGCGTCACCGCTTCCATGGTAGCCACCTTCAACTTTAACCACTCCTTCTTTTCCGGTGTATGCGCGGGCAGTTCTGACTGCATACATCGTTGATTCAGTTCCAGAGTTGGTAAAGCGAATCTGTTCAATTCCAAATCGGCGACATAATCTCTCAGCAGCATCTCGTGAGATTGGAGATGGCGCTGTATATAAAGTTCCGACATCTAAGGCAGCTTTAACTTCTGAAACCACCTCTGGATTTAAATGCCCAACTAACATCGAACCAAAGCCCATGGAAAGGTCGAGCATCTTGCGTCCATCAACATCAGTCATCCAGGCTCCTTGAGCTGAGACGATTGAGATTGGGTATGGCTCAAATGATTGGAAAGTTGAGTGAGCGCCAAGTGGAATATTTTGAACAGCTAATTGATATTCAAGACCTGAGCTAAGTAATCTGCTTTTATATAAATCTAGTTGTTGCTGTAAAAGTTTTTCTAGATTAGTTCTATCTAGCGGTTTTGAATGTGCAGGTACCGCGCGGAAGGTTTGAGGGTGATGCGTTTGTGTTTTCATGCGGATTTGTACAATCATAAGGGTTCAATTAGAACCAATGTGTGAAGTGCACTCTCCTAGTCAAACGTTGTCTTACTTACATAGTTTAGCAGAACCAAAATTACTTTCAACCCCCATAAAACATGCGTAAAAATGTCAAAGTTTTAACAAGTAATACTGTTAAAAGGTAAGATCTACAAATGGTAAATAAGCGGGTTGATCTTTCACCAGGACAAATTGAACATTTAAAAAGTTTAGTTACTGGATTAGTTTCAACAAATGAAACTGTGCTTGATCAACATGGGCGAGATGAATCTGCAATTCCACCAGTTAGGCCTTCAGCTGTGGTCATGCCGCAAAGTACTGAAGAGGTTTCTAAAGTTTTAGCTTATTGCAATGCCGAAAAAATTCCAGTTGTTGCATTTGGCGCTGGCTCATCCCTTGAAGGACATGTTCTTCCATTATTTGGTGGGATATCACTTGATCTAACTGAAATGAATAAGATAGTTGAGATCCGCCCCGATGATCTGTTGGTAAGAGTTCAGCCAGGTGTTCATAGAGTTGCATTAAATGAAAAAATTTCTAGCTCAGGTTTGTTCTTTTCTGTTGACCCTGGTGCCGATGCCACATTAGGTGGAATGGCGGCAACTGGCGCAGCTGGAACTACCACGGTTCGTTACGGATCTATGCGCGATAATGTTTTAGCACTAACAGCGGTAATGGCAGATGGCACGGTTATTCAAACTGGTCGAGAGACTAGAAAGTTATCTGCTGGTTATGATCTAACGCGATTATTAGTTGGTTCAGAGGGAACTTTGGCGGTTATTACTGAATTAACACTTAGAGTGTTTGGTATTCCAGAAAAGATGGCTGCTGCGATAGTTCGCTTTGAAACTTTAGCTGATGGAGTAACCGCTGCAACAGCAATAGTTCGATCTGGCATCGCAATCGCAAGATGTGAATTTTTAGATGCTAAGTGCATTAAGAATGTAAATGCTCATGATGGGCTGAGCCTGGCTGAGGTTCCAACATTATTCTTTGAATTCCATGGCTCACCCGCAGGCGTAGCCGAAGATGCTGCTTCTGTAAAAAGTATTGTCGAAGAGTTTGGCGGCTCACAGTTTGAGTGGACAACTGATGAAGGTGCTCGTCGCAAATTGTGGCAAGCACGTCATAATGCTTATTGGGCTGGTATCGCAGCAAATCCAGGAAAGCGTGCTGTTAGTACCGATGCAGCTGTGCCACTATCAAAGCTTTCAGATGCAGTAGCTATTGCAGATCAGATACTTGCTAAACATCCTTACCCCTACTCAATACTTGGTCATGTTGCAGATGCAAACTTTCACTGCTTTATAGTTACAGATCCAGCAAAACCTGAAGAATTAGAGGATGTGCGACACATTACTCATGAGATCACGATGAAAATGATTGAGATGGGCGGCACTTGCACTGGTGAACATGGAATAGGCTCAGGAAAAATTCAGGCTTTAATTGCAGAAACTGGCGCTCCAGCAGTTAATATTATGAAATCTATAAAACAAACTTTAGACCCTAATAATATTTTAAATCCTGGGAAGGTTTTTAACTAATGAGTCTTACAGTCTGGGAAGTAACAATTGCAGCTCTCCTTGCAGTATTAGCTTTTGACCTTGCGTTAGCGTTTATTCGGCGAAATAAAGAAACCTCAATGAAAGAGGCTGCAGCCTGGACAATTTTTTATGTAAGTGCAGCAATTGCTTTCGGGTATTCGTTAGGAATTTGGAGCACAACTCAAGCGCGTGGTGAGTTCTTCGCTGGATGGATTACTGAGTACTCACTATCAGTTGATAATCTATTTATATTTATTTTAATTCTTGCTCGATTTAAAGTGGATAAAACAAAGCAACAATTAGTTTTATTAGTAGGAATTATTATGGCTTTAATTTTGCGTGGAGTTTTTATCGCATTAGGTAGCGCTGCAATTTCAAGATTCTCTTGGGTGTTTTATATATTCGGTGCATTTCTTCTCTTTACCGCTTATAAGCTAATAAGTGAATCGGGAGAGAAAGAATGGAAGGAAGGCAAGCTAATAACTTGGTTTAGAAAAAAAGGTGCCTCTCCTTTAACTATTGTTTTAGTTGCAATTGCTTTTACTGACTTAATTTTCGCACTTGATTCAATTCCGGCTATTTTTGGGTTAACAAAAGACCCTTATATAGTTTTTACAGCTAATGCTTTTGCGCTAATGGGCCTTCGCCAGCTCTACTTCTTACTAGGTGGCCTGATGAATAAATTAATTTACTTAACTCAAGGATTAGCGATAATTCTTGGATTTATTGGCGTGAAGCTAATCATCGAAGCCATTCATGGTGGTGGTACCCATAAAATTCTTGGTGTTGAAATACCAGAAATTTCTACTCAATTCTCACTCATAGTCATAGTTGGAACTTTAGTAATCACGACTATTGCAAGTCTGTTCGTTAGTTCTAAATCAAAGGTGGCAGAATAGCCCTCATGATTGAGGGCTCAAACAAGATTCAGGTTTTCGAACCACATCGCTCAGCTCTGCCACCACTGAAACCATATATCTCTGAGTTCTGGCGCAGGCGGGAGTTTGCTACCGAATTATCAAAGTTCTCAGATAAAGCTGAATACTTAGAATCGAAGCTAGGAAAAGTTTGGCTCGTTTTAAATCCATTATTTTTAGCAGTTATTTACTACTTACTTGTAACAGTTATTCAAGGTAGGTCAGCACAGACAAACTCATTTACGATTTTGTGTCATATTCTTATTGGTTTATTCACTTTTTACTTCGCGCAAAACTGTATCTTGTTAGGTGCGCAATCTATAACTTCTGGTGGGCGCCTAATATTAAATCAAGCTTTTCCAAGATCATTACTACCGCTTTCTAGCGCAATAAGCGCCGCGCGCCAATTTCTACCAACTTTGCCGGTTTATATCTCGATTGTGATTATTGGAAAACTATTTTTTGGAGATAAATCTCTTCCTGGTTTTACCTGGAATTACCTGCTTATTCCATTTATATTTATTTTGTTAATACTTACAAGCTTTGGACTATCACTTTTATTTGCAACCATGAATGTTTACTTTCGTGACACAACTAAATTACTCTCATACATAATGCGAATCTGGCTATACGCCTCTCCTGTTTTATGGCAGCCAGATATGCTCACTGGCTGGCATCGAATAATTCTTTATTTAAACCCACTCGGGCCAATACTTTCGGCAAACTCTAGAATTTGGATAGATGGAATGACTCCAACTATGCCTCAATTAATTGGTTGTTTGTTTTGGGCATTTGGTTCTATTTTGATAGGTGGATACTTCTTCATTTCAAGGGAGCGCGATTTTGCCATCCACATCTAATCAAAAGTTTGTAATGCCAGATAATCTGGCCATTCGCATTGAAGATCTTTCAATTAGTTACAAGATCAATGTTGAGTCTAAGAAAACTTTAAAAAATGCAGTAATGCGAGCTAGTCGTGGTGAGCGAATTCGAACTCGGACTGTTGAAGCGGTTAAGAACTTAACTCTTGATATTCCACATGGTTCGGTAGTTGGAATTGTTGGAGCAAATGGCGCAGGTAAATCAACTTTAATGAGATCAATTGCTGGAATCTTGCCACCAACAACTGGAAGAATTGCAGTAAATGGAAGAATCTCGACTCTACTTGCACTCGGTGTTGGTTTTAATCAAGCATTATCTGGTCGCGATAACATTATTTTAGGTGGCCTAGCAGCCGGTATGAGTAGATCAGAAATTGAAAACCAAACAGATGCAATTGCTGCATTCGCAGATCTTCCCGATGGTTTTATAGATATGCCAGTTCGTACTTATAGCAATGGTATGTATAGCCGGGTTGCATTCTCTGTGGCTGTAAATATGACACCAGATATTTTGCTACTAGATGAAGCACTTTCAGCTGGGGATGCTGCATTTAAGGAAAAGTCGTTCAACCGGATGCGCCAACTGTGTGCAGAAGCTAGGACAATTTTAATCGTCTCGCATGCACTCTCATCATTAAATGAGCTATGTGATCAGGCAATTTGGTTGCATAAAGGACAAATGCTTGCCGCTGGGAAGCCAGAAGAAATAACCGAACAATATTTAAAGTTTTTAAATGTTGGTGAACTACCCTCTAGCTATGAAGATTTATAGGGGTAATACAAAAAATACAGCAGTAATTAATGCCGCTAAAGCAGCTGATTTAAATAAAATAGCAATTGCGGTTTTACGATCTGCCTTACGATCTTCAGCTGACTGAACTTTTGTAATTTTTCCCAATCTTTCAAAGTTAAAAGTTCCTGCCAATCCATAAGCTAGACAAAATTTACTTCTAGATTGTACAAAACCAATTGAAAATACTAATGCTGGTATAAAAATCGATAAGCGAGAAGATCTACTTTGGTCTGTTGCTAAAAGTGCAGTAGCAGAAGAAACTGTTAGAAAAATTCCAAAAAGGGCGACTAGCTGGCGCTGCCTAATTTCACCTTTACCAATGTTGCAGGTGCCTGGAATATATTCGCTGCTCACTTAAGCCTCTTCTCGTTCTTCATCATCATTCCAAACTTCATACTCATCACTCTCAGAGCGAGCAAGCCAATTAAATAAAGTTTTAGCTGCACCAAAGACAATTAATATCCCGGCAAGGAATGCTATTAACCTTTTAAAAGCTTTGATCATGAGATAAATCTACTACTACTTACAAACTCCAGTTGCTAGAAACCTTCACCGGCGAGTTTTTTCAGCGAGTCACCAGAGAGTCTAAAAACCGTCCACTCATCCATCGCAACGGCGCCAAATGATTTATAGAAATCAATAGCGGGCTCGTTCCAATCAAGTACCCACCATTGAAATCTTGGGTATCCCTGCTCAACACAAATCTGTGCCAATCTGACCAATAACGCTTTACCGTGACCGGCACCTCGATACTTTGGATCAACAAATAAATCTTCTAAATACAAACCATGTTTACCTAGCCAAGTCGAGTAATTTAAATGCCAAATCGCTATTCCAGTTACCACGCCACTTTCTTCAGAGAGTAAGCAATGCGCCTGTGGATTTTCACAGAAAAATGATTGCTTTAAATCATCAATTGAAAGCACTACTTCGTGTGGTGCTTTCTCATATTCAGCAAGAGCATGAATAAATTTGAATACATCTGGTAGATCGGCAATAGTTGCCGAACGAACAATCACTGACATTTAGCTAATTTTTGCAGCAGCAAAAGCAGACTCTATATCTGCCCATAGATCATCAGCATTTTCAATACCAACTGAAAAACGAATTAAATTCTCTGGAATAGTTTGACTCTCAGTTGCCCACCTGCGACGACGCTCCCAAATTGATTCAACCCCACCTAATGATGTTGCATTAGTGATTAATTTAGATGAATCACACATTAAATCTATTTGAGCAACAGTTGCCTTAACTTCAAAAGAAATCATTGCACCAAAACCCTTCATAAATGATTTAGCGCGGGCATGGTAAGGATCTGTTGCAAGACCTGGGTATCTAACTTTTGAAATCCGTGGATCTTTTGAAAGTCTCAATGCTAAATCCATCGCATTTTCTTGTGATCTCTGCATCCGAAGAGCAAAAGTCCGTAATCCTCGTAGCGCCAACCAAGTTTCAAATGGCCCGGCAATTGTTCCGCCATACCGTCGAGCCTGCTCTAATCTCCCATAAAGTGCTTGATCATTTGTGCTGACAGATCCAAGAATTAAATCACTATGGCCAGAAAGATATTTTGTAACTGAATGAATACTGATATCAGCGCCTAATGCTAAAGGATTCTGAATTAATGGAGTTGCAAGAGTGTTATCAACCGCAACACCACAACCACTCGCCTTGCTAGCAGAAATAATTTTAGGTAAATCAACAACTTCAATAGCCGGATTTGTTGGAGATTCAAGATAGACCATTGCAGCTCCAGGAATTGCAGCAAGCACAGCATCGGTATCAGCTAAATCAACAAATCTAACCTTTAATCTTTCGACCTCATTCATCTTTTTCAACATTGTTGTTGTTCCCTGATAGCCGTTGTGAGCTGCAACAACTACAGAACCTTCTGGTAATAATGAAAATACTGAACTAATTGCTCCCATTCCAGATGAAAATATTAAAGTTTTGCCACCCTCAAGTACTGAGATCGCTTCTTCTAAAGCACTCCATGTCTCATTACCGTATCGACCATAACCAATTGGACCACCAGCATGAAATGTTGAGTTCAAGGCAATTGGTGGATTCAAAGCTCCATCAGATTCTTTTGTGGGGCGCCCAGCAGCAACAACCTTTGTTTCTAGTGAAAGTTTTTTCCAATCATGCTCTTGGTTCATAAGAGTAAGCCTAACTCATAAAGCAGTATTACTTCTTCGGTTCAAGAATTAGCGCAACTGAATTAATGCACCAACGCTCATCTGTTGGCACTGCATAACCCTCACCTTTGAAAACATGCCCCAAGTGAGACCCACATGCTGCGCACCTAACCTCAGTTCTTACTCTTGGAAACAATGATCTATCCTCAATTAATTCAACCGCATCATCTTTAGTTGGTTCATAAAAAGATGGCCAACCACATCCAGAGTGAAACTTCGTGTCAGATCTAAACAATTCTGCAGCACACGCTTTACATTTATAAATACCAATAGTTTCGCTGTCGGTGTACTCCCCAGTGAATGCAGCCTCAGTTGCTGCTTTACGCAAAACATCGAAAGAAAGTGGATCAACCCTATCTTTTAGCTCTTCTTCATTTAATTTAATCGGGTAGGCAACACCTTTTGAATTAATTTGCGTTATTTCATTCATTAGCACTCGAAACAATTAGAGGATATGCAACTCCAGTAGAAGAATGACAATCGTATCCGTTTGGATTTTTAATTAAATATTTTTGGTGATACTCCTCAGCCAACCAATAGGTCTCACCTGTGGCTGGTGAAATTTCAGTAACAATTTTATCCATTCCGCTATTGCTTAACTCTTTTTGGTAGATCTCTCTACTAGATAAAGCCTGACTAAGTTGGTCAGCTGAAGTTGTATAAATTGCTGAACGATATTGTGTTCCAATATCCCCACCTTGTTGATTAAGAGAGGTGGGATCGTGCATTACCCAAAACTCTGCTAATAACTTTTCATAAGAAATTATTGAGGAATCGTAAATTACTTCTACTATTTCGGCATGATTTGTTTTACCAGTGCAAACTTCTTGATATGTTGGATCTGATTTATTACCGCCCATATAGCCAACTGAAGTTTGAGTTACACCCTCTAGTTGCCAGAATCTGCGCTCTGCACCCCAAAAACAACCAGTTGCGAAGTATGCGGCTTGGCTCATTTGCTAATTCTCTCCTATTGATACGCGCTCTGCAATCTGAAAATCAATTAAATTAATTTGTGCTGCTGCTCAACTGCTAACCTTTGACTGTTAGATGCTAATCAGCCCCCGTAGCTCAGGGGATAGAGCACCGCCCTCCGGAGGCGGGTGCGCAGGTTCGAATCCTGCCGGGGGCACTTGATTAGAGAATGTGTGATCTAAATCTTTAAATATTTATATTTCTCAGCGAAATATCCTTGTTTATTAATTAAATTAAGGAGAGAATATGCCAAGTAATTTCAATTTAATTCCAAATTTTCTACTGAAGGAGTTGACTGCCCTATGGATTGGCGACATGAAGCTGCTTGTCGCGAAGAAGATCCAGAGGTTTTCTTTCCAGTTGGCAACACCGGTCCTGCCTTAGCTCAAATTGAAGAGGCAAAAAAGATTTGTGAAAGATGTCCAGTTAAAGAGCCATGCCTGGCTTGGGCACTTGAAAGCGGTCAAGATGCTGGAGTTTGGGGCGGTTTATCTGAGGATGAGCGTCGAGCAATGAAACGTAGAGCAGCCCGTAATCGTGCTCGCCAAATAGAAAACCAAAACAGCTTCTAATTTGTATTAAAAGTTATTTCACCTCTAGTTAAACCATTTTCCCGAAATAACTTAATATTTCCCTGTAATTCATTTTTTGTAAGAGTGTTTGCGATTTGTAGCCCCAGGTTTGCTGATTTTTCAAGATTAAACTCTGCCGGTAATCCAGCGCCATTATCGATAACTGTAACTTTATAAGAATTATTATTTTTAACAATCTCAACAGATAATAAATCACCGGAGTCAGATAACCCGTGCTCGAGTGCATTATGAATTAACTCAGTAATCACCAACGAGAGTGCAGTTGCAACCTTTGAGTCAAATGAGCCAAACTCACCAGTTTTTGTATACTTTATGTCTCTAGGATTTAAATCAATTGCATTTTTAATAATTTGTTCAAAAATATGATCAAATTCAACAGATTCAGTTGATTGATTGGATAACGTCTCATGAACTAGCGCAATTGAAGCAACTCTTCGAACTGCTTCAGAGAGTGCGGCACTAGCAATTGGGTCCTCTACTCTCCTAGATTGCAAACGTAGTAGCGCTGAAACAGTTTGAAGGTTGTTTTTAACTCGATGATGGATTTCCTTAATAGTGGCATCTTTAGTAACTAACGCTCGATCCCTATTTCTAAGTTCAGTTACGTTATGAAGCAATACAATTGCACCAATTCGGTCTTCGCCTTGGGTTAGTGGAATCACCAATATATCAATCACACCATCTGGACTCTCATACTCTGCACGGCGCAAGAATTTTCCACTTAGTAGTGTCTGCCAAGATTCATCAGTTGGCTGATTATCGCCTTTGTGAAGTGATGCAAATATCTCACCTAATTTTTGTTGCTCTAGCTCGCTCTGAAATCCAACTCTGCTTAATGCTGATCTGGCATTTGGTGAGGCAAAGAATACTGTTCCGTTAACATCTAATCGAATTAAACCATCACCAACTCTGGGCGCTGACTCTGAACTATAAATACTGTTTCGGATTGGAAAATTACCTTCGGCTACCATCTGAAAAATTTTATGGGCAATTTCTCGGTAATTTAACTCTAGCTTTGAAGGCAGACGCATTAAGTCTGAGTTACGATGCCGAGAGATTACAGCCAAAGTCTTACCTTTAAAATTTACTGGAATTGTCTCTTCTTTAATCATTATTTCCCCAACTAACTCTGGTTGGGTGTCTCTAACAATTTCACTTTCCGATAATGCTTGATCAATTCGTGGCCTTGCGCCCCAATTAATATTTGAACCAATTAAATCATTACTAAAAACGGTAGCAGCTGTAGTTGGTCTAATTTGAGCTATTGCAACATAGCCCTCTGGCCAAGATTTTTCATCTCGTCTAATTGGTAACCAAAGGACTAAATCTGCAAATGATAAATCGGCAAGCAAACGCCATTCAGCAACTAACTCAGCAAGATGATCTGCTTCATCAGCGCTTAACTTTGAGTTATCAGAGATTAACTCAGCAAAGGTGGCCATGGGTTAATCGTAGAGGCAGTTCTATACCAGTTGGCTACCAATTTTATCGATCTGTTTGCTGAAGGCCGTGCTCTGCCAGAAATATTGCTTCCGAGGTGAATTAATACCTACCAGCTGCACCTTTGGGTCATATGGGATCTGCAAATTATTATGGTTTTTTACTAGCTCTAAAAACTTTTTTTGAATCAAACGACCATAGCGATCAAATTTTACATTATTTAAAATATAGATAATTTTCGGTGGGTTAATTAAATTAGCAAAATCCTCAACAAATCTACTCAAATAGAAAATACCATTTTCATCTGCATTAATAATATAAATAAGATTTTGTGAAGAATTTATACTCTCATATAACCAACGAGCATTTAGGCGACGATCGGATAGCGTTGAAGTTAATGAGATTGTACTTCCACCGTCAATTAATAGATTCTTCTCGGTAATTTTACTAATATTTTCAATTAGATCAGATGCTGCGATGTTAATAACTGCGCAACTGCTCTTCGGACGAATATTATGATGAATTCCAGTGATAACTTTAGCGTCAATTCGTAATGCAAGATGGTTAGTAATAGTGGAAATTCCAGGTGAACCCGGTGACCCAATTACTGTTGTTAGATTACTTCTTCGATATAATTTGTGAATAAGTGGTGGCTTACTAACTTGAGAAAGCTCTGTTAGTAAATTTAACCTATCGTCACTTAAAGTACTGGTTTCTATAAATCTATGCACTTTGAATTTATTTGAAAAATACATCAAATCTTTTTCTTTCAAAAAATCCTTGGAAAATATGATATTTGATTGTGGCTGATTTTTGTCTAGAAATCTTTCAAGTGATTCTAAATTAAGCGCCCGATAGATTATATTACAACCCTGAGAAAATAGAAGTTCGGCGACATTATCTTCTTTTTCACTATTACTAATTGCGGTAATTAAATTTAATGTTAAATCAGATGCTTCGGACAATAATAATCCTGCTATCTGAGAGTAATTGTAGGGTTGGCAGAATCTGAGTGTTATCTAGAATTACCAAGACACTACCAACTCCAGAATTGTTTCTTTCTAGCACTTGAGAAACAGATACATTGGCTGCCAGTAATTCTGGTGCAGTTATTTTTGAATCTCGCTTTGCAATTGCATATATGTCAATTACATCACCCCGGCCAAGACCAAGTGGCATATCAGTAAGTTCAACTGTAAGCGGTATTAGCTTCGAATTAAGTGAATCAGAAGATGAGCTAACTGCCGCTGCTGGAATCAAGTCACCGGCACTTATTTGTCTTAAAACTACACCGCCAATAATTTGAGCGCTGGCGGATAAATAGTTTTTAGCTGACTCTGGTAGTAGTGCTGGAACTGGCGTAATGTCATTGTCAGTAATTATTTCTCCTGGTGCTAACTCACTTTTTGTTGCCCAAACCGATACCGTTCGATTTGCTTCTTTTGCAATCAAGGTTGCTGCCAACAGTGAAATAATTAGCAGCCCAAGTCCCATTGCAAGTCTTGAATTTTTAATTATGTCAAAATTTGTGAGCTTCATAACCGCTTTATAACCCACCGCTTTACAAGATAAATCATCCGTTCGGATGATCTAAAAATCAATAAAGCCAGCCAATGTGGGCAAATGACAATTACTCAAACCTCTACCTCATTATCTACAGATGGCAATTCAAAATTATATTTAGTGCCTACCTCTGATCCAGAGTTTGGCCAAGAGTGGTTTCACCCAAAATTTTCACCAATTCCTTCAAATTTAGCTGAGCTGCCAGATTTATACTCATGGAGCAAAAGTTTTATAATTGTTGTTATCGAAGTTTGGTCTGGTAGAAGATCGGTTATGCAACTTGCTAAGAACTGCCATAGATCTGTAATGAACAAGATAATTGAGCAACAAAAAACACTAAATATTGAGTGTCAAATTAGAAAGATTTATATAAGTCAGCCAATTGAAGGAGTATTGGAAGTAACTGTTACTTTAAAAATAAAGAATCGAGTTAGATCACTAATCTTACGATTTGAGGGTGTTGATAAAAAATGGATCTGCACTGAACTAGATCTTATTTAGGACTGCCCGTGGCATCTCTTGTATTTTTTACCAGAACCACATGGGCATGGTGCATTCTTTGAAGTTCCACCAGCAGCACTCGGTTCAATCTCTGCTGCTGAATATTGAAGTGCAGCAACTGGAGCAGGAGCAGGTGTTAACCCTTTAGCACCAACTTGATCGCCCTCAACTTGAACCTCAACATTGAATAAGTATCCAACCAGCTCTTCCTTTATTGCGTCCATCATGGCGGTGAACAAGTCATAGCCTTCTCGTTGATACTCAACTAAAGGATCTCGTTGAGCCATTGCGCGTAGACCAATTCCCTCTTGTAAATAATCCATCTCATACAAATGCTCACGCCATTTACGATCTAGTACTGAAAGTAAAATCTTGCGCTCAAGTTCACGCATAACTGTTGGCGTTAAATGATTCTCGCGATTTTGGTACGCAAGCTTTGAATCAGTCAAAACGCGGTCAAGTAAAAATTCGCTATCTAGTGCAGAGGTACCACCAATTTCATTTAACAAGTCTTCATAAGTAAATGAGATTGGAAATAAAGCTTTAAGCGCTGTCCAAAGTGTTTTTAAATCCCAATCTTCGGCTACGCCATTTGCTGTTGCTGCATTTACATATGCAATTAGTGTTTCTTCTAAGAACTTTTCAACAAGCTCTTTAATGTCAGCACCTTCAAGTACTTCGCGGCGCTCTGAATAAACTACCGTACGCTGCTTATTCATTACATCGTCATACTTTAAAACATTCTTTCGCATTTCAAAGTTCAAGGACTCAACCTGAGTTTGAGCTGATTTAATTGCGTTGCTTACAATTTTAGATTCTAAAGGAGTTTCCTCTGGCATTCCTGCAGCACCTAGGAACCGCTCAACTAAACCAGAATTAAATCTACGCATAAGTTCATCTTGTAGAGATAAATAGAACCTTGACTCTCCTGGATCACCTTGACGACCTGATCGACCGCGAAGCTGATTATCAATACGTCGAGATTCATGACGCTCAGTTCCTAATACATAAAGTCCACCAAGTGAAACAACGGTTTCATGTTCTTTAGCTACAGCAGCTTTTTGTTTTGCAATCTCTGCCGGCCAAGCCTTTTCATAATCTTCTGGAGTATCTACCGGATTTAAAGATTGACGTTGTAATTCAAAGTCAGCCATAAACTCAGGATTTCCGCCCAGCATAATGTCAGTTCCGCGTCCAGCCATATTTGTCGCGACCGTTACTGCGCCAATTGTTCCAGCTCTAGCAATAATGGCAGCTTCGCGTTCATGTTGTTTAGCATTTAAAACTTCATGTGGAATGCCACGGCGCTTTAAAATTCCTGATAACTCTTCAGACTTCTCAACACTAACTGTTCCAACTAAAACTGGTTGGCCTTTTTTATGCTTGGCAACGATATCTTCAGCTACAGCAGTAAATTTGCCTTCTTCAGACTTATAAATTAAATCCGGCTGGTCAATGCGGCTCATGATTTTATTGGTTGGAATTGGAATAACACCTAATTTATAAATTTGCATGAACTCTGAGGCTTCAGTCATTGCAGTACCAGTCATTCCACTCAGCTTTTTATAAAGGCGGAAATAGTTCTGTAATGTGATCGTAGCAAGCGTCTGATTCTCGTCTTGAATTTCAATTCGCTCTTTAGCTTCAAGTGCTTGGTGTAAGCCCTCGCTATAACGTCGCCCAGCTAGCATGCGGCCAGTATGCTCATCGACAATTAATAATTCACCATTTATTACTACATAATCTTTATCTCGCTTAAATAACTCTTTTGCCCGAATTGCGTTGTTTAGGTAACCAATCATTGGAGTATTAGCGGATTCGTATAAATTCTCAATACCCAGCGCTTCTTCAACCCGAGTTACACCCTCTTCAAGAATTCCAACTGTCCGCTTTTTTTCATCAACTTCATAATGGACATTTAAAGAAAGTTTTCCAACAATATTTGCAAACTCTACATACCATTTAGTTGCTTTATCTGCGGGTCCAGAAATAATTAATGGTGTTCTAGCCTCATCAATTAATATCGAGTCGACCTCATCTACGATTGCAAAGTTATGTTCGCGTTGTACACAATCTGTAAGCGTCCAAGCCATGTTATCTCGCAGATAGTCAAAACCAAACTCATTATTTGTGCCATAAGTAATATCTGCTGCATAAGCTTCGCGTCGTTCTGCTGGCGACATGCTTGCAAGAATTACGCCAACTTTTAATCCAAGGAAACGATGTACTCTGCCCATCCATTCACTATCGCGCTCTGCTAAATAATCATTTACAGTAACAATATGTACACCTTTACCAGTTAACGCATTTAAATATGCCGGTAAAGTAGAAACTAAAGTTTTACCTTCACCGGTGCGCATTTCAGAAATATTTCCTTTGTGAAGTGCGGCTCCACCCATTAGCTGAACATCGTAATGTCTCTGGCCAAGTGTTCGCTTTGCTGCCTCGCGAACAACTGCAAAAGCTTCCGGTAAAATTGAATCTAGAGTCTCACCACTTGCTATTCGTTCTTTAAATTTGTCAGTTTTATTTCGTAAAGCTTGATCATCCAGCGCACTTATTTCATTTTCAAATTTATTTACTAGACCAGCAATTTTTTCTAACTCTTTAACTGCTCGACCCTCACCGGCACGCAAAACCTTGTCTAATAAACTCACAAAGATCCTCCGCCGGTATCTATAAATTATTGGTAATACTGAGGTGCTTATCGTATTAGAGAATTGCGCCCTACCGCACACGCTGTCACCACGGCATCGACGGTGATTTTGGCTTCAGTCAGGGCCCGAACCCCCTCCTGTATTGATGCTCCAGTGGTCACCAGATCATCAATCAAAATCACTGCACTCTGAGAAATTGGTGAACTTTTCACCATAAACGCATGGCTCATATTTTCTTTACGCTGTAAACCATTCAAATCACTTTGATCTTTAATCTTCTTAATTGGTTTTAGTATTGGCAAGTAAATCGCTTCAATATTTCGTTGATTTAATTGAATTATTACTTCTTGTACTAAATCATTAATATGATCTCTACCTCTTCTTCTAATTGCACTCAACTGTGAGGGAATTGTTACTAGATTTATAGGCTGATCTATACCTAAATTTAAAATAGCAAAACCTATGGAACTCGTGATGGATCTAGCAATTAATTTAACCGCTTCCCTATTACCTGACTCTTTTGCAGCAAGAATTACGGGTGAAGTGGTTTCGTTATATGTAGTGACAAAAAATAAATAGTTGTTCATAACTTTGGATTTAGTTGGATTAACCAGCCAATACTTAGAGCAGTTATGGCAGATTTTTGTACCAGTTTTGCCACAACATAGACAAATATTTGGATAGATTAGTTCTTTTAAACTATTGATCGATTTAAGCACATGCTTTTATAACAGAAGAATTAATCTAAAATAAGTTAGTCCACTACAAATGTTGATGAAAATCCGAGTGGAATTAAATCAATAGGAAATGATTGAACTAAGTTACCGTGTTGTTTAGGGAGTGTTAACACAAAGTGAGCACCTTGATTTGGTCTTCCCCATGCAAGTAGTTGGCCTTGGTGAAGCTTTGCATCTTCGAGTGCAATTGAAAGGCCTAACCCGGTTCCACCGCTAGTCCTTGCTCTCGATGGATCAGCACGCCAAAAACGATCAAATAAATGTGGTGCATCTTTTTCATCAAAACCTATGCCAAAGTCTCTGACGCCAATTGCAACTTCATTATCACTTTCTTTTATTTGAATCTCAATGTTATTTCCTTCACCATGATCAATTGCGTTAGATAATAAATTTCGCAGAATTCTTTCGATTCTACGTGGGTCTGCCTCAATTTTAATTGGGTCAAGTGGAGCTGAAATATTAAATAAAGATGCCTTACTTGGGTGAAGATAATCAACAGTTTTTTTAACTAAATTGCTTATATCAAATTCGACTGCTCCAAGGGAGGCCGCTTCGGCATCAAATCTACTTACTTCTAGTAGGTCAGATAGTAAGAGTTCAAACCGATCGATTTGGTTTACTAATAATTCACTACTTCTTGCAATATTGGGGTCAAAGTTTGTTTTTTGCTCATAAATTACCTCAGCAGCCATTCGTAAGGTAGTGAGTGGAGTACGAAGCTCATGAGAAACATCAGATACGAACCTTTGTTGTAGTAAAGATAAATTTTCAAGCCTGTAAATTTGTTCTTGAATCGATGCAGCCATTTCATTAAATGATTTTCCTAGAGTTGCTATTTCGTCTTGACTGGATATGGCCATGCGACTCGAAAAATCGCCTTTAGTAAATTTTTCTGCAACCGCTGCTGCTTGTTGAACTGGAGAAACTACCTGGCGAATTAAAAAATGTGTGCTTAATGCAATTAGCATTACTAACAAAAAGCCAGCGAAAAATAAAATCCAAGTAATTGACGAGATACTATTATACTGAGCATCTAGTTTAAATAAATAATATATTTCATATACACCGGTTCGTGGAATATTCAACTTACCACCGATAAGAAATCCAGGATATTCATCGCCATCTGAGTAACGAATCGTCGTTCGCTTATCCAGTACTGAATCAGAAGTTCTAACTTTTTCTCGAAAAGAATCTGGAATCGAATCTAAAACTAACAATGTTGGAACAGTTTGATAAATGTCCTGGGTTTTAGAATCATTTGTAACTGGCAAAATCACAGTTTCGCGCCCAGAAAGTGAACCATCTTCCCTGCTTGAAGTAATAAAATCTGTAACGACTTTTTTCAATCCAGAATCATTTTGGAAACGAGCAATATTAAAATGACCTTGAGCTAAGTAAAGAGCATTTGCAGTCTCGACTTTAGATATCGCAATTTTCTCATTAATAATTGTTGAAGCAACTCTATTGTGAAGAGTAAATCCGATAACTAGCGAAATTAAAATTGAGAACGCAATACTGCTAGACAGTACTTTAAGACTAAGTGATTGCTTAATCTTAATCTTGCTAATTAGCATGGCTAAACTCTAGCCGCTCCCGCCTTATAGCCAACACCTCGAACAGTTAATACATGCTCTGGATTATCTGCATCCGATTCAATTTTAGAGCGCAATCTTTGAACATGAACATTAACTAATCTGGTATCTGCTGCGTGCTGATATCCCCAGACCTCACTTAGCAACGCTTCCCTGGTAAATACTCGGCCAGGTTCCTTTGCTAATGCAGCTAACAAATCAAACTCCAATCTAGTTAGAGCAATCTCTTGTCCATCTTTAATGACCTTATGCTCCATCTGATCGATTACTAGTGAACCGATTGAAAGTGATCCAACTTTTGTACTACGACGTAATCTTGTATTTATTCGTGCCACTAATTCTTGTGGTTTAAATGGCTTGACCATGTAATCGTCAGCACCAGCCTCTAAGCCAAGTACGACATCTTGAGTATCGCCTTTAGCAGTTAACATAACAATTGGAACCATCGAAGTTTCTCTAATAATTTTACAAACTTGCACGCCATCAATACCTGGCAGCATCACATCTAATAAAATTAGATCAGGTGGATTTGTATTAAATAAATCCATTACTTGATCACCACGGCTTACTAAATCAACTTCCATTCCAGCACCAGTCAATACGATGCTGAGCATCTCTGCTAAGTCTTGGTCGTCATCAACAACCATGACTAATGGCATTTAGGAACCGTGTTCCCAGGAGTTCAAGTAGAGCTCTTGGGCTGGAGTCAGAACATCTAATGAAGATCCCATGCTTTCAAGTTTCAGTCTGGCAACATCTTTATCGATACTTACTGGAACATTGTGCAAGCCAGCAGATAAATCTTTCCCGGCTTTTAATAGCCACTCTGCAGTTAACGCTTGATCAGAAAATGACATATCCATTACAGATGCTGGGTGACCTTCTGCTGCGCCTAGGTTTGCCAATCTGCCCTCAGCAATTAGCAGGATGCGGCGGTTATCTGCCATTACATACTCATCTGTTTGATGACGCATCTTTGAATTCTTTTGTTTTGCATTTTTCTCAAGCCACGCTACATCAATCTCGATATCAAAGTGGCCAGAGTTGGCAAGAATTGCACCATCTTTCATGATTTTAAAGTGTTCATCACGCAACACATCACGGTTTCCAGTTACGGTAATAAAAATATCACCAATTGCTGATGCTTTTGTCATTGGCATTACACGAAAACCCTGCATAAGTGCATCTAAAGCTTTTGTCGGATCGATTTCAGTAATAATTACTTCTGCGCCTAAACCCTTAGCTCGCTCTGCCACACCTTTTCCGCAGTATCCAAATCCAGCCACAACAACAATTTTTCCAGCAACTAATGTATTAGTTGCACGGAAGATTGCATCAAAGGTTGATTGGCCAGTGCCATAACGATTGTCAAACATATGCTTTGTGTCAGTGTCATTAACTGCGATCATTGGAAACTTTAATGCACCGTCTTTCGCCATTTGGCTTAATCTAATAACCCCAGTTGTTGTCTCTTCGCAACCAGCCATTACGCCTTCAATTAACTCTGTACGAGTGGTATGCAATACATTAACTAAATCGCAGCCATCATCAAAAACTAATTGCGGCATAATATCAAGAGCTGAATTTAAATGAGAATAATAACCATCACGATCAACTGCATTTCTAGCAAAAACTGAAATTCCATACTCGTGGACAAGTGCTGCTGCGGTGTCATCTTGAGTTGAAAGTGGATTAGATGCACAAAGAGCAAGATCTGCTCCGCCAGCTTTTAGCGCCAACATTAAGTTTGCTGTTTCAGTTGTGACATGCATACAAGCTGCAATTCGAATACCAGTAAATGGTTTTTCTTTTGCAAAGCGCTCTTTAATTTGTGTCAAAACTGGCATATTACGAGCAGCCCACTCAATTCGTTTTTTTCCTTCACTAGCTAGTGATGGATTTGCAATGTCATTTTTAATCGCGGTCTTGGTGCTCATTTACTCTCCTATTATTTAGTTCTAATCAATGGTCATTGAACAGTTTTAGGGGATAAAGATACCCTGAGTTGCGACCATTTATCACCTTTAAATCAAGGACAGTACGGTGTCCCTAATCTTTACCATCTCTTTTTCTGTATCTGCCTCAACATTTAGTCTAAGTAAAGGCTCGGTATTTGATGGTCGAAGGTTAAACCACCAACTATCTGCCGTAATTGTTAAACCGTCTAACTCATCAACTAGATATTTATCACAGTACTTCTTGCGGATTAGCTCAATTGATTTTTCTGCATTTTTTACTTTGCTATTAATTTCGCCGCTTGCTACATATCTATTAAAAGGCTTAAGCAACTCTGAGAGTGTATTTTTTGTAGCCATAAGTTCAGTCAGTGCATAAAGTGCTGCCAACATTCCAGAATCTGCGCGCCAAAAATTACTAAAGTAAAAATGACCAGAGTGTTCGCCACCAAATATTGCACCAGACTCAGCCATAAGGCTTTTTATATATGAGTGACCTACCCGGCTTCGAACACCGATACCACCATTTTCAGCTATGACCTCTGAAACTGCTTTTGATGAAATTAAGTTATAGATAATAGTTGAGCCCGGCTTTGTTTTTAGCTGGTTAACAGATATTAGCGATGTTAGTGCTGAAGGATTTACTAATTCGCCTTTTTCGTTAATTAAAAAACACCGATCTGCATCTCCATCAAATGCCAAGCCAATATCAGCTTTCTCTTTTTTAACTCGCTTTTGCAGATCTTTAAGATTTTTTGCTTCAATTGGGTTTGCTTCATGATTTGGAAAATTTCCATCTAATTCAAAGTACATTGGAATTAAGTCAATATTCAACCGCTCCATTACCGCCGGTGCAGTAAAACCAGCCATGCCATTGCCTGCATCAATAACTACTTTTAATTTTCGCTTTTGAAATGCTTTGTCTGGGAAAAGTGATAGTAAATAATCCACATATTCTTTTAATAAGTCTTGGTTACGCATAGATCCAATTGAGCGATTTGAGATTGGAACGCCCTGTTCAATCAATTCACGAATTTTAAGTAAGCCAGTTTCTTGACCGATAGGTCGGGCGCCACTCTTGCATAGTTTCATACCATTATATTTTGCTGGATTATGACTTGCAGTAAACATTATGCCTGGTAGGTTTAATTTTCCGGAAGCAAAATACAGCATATCTGTTGATGCTAAGCCAATTCTGATTACATCCATTCCCTGGCTTATAACTCCGTCAGAAAAAGCATCTGCAAGTAATGGTGATGATGGTCGCATATCTTCGCCAACCACAATCGTTGCAGGTTCGCGTTCGTACTCTAAAAATTTGGCAAACGCGATTCCAAGTGAAAATGAAAAATCAGGGGTGACCTCATCCTTAACTAAGCCTCTGATGTCATACGCCTTGATTATCTTCTCTAACATAAGACTCTTAACTTTTAAGTTTTTTAAATTTTAAAATTAGTTTGAAGGTAGTACGCGTAAATGACCGCGGCGACCCAGTTCAGGCTGTATTGATTTATTATTTAAATCAGAATTTGCTACTTCCCTAACTGCGTTTGCAATTGCCATTAAATCCTCATCTGTTGGACCTGTGTTGTAATCAATTACTTCTTCCTTAATTACATTCCAGCCAACTGGAACAGTCAAACGTTCACTATGAACTGCACAGAGATCATAATTATGTGGCTCTGCATAAGTTGAAAGGGGGCCAAGCACGGCAGTTGAGTCGGAGTAAATATAAGTAAGAGTTTTTATCGCAGCGCTAACACAGCTTGCTCTTGAACACCTGCGACCAGACAACTTCTTCATATGAACAGATTAATGCTCTCTGCCTATAAATGTTGGGATTTAGCCACGACTAATCACGCTGGCATCGGAAATTGGCTCGGATGCTGTTTCCAAATTAGCACCGTTATTCATCGGAATGTAGCTACTGCCGATTGATCCAACCTCTGGGAAGAAAATAACTCCACCAAAAATACCATCGCTATTAGCGGTTATTTGTAATCGGTTTAATCCGCTGGGTGCATTCCATACTAGAAAATCAGTGCCAGTAATTTTTTTATCAATTTTTTTGCCATTTATAGCAGTAGCCGATATCTGTACATTTATTTTACTACCTGAAAAACTTAGTACTGGCTTAGATCCACTTAAGTTAATACTCCATCTACTCAATTCATCAGCACCAGTAGCCCATGCAATTTCCTTACTTTTGCCAAAAGTAAATTCTGAAAGAACGGAAGCCAAGATCGGTTGATCTGAATCAATAATTAACGAAAATGGTTGATTGACTGGTGCAAAAGTTAATGGAATATCTAAAACTCTTTGATTCTTAATGTTAAATTGAGCTAAACCTTCAGGAATAAAATTTCCGTCATTTGAATTTATAGTTACATCTATATTTGCATCAATAGTGCCCGGTATGAGTAAACGCAAAGTATGGGCAACAGAATTAACATTGGAAATTTGTTTGCCAGTAAGACCAGATATGCCAGCTATTGTCACCTTCTTATTTGCAGTTGCAACTGGTGAGACAAAATCTGCACCCAAAGATTTAAGCCCCTTCTTTCGTTCATCTAGTAAATATGAACTAACTCGGCCAGATAATGTTTTTACGCCAATTATAATTGAATCCTCACCTGGTACGAGTGTGTCGATAGAAATCTTTTTTGTAGAATTCTGAGGAATTACAACGCTCTTAGGTTCAATTAATCCACTTGGGGTATAAATCTGAAGTTCAACAGATGAATCACTAAAGCCACTGTTTATAATATAAAGAAAAGATTTACTTGTGAGTGCACCAGAACCACCTGCAAACCACTGCTCACCATTGCTAACTGAACATGGCACTACTGATTTCCAGCCACTATTTACGAAAGTTAAAGCAGTGCCAGGGTTGCCCTCCACCAATAGCGCATCATTATTCAGAGCGATAAGGCTATTTTTCCCAGAGTTTAATGTTTTACTGATTCCGTTAATTAATCTCCGCTGAATTTTTGAGTTGGTCAAAGATGCAACAGAAGGAACCTTATTTCCGACTGCTGGACAGACAGTAGCTGGATAAGTTGATATGACTTTAACTTGTTCACTTTTAGTAGGTGCATAATATGAAAGTGAAGCTAGGAGTATAAGTACTGTCGGGAAAAGTACTATTTGTAACCTAAATTTACGTTTACCCAAATTTGAAAGATTCTTTTTCATGTTAGTTCCTCAAGTGGAACCTCTCGCCGCTTTCGACCAGATGGCAAAGCTAAGATAATTACAGTAATTATTACTATTAGTTGTAATGAAACCCACGCGCGTCGGCTTGTTCCATTATGCACTAATGAGATGTTTCCTTGGCTCGGTATCTTAAATTCTGGTAAACCATATTGATTCTCACTAGCTTTAATTAACTTTCCCTCTAATAATAGTTCCCAATGCTTATCAAATTTCTCAGCTAATATTATTACGCCTTCTGCAGGTACATAGGCAATAGATGAATCATCAAGGTTTATTGGAAAATACTTACCTTTATTATTTAAATATGTAACTCGTGCAAGTGAGTTATTAACTTTCCAGACAACCCCATCTTTAGTTGCAGAACTTCTAGTGAAGCCACCGATGCCGTCAATTGTCCGGACTAAACCAGCATCAGCAGGATCTTTCATAAATATATATTGGATTCCATAGAAACCTAATACTCGGCCACTATTCGCGCCAATGCCGTTTACTAAATCTACAATTGAATTATGAACCTGCGCAGGGGTTTTACTTGATATATCTGGATCTCCTAACTTTAAGTCCTCTCCCCTAGTAATAAAATATTGCAATTGTTTTGGGCTTTTTCGGATCACTAGTGTTTTTGGCTTCTCATTTGTACTAGCTAAATCAGTTATAAATGCTGGGATAACTTCTTCTTGATTTGCTTTAACCAATGAATTTGCGCCAACAGTAGTTGTCCAAGTAGTAATTAAAACCATCGAAATGATAGTTGCAACTACCGTCGCGGCTGATGCAATATGTTTGAAACCGAAATTTGAACTTCTAAGTTGCGGCAGAATTCTCTCTGCAATAGCAAAAATTGATAACAGGGCAAGTATTTGGGCGAAAATTATTAATGGCGCACTCCAAACTCTTTGGGAGCTGCTGCCATTTCCATCTATAAAGTAAGAACTTAATGTTGCAGATATTGCAATTGCTACTATTGAAATTTTTGCTGATTTACGTTGATCGAATGAAATTAGACTTATAAGTAAGTAAAGTAAAAATGGGGCAAATATGTAAAGGGCCGGAGAGCTAGACCCTCCTGGATTGAACAAAATAACAGATGACCAATCACTAGATGGAATTGAAAGTCCAGGCTCACGCAGAGATGTAATTGGATGGAGAATTAGGTTTAATGAGTTTGGAATATTAATCAATATCGGCGTAATTAGCAGCGCAAATCTTTTCTTAAACTCATCATTATTTAAGTTGTTAACAATTTCCTGCCATTTGTTAGCTCGCCAGTTAGTGGTAGTCATGTAAAGGTGTACCAGAACTGAGATTTGGAAAAGTACCCAGCCAGAGAGAAATAGTGGCGAAAATGCAGCTGCTACGCCGGCGAGCAATGTTATTGAATAAATTTTGCGCCAAGTAAGATTTATAAGCTTCTTGTTCTTCTCAAGTAAGGTAAAAATAGGAGGTAATAAAATTGCAGTCGCAATTGTTCCGATCCGCCCCTGATTTATAGCGGTCAATACAACAGGTGATAGTGAGTAGATGATGGCCGCGAAAACTGCAGAGTAGTTAGTTAAAGTATATTTCCTTGCTGTTCTATAAAATAATATGTATAAAATAGCTGGAATTAGAAAATACGTAATGGTAATTAGTAGTTGAGGATTACCGGCTGTTAAAAGTGAAGCAAATCCAATAAGTGGCATCCAAGATGGTGCAGCATTGCTGCTGCCAAGTCCAATCAAATGCCATGAATTAGCGTATGAAGTAATTAAGTCTTTAGCACTGCTTGTTGAAATCGGTAGCGCACCACCAGAGAGTAGGCCAAATCGATTTCTTGAGTAAAGAGTGGAGATAATCAGGATTACCAAAATACCAAACAAAAATGGCTGCTTAGCTAAGGATCTAAATCTAGTAAATCTTTTTTCTGGCTTAAAATCGATTTCATCAAAGCTTTCATCAATTACGCCAATATCGGAGTAGTTCTTTGCGCGATTTATTTCTACTTCTTGTCGGTTTGGTTTAAATGCATTTAGCAATGCAGATGAAATTTTCTCAATTATTGATCTAATTTGAGCATTACGGGCTGGGATAAATGGTTTAATAACTCGGGCTGTTAAAACTCTGGAGGATTTTCGATACCTTCTGGATTTAATTAAATCAGCAGGCTTAAAAATAAGTAAGCCAACTGCAGCAATTTCATCTGCTGCGTAGCCTGGTAGCTTCGCTAATAAGTAAATAATTGATCTACCGATTGATGTAACTAAAAGCTGAACTGCAACCCACGGTAAAATCCACCAACTTGAATTAGCAAGAAGTACAAATGCTGCGTTACGACGATCTAGAAGCAAAGGCCTGTGCAGAATTGCATCTCTAACATCAATCGATCTTCGCTCAGATGATGATGCTTCAGCATGGTAGAGAATTGCTTCGCCAACACAAATCACAGAGTAACCAGCAATATGTGCGCGCCAACCTAGATCAATATCATCTCTAAATAATTCTAAGCTGGGATCAAATCCACCTAACTCTTCAAATAAAGAACGTTTGATAAGCATGCCAGCTGTGCTTACTGCTAAAACATTTTTAATTTCATCATGTTGACCTTGATCCTGCTCACGATCTTCAAGCCCAGTCCAGCGGGTGCCATTTTCAGTGATGCTTATGCCAGCTTCTAAAATATGTTTACGGTCATACCAACCTAAAATTTTAGGACCTGCAATACCGACCTGCGGGCGACTAATTACTGCATCAAGTAATTTAGCTAATGCATATCGATCAGGTGCACAATCATCATGCAAAATCCAAAGCCACTCTTGTTCGTTGCTATCAACTGCAGCTGGTGGTAATTTTGAAACTGCGGCGGCAACTGCCTCACCAAACCCGGTACTGCGAGATTTTTTAATTACTTCAATGCCTGCATTTGTTAAAAACTTAACTGAACCATCATTTGATCCATTGTCTACTGCAATAATTTGATCAGGTTGAAGTTTTTGTGAAGATAAGGATGCAACAACTTCACTTAGCCACGTAACACCATCATGGGTAACAACAATTGCTGTTACATATTGATCTTCAAGTTGGGCTTGCGCCCCGGTGCTCTGCTTTTCAGCCACCCGTTATTTTATGCGCTGCGGCGCTTTAAGCGGCGACGTTCACGTTCTGATAAACCGCCCCAAAT